>Ga0208195_1002899_pt1 | contig 15254 bp, 16 predicted proteins | sample AD_UKC077_MetaG_FD_184441 | JGI IMG/M metagenome (GOLD analysis project Ga0208195, IMG submission 184441) | Active sludge microbial communities of municipal wastewater-treating anaerobic digesters from USA - AD_UKC077_MetaG (SPAdes) (version 2) | ecosystem: Engineered > Bioreactor > Anaerobic >...
TCAAAGATATGCTAAAAATAAATGATTTGTATTTCATTGCAAGTGGGATAGCGGGCCTGATGGGATTTGAACCCACGTTCTTCGGGTCCGAAGCCCGACGCCATATCCACTAGACCACAGGCCCCTGAAAAAATAATAGATTTGACAATTTATAAATATATTCTAATGCCCAAGTTGGCAGATTTTCTGTAGCTTTTGTGGCATTTATCCCACATTGTTGGCATAAAAAGAGATACGTGGTAATATCTCCTTTTGCACTTCGGGTAGTTGCCCGATTTTTACCCGATTTTATATTGGTCTTCATCGTATAAATGCCTAACTAATATTGGGCGGAAGATCCAGAATAATTTTATTTATAATCCTTACAATTGGTGCAATATATTCTATGAAAATCCCAATAACAACGATCATTCTAGGGGATAGGATTAGGCTTTCCATATTTTTATAAATATCGAATATAACTATAGGATGGTGATTTATTGGCAAAAGTAAATATTTCAATCCTGTTAAAAGATGTTGAAATTGAAGATGAAAAAATAAAAAAATATGACCTTGAAGATTCACGGGCTTTTGAGGACGAAGCTCAGAAATTAGGCGAATACCTGAAAGAAGGGTTGGAATATCCTATAAAAGAAGATTTTATTGAAATAGAATTTGAATTAAATGGCCGACCTTATCCCCATTTCATATCTACTGATTAATTTATTTTATTTTTAAACTTTTGTATAACGAATAAAAATAACGATAATCAAACATTAAAAACTATCGAAATGTATAAATATATGAAAAGAGATAGGGAATGCGAGGGCTTTAGAGAAAGACCTCGCATATTTAACACCAAATATTAAATCGCAATAAGATTTAAAAGTCTTTCTCTATTTTATGCGAAATCCGCAACGATGAGCCCTCTAAAAAATAAAAGGGAGGGATGAGAAAATGGTAAAGGTAATCGGAAGTATTATCGCAATTTGTCTACTTGCTGTAGCCATAACCTATGGGCTGCGTCTACTAGCGAAAAATTTATACGCACTCAGTATCTACCTGGTCGCTTTTCTAAAAAATCCGCTGACAGTCAATAAATTCTTCGATACAGGAACAAGCCTTTTAATCCTAGGAATTGCTATATTTCTGTTGCTGTTTGTATCTAAAGGAACTGGTAAGAGATAACTAAAGTATTTTATTTTTTATTTTTTACAATCTTATAGTTTCCGCCACTCGAAATATAAAGGATCCTTTAATATCTCCAACTGCTATTAAACAAAATGGCCTTTTCTTTTAACAAGATTAAAAAACAATGCCCACTATGTCGTTTATATTGGTTTGGCAAATGAAAAAAAGGACAAAGCATTTAAAGTTTCTTACCACTAGAGTAGTATTACTATGATCGAAAATAGTAAAAACAAGTTAGATGTTTCTATTCTGGATGCCATTAGGAATTCGCCTGAGCCGTTGACTGCAGCCGAAATCTGCAAGAAAGCGGATTTGAAAACTTCAATGGTGGTCCGGTACCTGAAAAGGATTAGGCTGCATGTGGATGATCAAAGATCATACGCAAAAGGATACAAATACGGAAAGAAATACAACGAGCAAAACCACCAGGAGAGCTTTATTTATTGGTATGATCAATAGACCTCATAATCCGACTATATATTTTTATCGTATCACTTATGGCAGATTTAGAAAAAGCTTTTAAAAAACCTCGTCATATGTTGTATAACGGGCAACGCCTATGGTGTTGCAAGGAATCAATAAAAGATGAAGAAGTGGTATGTAAAGCCGAATTGTTTGAGTCGCAAGGCGGCTTTACATACTTGACACACATAATGTGTCTGCACCAGTCTTTTATAGAACTAAACTTGTATAAAAGACTTTCGGCACATTTTGGGTGTCTTCTCATCACAGGAGGATAAGATGATGAAGATAAAGAAGAGGAATAAAAATCGATGTGACACAGAGGTTCTTGACCTCTTGGTCAAATGTGCTGGGGAGTCTTTCACGACAGTAGAGATTGCAAAAGATATTGGATTAGGGCATTCACAGACACGTTTAGTTCTGGCAAACTTGAGAAGAGATATTGACGAAAAAAGGCCATATTGTGAAAAATTCTCTTATGGCTTGATAAAAAATCCAATCTCACACAAGGATCAATTTGTGTACAGGTACGATGAATCCTAACGGTAAGTGATCACATTACTACGACTACCTTGAGCGAAAGCAAGGACTATCCAGATCTTGGCCCTAAAGATAAGGCCAATCAAAATAATTTTGACATTGAATCTGACGATTTTGAAGAAATACCTCAAGAGGATATAATCACAGAATCAACATTAACAGAAACAGAGAAATCAGATTATGAAATACCAAAAATGTCTTTTTATGTTGGGGGAATATACAACCCAAACCCATCAAAAGAATTGGGCATAAAAGAACTATATGATCTTATTAGGTCGAATAAATATAAGGCCAAGGTCCAAGAAATAAGATCTAAAGAAAATAAAAAGGAACGAGACGAACTAAAAAATAAACTTGATTATGTTAATGTACAAGGTGTTTTTAGTCGCAGAAACGATGAGAGTATTCTTGAATCTTCTGGTTATGCGCCAATTGATATAGATGACCTTGGGGATAATACAATTGAATTGAAAAACAAACTCAAAAATGACGAATACATAACTCTCTTGTTTGTTAGCCCAAGTGGGAAGGGGTTGAAGGCGCTTATCAAGATCCCACAAGAAATAGAGAATTATAGATCTTATGTTGAAGCCTTTTATGAATATATACACCAAAAATACCCAGGCATAGAAAAAAATACCGATACTACAACAAAGGACCTATCAAGAGCTTGTTTTGTGAGTTATGATCCTGAAGCATATTTTAATCCAGATCCAGAACTCTTTTATCAAAAAATTGAGAAAAAAGACACGTCACAAAAACAAGCAACAGTAAGAGTAAAAAAACCAACTGAATCGTTTGTCGCTGAGTTTCTTCTGAACTACTGCACAAACAACAAACTACCCGAGGGGGAAAGAAACAACACAATCGAGAAAAATCTTGCCATATTAATTCGAGATAGGGAAGATAAAGACTCGATAATTGACAAATATATCAACATACAAAATCAGCCCCCCTGTTCTCTAAACGGATGGATTTCAAATGAGAAATATTGTGAGGTCAATGTTGGTGAAATTGTAAATTATATCAAAAGAAATAAAATAGATTTTGATATTCCCATAGATTTTGATATTGATAAATTAGAATCAAACGTCAAATTGAATTTAGCCCTCCATAAGACAACAGAGGCAACAGAATCAATAGTCCAGTTTTTTTTGCGTAACAACAAAGTTTACACAACAAGGGATGATAAAACATCTGAGGTCTGGATTTATCGAGATGGGATATACATACCCCAGGGGAAAACATACATAACAGAGTTTGTCAGGGGCGTGACAAAGGAAGCATTTACGACATACTTTTGCAATCAAGTTATAGCAAAAATCGAAGCGGATACATACATAGATCAAGACGAATTTTTCAACACCTGGGAAAAAGAGGAAATAATAGTACAAAATGGGATATTGAATCTTGAAACAAGGGAGTTATCTGAATATACCCAGGATAAGATCTTCTTCAACAAGATACCCGCCACATATGATAAGACAAAAGATTGCCCAAACATAAAAAAACATTTTGAAAGTGTTTTGAAATACAAAGATGACTCAAAGGTCCTTTTTGAGATATTTGGCTTCTTATTATGGAGGGAATATTTTATTGAAAAAGCGGTCATGTTCTCTGGAAGTGGTAGGAATGGAAAAAGCAAGACTGTTGAACTTATGAAACGATTCATCGGTGTAGATAACTGCACAAACATTCCTCTACAACAGCTTGAAAATGATCGATTTGCACTTGGTGAGCTTTTCAACAAAATGGCGAATCTTTCCCCCGATTTATCATCGACAGCATTGACGCAAACTGGCATCTTCAAAGCCTTACGTGGACGTGATGAATTGAACGCAGACCGTAAATTTCGAGCAAGAGTAAAATTTGTCAATCATGCAAAGATGATATTCTGTGCCAACGAATTGCCAAAGACACACGATACAACAGAGGCGTTCTGGAATAGTTGGATTGTACTTGAATTTCCCTTTTTATTTTTATCTAAAAAAGAGATTGCAAGTAGAACGGAAAAAGAAGGGATAAAAGAGGCAGATCCAAACATAATTGAAAAACTTACTACAACGGATGAATTGAGTGGCTTGCTGAATATGGCTCTTGATGGTTTAGATCGGATAAGAAAACAAAAGGATTTCTCATATTCAAAAAATACCGAACAGGTCAAGAACTTATGGATTAGAAAATCAGATAGTTTCATGGCGTTCTTTATGGATCGTTGTGAGAAGGAATATGGCAAATATATATTCAAAGATAAACTCGGTGAGGCATATTCTGAATATTGTATAAGTAATGAACTAAAGCCAATGGGGACAATATCTATCAAAAACACCTTATCAATGCAAAATGTGTGGGAAGAACGAAAACCAACAGATGAATACGATAGTGAAGGTAACAAGACATATAGGTGGGCCTGGTGTAATCTTCGTTTATTGAATGATGGGGAGATAAAAAAGAAAAAACAAAAGGAGTTGCCAAGTAATTGATGTTTTCTGTAAGGAGTGTAAGGACTGTAAGGCTTTTCCAACCTATACGGAAAAATATTTTTTTGTATAAGGTTGAAAATCCCTTGTAAACCTTGTAGTCCTTGCAGAAAAATAGCGCCCATGGGCCAAACAAACCGATAATCTAAATCCAACATACAAGTCTTATGAAAAAACAAAACAATAATAATGGCATGTCAAGGGAAGATAAGATCCTTATGATAACGGGTCAGCTGCTGTATTCAGATAAGGAAATCCAGAAACTAAGATGGTGTTGGGGCTGGCTCCTTGGCCCTTATTGTTTTTCAGGGAGGGCAACAAGCTCAAGTTATTGTTTTCAGGCTGCCGGGCATGGCACAAATCACCCCGGTAAATCGAGATGTTCCAGACATGGAGGATCTTCAACAGGACCAAAAAATAAAAGAATGATGATTATGAACAAATTAACTAAATTAGATAAAAGATCTAAGTTGAGTACTGAAATATTCAACGAAAAAGAATTGAAAGTTTATGAAGAAACTGTTCAGTTCATAAAAGAAAATTATGATATAACGGATGAGTTGGCAATATCGCAGATTGCAAGGCTCTTTATTTATCAAACATTTCTCTTAGATAAGCTGCATCAAGGGTATAATGTTTCAATTGAAAACTCTTCAAAACTTATGAAAGAGTGGCTAAATGAATATGGACTTACACCAAGATCTAAAGTAGCAATAAATCTTGATGGCGCTGATCCTGGTCTCCTAGCGAGGGTAATAATAGACGTCCATGGTAAGATGGAAGCCAAAAGACTGCAGGAACAAGAGGATAACACAAACTAGATTATAGATCTATTGTCAAAAATAAACAATAAAATATGAAATCTAACAATCCGATCCCTGAAAGGATTTGGGATGACCATCATTTTTCAAGATCATTAATTATAGGGCCAAATCTCTATTTTGTTTTTCGCTCTTTTAGTCTGGCCCTAAAAATAGAACATAAATCATGTGATAAAATGTCAAAAGCTATGGGCCATAGAGCCCCTCTGACAGAACAAATGGTATTAGATCTAGAACGACAGCATTATGAAAAAATAAGAAGGGAGAAGGAAGAGAAAATTCTTCTAGAAGAGGTAAAGGCCAAGTATGGCGGTATTCCTGAATGGCTGGTACCACACCTCCCCCTAGATTACGATCTGGAATCCAGATTGGAATCTATAAGTGATGATTTGAAGGTGATAAGGAAAACTCTGGAAGATCCTATTACTTGTTAGGCCTATATTGGGGTATTCTGATTTTTTATTTTTTTCGAATACCTCTAACGATATTAGTATCTATATCTCTCTCCTTATTTCTTCTAATCTTTTTAGGACATCCAGAACTATTCCACTATTAACTGCATTTGCCAGATATCCATCGCAGAATTTCTCCCCTACTGAAAGTGTTATGAAGATTTTTCTAAGGTCTGAAAGACTGGCCTCTGAAATAGATCTTTTTCCATTTATTAATCCCAATATACGTGGCATATCGTTATCCCAATCGTAGGGAAGCAGAAAATTTTCCATTTTGAGTGCATAAATAAAATCAAGTATTTTGGAGGTGGGTCTGTAATAAGGGAAGTGATATATGCCAGGTTTATCTTCTCGCTTACAAATAAACTCAAAGAAATCGTTGGCCTTATCTTCAAAATAGGGCAAGAACTCCAGAACCTTATCTATGTTTTCTTTTGTAACTGGAATTTGATCTATAGTACTCCACTGCATTTTGACCATATTATAATATAATTAAAAGTTTAAAATACTTTTTCTATTCTTTCATTTATCTCTAACTCTCTTCCAGAAAAGCATCCCCATTCCTCTGTTGGCCCTAAAACTAGACCATAGTAGATTATGTCGTTCTCAGGCCTTCCATTAATTACTGAGCCACCAGTTTCATCTTCAACTAATCTAATCTCCGATACTTCAGTTGCAAGCCAGTTCCAGTTTGTTTTGCTTTTCCAAGCAGCTATTATTTCTTTTCCTTCAACAAAATGCTTTCCGTCAATTTCAATAATTGTTGCCATTTTGCATCACTTGATTGCATTAGATAACAGATTGACAAATACATTGTCGTGACCTAAAATGGAAAAGAAATATTTTTTCATATTTTCCCTATTTTTTTCCATATTTTTATAAAGGATGAATACTAATATCCACTATGGATTTAATCACTATTACTGCATTATCCATTAATATTTTTACACTTATCGTACTTTATGGTACTTTACGTGAAATAAAAAATCAAAGAATAGGCGCTTATTTGCCAGAATTGCTTATTAAAGAAAAAATAATTACTTTTAATTCTGAATATTCTGAAGATGGATTTAAAATTTTGAACTTTCCAAATATGGATCTTCCAGATAAACTCTCTACAGATCCAGAGTATGTAGAAATGGTATCTGGATATCCAATACTTGAAACTAAATCAAAACAATTTTCTTTTGAAATTTTTAATATTGGCTTAGGAACTGCTAAAAATATCAAAGTAGAATTTACTTATGATTATGTGGAACTTGCAAAATTAATCCACAAACTGGATATGGATAATAAGGTAAACATAAATATATCTGAGGGGAAAATACAACTAGAGATTGTTGGATATTTAGACGTATATCTTCCCATGGAATCTATTTCAGATTATGTTTATATAAAAAACAATGAAGAAGCAATATTTTATATTCCTTATACTTTTGTAGATCTGTATTGTCTTTATTGGACTCTGCAAGTAAGAGCCCATAATTTTTCTGCAGACTCGTCTTTTGATGAATGCCCTTCTAGTCTGCCTAGAATTAATATTAAAATTAATTATGTAGATATTTATAATAGAAACTTGACTAAGTCTTATGTTATTAATTATAGATCATGTAGTTATTATCACGATGTGAAGGGCATATTCCAAACTAGTTTTAAATTTGTTCCTGAAGAAGAAACTTCTTGATTATTGTTTTCCCTATTGTCCATATTCTTATAAATGAGGAAAAGTATTTTATGTATAATGGAAAAAACTTTATCCCTTATTATTCTTGTGACTCTAATCATAACTTCTGGATGTGTAATTCCTTTTGATCCATTTGGAAAAAAAGATAATGAATATACAAGTACCGATAAAATAGAAAGTTTATTTACAGAAGATTTTTCCCATAATGTTGCAAAATTACACCCAATAAATATTGATGTCAACTCTTATGAGAATTTTATCATATTTGCAGATAGCATAAATTCTTTGATAGATCTATTGAATCGTCAAGAAAGGTATGATATTCCCAAAATCGAAGTTACTTCTGTTACTTGGAATAAAGCTATGAATGTCATAGAAACATATGGCCCCTTGATTGGCAGTTATAATGAAGTGATATCATCAGCAAGGGCATATGAAACCAATCCAACTTCAGATAATTTTAAAATTTTTTATATCAATACGGCATCATTTGCAATAGAGGTAATACTAATTTATGACATTGCAGTTGCCAATCCCTCTGTTGTGAGGAACATTGCAAAAATAGGAAAACCACAATTAGAAACTTTAGCAACTACGATTACAAGATTATCCAAAATCGATAAGTATTGTCCTACTTGCTATACTACGATAGTTGAAAAAGTTGAAGACGTCATTATACAAACATTGAAGGAAGATTTGCTTGACGGGGCTGAATCCATCTTGGACCAAATTATTAGACTATTCCAAACAGACGCCGCATAATTTTCCCTATTTTTTTCCATATTTTTATAAAGGATGAATACTAATTGCACAACATACATATTATTGTTTTTTTGGTGAGCAGATGAAAAAAATGACTTATTTACAATTAACAAAAAAAGTTATGGAAGAAGAAAAGAAACCACTTACAGTTGAAGAACTATGGAATATAGCCCTTCAAAAAGGATATGATTCTCAGTTATCCAGTGTAGGTAATACTCCTATGAAAACAATAGGTTCTCTGATTTATGTCAGTATGAGGGATGATGAAAATTCCCCATTTGTAAAAGTAGATAGTTATCGCAGAAAATTTTATCTAGTGGGAATGCCATACGATGAAGAAAAAATAATGGAAGAAAGTAAAGAAATTGTAAAATCATTTATTGAAAGAGACCTACATCCATTTTTATCTTATTATGCTTTCACAGCTTGGAAAGTATATACTAAAACTATCTATCATGAGCAGTCTTCCAAATCAAGTTATGGACAGTGGTTGCATCCCGATGTAGTTGGAATATACCTCCCATTTGGCGCTGATTGGAAGACTGAAGTATTCAATGTTTCTAAAGAGATAGGATCACCCTATGTTAGGTTCTACTCCTTTGAGCTCAAAAAAGAACTGGGATTTTCTAAACTCAGAGAATATTTCTTTCAAGCTGTTTCTAACTCTTCATGGGCAAATTATGGATATATAGTTGCAGCAGATATCGATGACGATCCAAGCTTCCAATATGAACTCAATAGGCTATCGAGGGCATTTGGAATTGGTGTAATAAAACTTGATATAGAAGATCCAAATCTATCTGAAACAATTTATCCGGCCCGTTATAATCCAGATCTTGACTGGGACACAATGAATAAGCTCTCTTCAGAAAATCCCAATTTCAGAGATTTTATGGTCCGAGTCCAAAGAGACGTACATAACAGTGAAATTATAAAAGAAAGATATGACAAAGTCTTTTCAATTGAAGAGTTAATCGAATATATGAATAAGAAAAAATAATGCGATACAATTCCTTCAGGTTATGATCTAATGGAAAACGAAAATAATGTCAAGAAGAGAAAGAAAGATTCTGCACGTTTGATTTGGGATTCCAAACCAAGGAGATCTCCAAATCCAAAAGATATTGAATTTCAAACTGCCGAGATAGTTATCCCTAACCCTCACAGGGACCAATCTACTTTATCCATGTATATGGAAGATTTGACAAAATATGAAATTGATAAATCTAAAATGAATCGGCTTATATGGGGAGATAATCTTCTTGCCATGCAGGCATTATTATCTCAAGGATATGAGGGAAAAATAGATCTAATTTACATCGACCCCCCTTTTTGGAGTGGAGAAGATTACTATGCTAATTTTTATATTGGAGATACCGAATTTACTAAAGAGCCGTCTGTAATTGAAAGACTTGCGTATAAAGATATCTGGTCTGGAGGAATTGATTCTTTTTTAGATATGCTTTATCCAAGATTGCAATTGATGAAACGTTTGTTATCGGAAAATGGAAGTATATTTGTTCACCTTGATTGGCACATTGGCCATTATGTAAAAATTATGATGGATGAAATCTTTGGAAAAGATAATTTTTTAAATGAAATAATTTGGTCATATAGAAGATGGCCCGCAAAATCCAAAAATTTCCAAAAAATGCATGATAATATATATTATTATTCAAAAAATGCTAATAACAAAGACAGAGTATTTAATGTGTTGTACGAACCTTTGGCAGAAAGCACTTTGAAAGCAGACGGAGGATTAAAAATAAAAAATATCGTCGATGAAAATGGCAAAAGAATAAGAGGAGAAAAAAGCGGTGAAGAGTCTCCAGGTACACCTCAAAGAGATGTTTTTGATATCTCATTTATTTCTGCAACAGGGTCTGAAAGAACGGGATTTGGAACACAAAAACCTGAAGCTTTGTTAGAAAAAATAATATATGCAGCTTCGAATAAAAACGATTTAGTTGCCGATTTTTTCATGGGTTCTGGAACTACTATAGCAACAGCTGATAAATTAGGAAGAAAGTGGATTGGCTGTGATTTCTCTAAAACAGCTATTCAAATGGCTAGAAATCGTCTAGTAGATATGGACATCAAGCCATTCTTGGTAGAAAATATAGGAAATTATCAAAGACACATTATTTACCTATATGGCGGCAGAATCTATGAAATGCAAAAAATCGTTTTGAAATTATACGATGCTATCCCAAGGGCAGATTATCCCGACATGGGAATCAAAAAATCTGAGGATGACAATAAGGAACTAGTTTGGGTAGGATACCCAGATAGACCTGTTACTTCTAAGAAAGTAGAAGAATTAGCTTTGTTATGTGATAGATTAGACGGAGCGGGATATAAAAAATTAGTTATTTTAGGGTGGGATTACGAGTATAATTTTGACCAACTATGGGAATCAAGAAAAAAGGGGCTAGATAATCTAAAAGTAACTGTTATACCAAAAACTATCCCTCCAGAGGTATATGATTATCTAAAAACTTCTAAAATTCAAGAACAAACTAAACTCTCGGGACCCACAATTTACTTTCATGAAAAACCATACCTAAAACTCATGAAACCGGAAATAAAAGAAATAGGGACAAAAGCAAAGGTGACGATAGGCATCGAGAGATATGTTATTTTTGACATTCCAATAGAGAAAGAAGAAGATAGAGTAAAAGTCTTGGAAATTGCAAAAAATAACTTTGCTGCACTAATTGATTATTGGTCCATTGATTGGAATTATGATGGGATAACCTATAAATCAACTTGGCAGGCATTTAGAGGCTTTGGTAAAAAAATACAAACTGTCCCTCTAAAAAGTTCTTATGATCTAGAAAACGGTAAAGAGTATACTATTGCGATTAGACTAGTTGATATTTTTGGTAATGATGCAACAGCTACTCTAAAAATCAATCTTAGGTGATATTTTGAAAAAAAATAAAGATGAACTGATTTTCTCTTCCCAAATGCCTCTTTTTGATAATCTAAAAGATGAAGTTGAAGGCTGGGCAAAAGAAGGATGGCCAGGAGTTACGCAAACAACTTACCAATTGCTTCACTATTGGTTTGACAGAGACGAAGATACTCCCGATAGATTTTATGATTGCCAACAAAAAGCAATTGAAACAATTATTTATTGTCACGAAATCCTTCAAATAAATAAACTTGGGGATCTTTTTCAAAAAATAGCACCGGATACGTTATACAATAGTAAAGTCATACATGATGAAGTCAAAGAAACTCCATTTGCAAAATATTGTATAAAAATGGCTACAGGTACAGGTAAGACCTGGGTATTGAATGCTTTAGTTGTATGGCAGTATTTCAATTCTATCAATAATGAGATCCCTAGAAAAGCTGCTGGAGAGTCTAAAGATTGGTATTCCTTTAGATTTATGGTAGTGGCCCCAGGGCTTGAAGTATTGAATAGATTGCTTGATTCATTCAAGGGTAAAAGGAATATTTCAGGAGCTAGAGATCCTGCTACTTCTGATTTCTTGATTCCTCTGTTCATCCCAGATAATTGGAAATCAGAATTTTATCTAGAAATATTAGAGCCTACGGATATTCGACAAAATATCTCTTTACCGGAAGGAGCTTTTGCATTTATAACTAATTGGCAACAATTTAGATTGAAATCTCAAAAGAATAGTATGTGGGAGCAGTTGACTGGGGAAGATATTGAAGAAGAACCTAGAGGAGAGATGATAGCAGATATACTTTCAGAATTTCCTAATTTGATAATAATGAATGATGAAGCTCATCACGTCCACGCTAAAAAAAATCAAGGCGTAGAATTAGTTTGGAGAAGATTTATAGGTGAGCTCAATACAAGACTAGAAACAAAACACAAACATGAGAAAGGATGTTATGTCCAGATAGACTTCTCTGCAACACCCTTCTATGGAAGCGGAACGCAAAGAGAATACTTCCCACATATTGTTTATGATTATGACATCACTAGTGCTATAAAGCATATGTTAGTCAAACAGTTGTTTTTAGAAGAACGTCAATCTATAGCCGGTGAAGAATTAGCAGAACTTGATTTTAGGGCTTTGAGAAAAGATCCGGAAAAGGGGAAAAGATTAGGGGATATAATAGGTCTTTCTGCTGGACAAAAAACTCTAATTGAAATTGGACGAAAAAAAATTGAACAATTGACAGAAGAATTTACTGAAAAAAAGATTGATAAAAAGCCAGTTATGATGATACTTTGCGAAGAAACAGAAGTAGCAAATCTTGTAAAAAATCACTTTTATACTTTAGTGGATAATAACGGTATAGCCTATAATGACAAAAAGGTAATGGAAATACATACTGATCTAAAAGATGATGAGTTAGAAAAGGCTAGGAAAAGGCTTGATGCTATTGATGATAATAAGGACCCTCTGAATATTATTATATCTGTATTGATGCTAAGAGAAGGCTTTGATCGGAAGAATATATGTGTTACAGTTGTCCTAAGGGCAACTGAAGCTGATCTCTTACTTGAACAGCTTGTTGGAAGGGGGCTCAGACTAATGTTTCCAAAAGAAGCTTATCCTGAGGTATATGACGCTAAAGTGGAGGCAATTGAAGATATCAAAATGAATAGATCTCCCTCATCCTCTTTTGATTTTCTTTTTATAGTTGAACATCCAAGATTTAGACAATTTTATGAGAGATTGAAGAAAGAAGGTTTCCTTATTGGAACTGGCGATACTAGTGGAAGATCTTCTACAGGAGATCTAATCCCAATAGATGCAGTTCCTGAAAGAATAAAAACATACGATATACATTGGCCATATCAAATATACGACTATACTGCATTTCCTAAAATCTCAGAAATAGATGTTTCAAAACTTCCAATATATAACTTCCTTGGAGATTTTGAAGATTTGAGGGATAGTATAGGCAAACTGATAATACAAGAAACTCACATGGAATCTGGTAAAAGGACTAAAACTTGGAGACTTGAGAACAAATATTTTGATTACAATTTCTTTTTGAGTTCTTCTTCTAAAGCTGTTGCATATGAAGGAAAAGATCAAATACTTTCAGGCCATCTGTCTGAAATTGCAGAAATAATTGATAGGTATGTTTCTGATTATCTTTTCGGTAAATCAATTGATTTCAGTGACTCGAGAAATTATCAAGTTCTAAACTATTTTGTGATCTATGATCACGTTGTAAATAATGTTAGACAGGCTATACTAAAACAGATTAGTTCTCTCAAATACGAATGGAAAGGCAAATGGAAAAGTCTATCTGAAGTAGGAAGATTGATGATGCGTGAAAAGCATTCTATCGAAACTTCTAAATGTATATACCCAAGACAGGGATTTTCAGCAATTGGAGGGGGATTTGAGAAAAAATATATTTTCAATGTGCTAGAGAAATCAGTTGATGTAATCTCTTATGCAAAACTTGACAAAAAGCACGGATTGAAAATTCCTTATAGGGATGAATATGGTATTCTAAGAGAATACGAAGTCGACTTCATTGTGAAAACAAAAGAATCAATGTATTTGGTAGAAACAAAGGGAGATAGAGATATATTCAAAGAAAATGTCGCTGTAAAAGCAAAAGCTGCACATAGCTGGTGTGAAAGTGCATCAATGGTTGAACCGCCACAAGAAATAAATCAACCTAAAAAATGGGAATATTTGATAATATCTGAAAAACTATACAATGTCAATAGCGGATTATCTTTTGAGGGATTTATGCATATGTGTAGAGAATTGAGAAATAATCTAATGAAAAGACATACTCGTTGAATACTTTATGGTAAATAAAAAATAAAAGTATTATATGTTATAACACGTTTAGTCATGGTTAATCTGATGTTATATAAAAGAAAGAAGTTCGTGGAAGGAACTTTCATCAAGGCGGGTAACTCTGGCGGTGTTCTTGTTCCAAAAGAGTGGATTGGGAAGATCGCCAAGGTCCAGATCATTGAGGAAGAGGTGAAAGATGAATGAAAAAATCAAATGAAATAGAGATGATAGAAAAAATAGCAAATAATACCGATCGCATAGCTTCATTATTAGAAACAATAAAAGAAGATATACAAGATATCGAACGTGAGATACGTTCAATGAAAGGGGAAAATAAAAAATAAAAATTAGAATTCAGGACACGACTCATTATAATTTTTCTTTAGCATCCGAGGATTTGCAGTCACATATAATTCAGTCATTTTTATATCAGCATGGCCGAGTATTTCTTTCAAAGTCAAAAGATTTCCATTATTCTCAACCCAAGTTGAAGCAAACGTATGCCTAATTTCATAAGGAACTATTATTTTTTTTAGTTCTGCCTTTTTACAATACCTTCTCAAGAGTAGCCTATAACCCGTTGTTGACATTGGATCTTCGCCCCTCTTTGTATGGAAGATATATGGACTGTCATCCGTTCTTGTTGCCAGATACCGCCTTATTAACATCAAGGGTTTCTTATGTATGGGGATTGTTCTACTCTTGTTGCATTTCGCATCCCTTATCGTTATTAGGGCTTGGTCGATGTCAATATCTTCTTTTTTCAAGGCCAAAAGCTCTCCTGGCCTCATGCCAGTGTAAAGGTGTGTCAAAAACAACGCTTGGTCTCTTATGTCTGTCACCACATCCAATAGCTTCCATATTGTTTCAGGCTCAACTGAATTCCTTCGTCCAGTATGATTTTTAGGTGGTTTGTAGTCAAACTTTATTCCCCTAAAATCACATAGATTTTTTATCGCGTAATATACGTGGCTCTTGGTCTTTGAGGATAGGTCTGTCCTATCAAGTGTTTGAAAAAAGTATTCGTGCAGCTGGTCTCCTGGCCATTCTAACCATCCTTTTGGAAGCCTTGTTATCACACGTTTAGTTGTTGATGCGGTCATTTTTTTATTTGCCCTGAGGTG
>Ga0208195_1002907_pt1 | contig 15232 bp, 17 predicted proteins | sample AD_UKC077_MetaG_FD_184441 | JGI IMG/M metagenome (GOLD analysis project Ga0208195, IMG submission 184441) | Active sludge microbial communities of municipal wastewater-treating anaerobic digesters from USA - AD_UKC077_MetaG (SPAdes) (version 2) | ecosystem: Engineered > Bioreactor > Anaerobic >...
AAGCTCCAAAATACATAGATTTCTGACAAAAAGGTATAGATTTAGCTTAAATTAGGGCATTATATTCTCACTTTTTTTGTAAATTTCTAAATCAAAGGTCTCAAATGGTATGCTCGACTATGCGAAAGAGATATTCGACAGTTTTAAATCACCACTTTTATCAATGGATATTGGCTACGATGGCAAAGACTTTTATCTCTTTGAATACCAAGCAATTCACTTTGGTATAAGTGGTGTTGTCAGATCAGAGGGCTATTACGTTCATGAAGAAAACCAATGGCAGTTTGTGAAAGTGAAGACTGTTTTTGAAGTTGCCTTAGCTGAGGCTTTTGATAAATATGTAAAATTGGGGTGCGCAAAGTAGCAATACTATATAAAGAGAGGCTGTTACTCAATAAATCAAAATAGCATATAAAAGAATAAAGCAGAATTTAAAAAAACATCACCCTCTATATATATAGGGCTTACAAAATGGTGTTTTTTGAAAACTATTTTCACCTAAAACCGCAGATGCCTACTACGAGCGGGTTTATAGGTGATTTTTTTTCGTATGAACTGCTTATCCTTATTTTCATAGAGATTTTACACTAAATCAGCTTATAGCCTTTCCATTCGCGTGCCAAGCCACCGAGCGAGGTCTCTCTATACTGAGCTTGCATATCTCGACCTGTCTGCCCCATTGTTTCAACAACTTGATCAAAAGATATGCGATGCTTGCCATCAGACAGCAGTGCATATGAAGCGCAGTCAAGAGAACGAGCAGCAGCAATTGCATTCCGCTCAATACAAGGTATCTGCACGTAGCCGCCTATCGGGTCGCAAGTGAGCCCTAAATGATGTTCCATACCCATTTCTGCTGCATATTCTATCTGAGCAGGTGAGCCTCCCAAAATCTGAGCAGCGACACCAGACGCCATAGCGCAGGCTGTTCCAATTTCACCTTGGCAACCGACCTCTGCACCTGAGATGCTGGCATTTGTCTTGATGATATTGCCGATCAAACCAGCTGTAGCAATTGCTCTGATTATGCGTGTATCGCTGATTTGATAGGTATGTTTTAAAAACAATAATACAGCGGGTAAAACGCCTGCCGAGCCGCAAGTTGGGGCGGTAACAACAGTGTTTCCTGTAGCATTCTCTTCAGCAACAGCCAATGCATAGGAAAAAGCCACACCAATACCCCCTAATATTGAACCAATATTATTTGCTTTCATATTATAGGAAGCTGCTTTACGTGCTATACGCAAGGGTCCTGGTAAAACCCCTTCATTATTTAGTCCATTAAAGATAGCATCTTTCATTGCCTTCCATACTTTTTCAAGGTAATCCCAAATGCTGCTATCTTCATATATATCCACAATTTCCCAAAAAGCTCGCCCCGTATTATCACAAAAAGCAAGTAATTCCTGCATCGTGCTCATATCGTAGACTACGTTTTCTCTGGCATAGAAGTTTTTCTCATCGCGAATAGTGCCGCCACCAACGCTAAAAACTTTCCATCTTCCCAGCTCCTCTTTATTAAAATACGCAACAAATTCCATGCCATTGGGGTGCAATGACAAATATTCTTCTGGCTTCCATTCGACAGTAGTTATTCGCGCGCCAAGCACTTTATATAGCGCCTGATCTGTGAAGTGTCCTTTACCTGTCGCAGCCAAGCTTCCGTATAAAATCACCTTATACAGGTCAGCATGAGGGTACATTTTCTTAAATTCTTCTGCAGCCTTTTGAGGTCCCATAGTATGGCTACTTGAAGGACCAAAACCAATAGTGTATATATCTTTAATTGATTCCATAATGCCTCTTTACGCTAAGCATAATAAGTGCTCGATAAGTATCTTTAACCCAATAAGAATGAGGATAATACCACCAAATATCTCGACTTTATTGCCAAAAACATTTCCAAACCTGTCGCCAATATACATCCCTGCATAAGAAAAGATAAAAGTCACTAAACCGATGATCAGAACAGGCGTTAAGATTCCGATGCCTAAGACGGAAAAGCTGATTCCGACAGCTAAAGCGTCTATGCTTGTAGCTATTGATAAGCCGAAGATGACGAGTAATTTGCGTGGATCGCAGACCTTTTCTTCGCCTTTGACATACAGTGCGTCGTAAATCATCTTTGAACCTATTATCGCCAAGAGAATAAAGGCAACCCAATGATCATAATTCTCGATATATTTTTTGAAGCTATTGCCAGCAAACCACCCTATTACGGCCATAAGTGCCTGAAAACCGCCAAAAAAGATGCCGTTCCTCACAGCATAGCGAACCATAAAGCACTTTAGAGCCATGCCACTTGAAATTGATACTGCAAAGCAGTCTATCGATACGCCGACGGCTATGACAAAATAAGTGAAAATATTCATCATCATTCAGACTCTATATCGTCATGATTCATAGACAGATAAGTAAGTCAATGCACAATCTCTGGCGAGCTTTCTTATTCTGCCAATATATGCAGCGCGCTCAGTTACGCTGATGACGCCGTGCGCATCCAATAAATTGAAGGCATGGGAGGTTTTCAGTAGATAATCATAAGCAGGATAGACGAGCTTTTTAGCGATCAGCTCATTGGCTGATGCCTCATATTCAGCAAAAGACGAAAAGAGTCTTTCAACATTTGAGGCTTCGAAATTGAACCTTGAAAACTCGACTTCTTTATCAAAAAAGATCTCTCCATATTTAGTATTATCATTCCATTTAATATCTTTAAAATCATCTACATTCTGGATATACATGGCAATGCGTTCGAGCCCATAGGTCAACTCAACACTGATAGGAGATATTTCAACACCACCCACCTGCTGAAAATAGGTAAATTGAGATATTTCCATACCATCAAGCCACACTTCCCAGCCCAGCCCCCAAGCGCCTAAAGTAGGAGATTCCCAGTCATCTTCAACGAAACGAATATCGTGCTTTTCAATCTCGATACCTATTTCTTTTAAAGAATCTAAATATAAGTCTTGAATATTATGTGGCGAGGGCTTTATTATCACTTGAAACTGATAGTAATGTTGCATGCGGTTTGGATTTTCACCATAGCGTCCGTCTTTTGGTCTACGGCAAGGCTGTGGGTAAGCGATAGATGTTGACTTCTCTCCTAATGAACCAAAAAAAGTTGAGGGGTGAAATGTGCCTGCACCGACTTCTGCATCATATGGTTGCAATAAGCAACAGCCTTGCTTTGCCCAAAAATGTTGCAAACTTAATATCATATCTTGAAAATTCATTACTTCTCCTCTATCAGGTAATGTCTTTAAAAAAGCTATCTCAAGTAATTAAGATAGGCATATTTTGTCAATATAATTTAAAAGGTATGTGAATTTTGTCTTTGAAAGCAGATTCTTTAGTGAATGCTGATATTCAAAAATGATTGGATAGGTATTTGCGTGGGAATTTCATTGTAAGAAATCACTTGCAATGACGGCATGGAGGGTTCGATCAATCTCTTCAAATAGGATCTAATTGTCGGTGTAACAATCACAACTGGAGTAAAGCCTGCCTTTGTAATCTGCACGACAGCTTCTTTCATATCATCATAAAGCTGCGACACAACGCCTGGAGGCAGAGATGCCTGATAGTTTTTTTGCTTGATTTGATGCACTACCTCGGTAATTGAATGCTCAAGATCGGGCGCCAAAGTAATGCCATAAACAATACCATCGCCTGCTATGTATTTTTTGGAAATAGTCCGTGATAAAGCATAGCGCACATATTCTGTCAAAGTCTCAACATCACGTGTTGCAGGTGCAAAGTCCGCCAGCGTCTCCAAAATCGTCACCATATCACGAATAGGCACATTTTCATGAAGCAGATTCTTCAATACCTTTTCTATATTGCCGAGCGAGAGAAGATTTGGTACAAGTTCATTAACGACAGCTTCATTCTCTTTTTTCACATTATCAAGCAGCTTTTGGACATCTTGGCGAGTGACCAATAAATCTGCATGCGTCTTGATTAATTCAGACAAATGCGTTGCTATCATTGCAGATGGCTCAATGACTGTATAGCCGTGCATTTCAGCGATATCTTTCTTATCTTCTGATATCCACAAGGCGGGCAAACCAAATGCTGGTTCGACTGTCTCGATGCCCTTGATTGCCTTTTCTACAGTACCTGGATTGAGTGCCATATAATGATTCACCAAACACTCTCCACGTGCGATTTCTTCGCCTCTGATCTTGACGACATAGTTATTTGGGACTAATGAGATATTATCGCGTATTCTAATCGGTGGCACGAGCATACCTATTTCAATAGCTAATTGTTTTCTTAAGCTGGCAACACGTTCCAACAAGTCGCCTTTTTGCTTTTCATCTACCAAGCTGATAAGGCTATAGCCTATTTCGAGTTCGAGAGGATCAACTTGCAAATAAGAAGCGATTTCTTTTGCCTTTTCTTCAGGAGATTGAGTTAAAGCCTCATGCGCTGCTTTCTCTTCCTGTTCCAACCTCTCTCTTACTGCTTTATCTTCATCTGATTCGACGACAACCATCTCTGATTTTGAGACCATATATCCAAAATAACCGAGCGCAAGCCCTAAGGGCATAAAGATATAGATGGGCATACCTGGTGCCAAGCCAAAGAGAAAGAGTACAATAGCAGTAACATACATGACTTTCGGCTCTTTAAATAATTGGGTAATGACCTCTGTTCCCAAGTTTTCTTTAGTACCTGCACGCGTTACAATGATACCTGCAGACACAGAAATCAAAAGGCCTGGTATTTGCGAGACTAATCCATCACCAATAGTGAGAATTGTATATCGATCCATTGCATCAAGCAAAGGCATATTCTTTTGTACAACGCCAATGATAATACCGCCAATGAGGTTGATTAGCGTGATCATAATACCTGCTTTTGCATCACCGCTCACAAACTTACTGGCACCATCCATTGAACCATAAAAGTCTGCTTCACGGCGTACGTCATCACGCTTTTCACGCGCCTCAGCATCGGTAATCACACCATTATTCAAGTCAGCATCAATAGCCATCTGCCTTCCTGGTAAAGCATCCAGTGTAAAACGCGCTGAGACTTCTGCCACACGACCAGAGCCCTTGATAATCACGATAAAGTTGATAATAAAGAGTATAATAAATATAATAATACCGACAGTATAATTGCCTCTAATTATAAAGCTGCCAAAGACCTCAATAATCTGCCCAGGTGCCCCTGATGATAGAATAGCACGGGTCGTGGCGACGTTTAAGGCAAGCCTAAACAGTGTAACAATCAATAGTAAACCTGGATAAACAGAAAACTCAACAGGTCTCAAAAGATAAACAGGCGACAAGAGCATGATAAAGGCGAGCATGAAGTTAACTGCCAAAAGTGCATCAATCATAAATGAAGGCAATGGAAAGAGCAAAACGACAAGGATAAGTATTACACCGACGCCTATCGCTATATCGCTATGTTTACCAATTTTAACTAATAAAGAGCTTCTTGCTTTAGCCATTTTCCCTCTATTTATATTCTCCAGCAACTAAATTCAGTGCAGAATTCTTTCCATCACGAATTATATTTATCTTTACTTTATCTCCTGGCGAGATGTCTGATACAGCCAATTCTGCATCATTGGTATTATTAATTACAGCCCCATTAATCGAGTTTATTACATCACCTTTAATCAGTCCCGCCTTTTGTGCAGGACCTGCTTTATCAACAGCGGAGACGATTACTCCGTCAGAGCTTTTCAAGTTTAGATAAGATACGATCATAGGGGTCAGATCCTGTACCTTAAAGCCAAAATATACTTCGCGAATTTGTCCATATTTTATCAATTCCTCTGTTATCTTTTTTACTCTATCTATTGGTATTGCAAAACCAATACCAACACTACCGCCTGACTCGGATAAGATAAAAGAGTTGATACCAATTACTTCGCCATTGATATTTACAAGCGGTCCGCCGCTATTTCCTGGATTGATAGCCGTGTCTGTTTGAATCATTCCTTTATAAACTTTACCATCATTTTTCTGAACAAAATTCCGATTGATAGCTGAAATTACGCCGACAGAGACAGAGGGCTTGCTATCTTTCATCAAAAAACCATAAGGATTACCGACTGCTATCACCCATTCCCCAATAATCAAGTCATCTGAACGCCCGAGCATTGCAACGGGTAAACTTTTCTCATTACATTTCACAACTGCTATATCATGCACACTATCCACGCCTATTAAGCGTCCATCGACTTCTCTTCCATCGGGCAATACAACCTTAATCTGCGTTGCTCCTTCAACAACGTGAGCATTCGTGAGCAAATATCCATCTTCAGTAAAAATAACACCAGAACCAATACTCTGCACTTGCCTTTGCATTTGCCCACCAAAAAAGTCGAAGAAGAAATCATCAAAAAAGGGGTTCCTTCGTACAACTTGTGTCTTGATAACATTGACAGAGACGACGCTTTCTGCCATCATTGCAATAGCATCAGTGATCGCATTTTGTCTATTAAGTGCAAGCTCATCATTTGCAGCAGCACGCTGAGCGGCACTCTTTGCATAGGCATTGCTACTATGTAAATGGCTTATTGCCACGTCTTTTTGAAATTGGGTATGGTATGCAAAAAGAATGACTGAATTAAATAGTATTGTTAAGAAGAATAAAAAGAAAACACTAGACTTCCTCATTTTTTCACCTCTTTAGCTTTAAATGAATGAGCAATGGATTCAAGCTCCATCAAAAACTTCAGTTTATCTCCCTGTGGAAAATAAACAGAAGTGTCGATTAAATATGCTATTTTGGTACTTTCATCAAAAAAGCCAAATGACTGAAAGGTCCCACCAATAAAGTATTTACTGTTTTGCCAGCGTCCAGACATATACCAAGTGGGGTAATCCAAAAACTTATATAGACCATATTGCACGTCTTCGTCCACTATTTCATCTTCGTCATAATAGTCCCAAGCAATCTTCTTTCTCGTTGCCTTGACCCACTCTTGTTCGATAACTTTATTTTGTTTTTTTGGCATTGGCTCATAATAAATTGAGATATATTTATCTGGATTGAGCTTTTGGTCTTCTCTTGAACGCCAAATAAATGAAATAAAGCGACCCTCTGGATCAGATTTATACAAGATATAATTTTCTGGAACTTGCATGGTAAAAGGGAATTTATCAAATAGCTTTTGATCGACAGGCTTGAGTTTATCATGTTTATGGGCAATTCTTTGTACAAACTTCTGACGATAATGGAAAAACAATTCATTACCATTTCTCTTATAAAATTCAGCCAAATTATTAATATTAGAGCCAATCATAAACACCACAAATTGCTCATTTGCCCAATGATTATGCTTTGCAAAGAGTCCTGAACCCTTGCTTTCAACGTAGTTTTCCATCTCTTTATTCATCATTTTCTTTACTGATGTAGCGACAGGTTTGTTTGAGCTAAAATCACAAATAAAGAGCAGGTTTTTGTATTTATAAAACTGATCTAAAGCTTTTACATCACCACGTTTAACTTCAAAAAGCTTTTCATTTTGCACAGTGAAAAATGGGCGCTCCAATGCATATCGGACATAGTATTCAGCCTCTTTCCACACATCATCATCCACAAAAACATATATAGTCTGATCATGCCCCCAGGACATAGGTTTGCCAGGCTCATAGACATTATTTGTCTTTTTTGTTGTCGTTGATTTATTTGCTTTAGCTTGCTTTTTCTCGCTTTTCGAACAGGAGACAGCCAAAAAGCTAAGCATAATCAATATTATAATGAAATATTTATTTTTCAACCTTCATTTCCTCTTTTTAATCATAAAATAATTGGTGCCTGACAATACCGTGACTGCCGCAATAATCCAGAAAAAGATCTCAATAGAAAGCAGTATAGCATTGTTTACCGAAGCAACAAACTTGTAAGGAATCACCACTCCATATGAGTAATAAAGCAGTGCACCTATGATACCCACCATCTGCAAGACTGTTTTGATTTTTCCCCAAATATTGGCAGCAATGATGATGTTCTTTGAGCGATAGTAATCGCGTAAAAGCGTAACAGCAAGTTCGCGAACAAACACAATCAAGACGACCGCCCAATGAATATAGCGAATTGGCGGCAAACTCAATAAAACTATAGCTGAGATGACGAGGATTTTATCTGCAAGTGGGTCCATTATCTTACCAAAGTTTGAGATCACGTTCAGCTTGCGGGCAAGATAGCCATCAAAAAAGTCAGTTATGCTTGCACCAACAAAGATGCATAGCCCAATAAAGGGATTTATACCCATCATCCAGACAAATACGGGCACAGCCAAGAGTCGCAACATTGTTAAAATATTCGGTATATGTCGTATCATTTTTTATTTCTCAAATAAAGTGCGCTAATAATCATTAACACAAAAGGTAATACAAAAGCCATAAAGTAGTGCACATTTGTATAAGAATTATCAAGCTTGTTTATATCAAACTGCCTGTCATTTTGCAGGTAAAAGGCAATTGCGAAACTCAATATTACCCCAAAAACATATGTAAAAAAGAACTTTTTAAAGAATAGTTTTCTTCGTTTTGAAATATCACCACCTGCCTTAAGGTAGATTCGCCAGAACTCATTATTGCAAGATTCATAATAAATATTTGCATAAAAAAGAATCATAAATGCAAAAGAAATCAAGACCCATACCAGTGTATTTCTTATCTTTCTATATGCATTGAGATTATAAAAAAGTTTGTCCACGCCTTGAATATCATAATCCAAAAGAAACTTCGGATAATCTGTTCTTATCTGCTGCAAAATCTGCAAATAAGCGCCCTTTTCTTTACCCTTAAAGCTAATTATCATCAAGTTTGGCAATCGTGTACTTCTCATTATATCATCATTCACCAGCTTGTATTTCTCGATGAGGTTTGCCTTTAGATCTTTATTTTCTTTTATTTCTGCTTCAGCAACCCAGGGCAGAGCCTCAAGTTTACTCTTCAGTTCATTTAACTTAGGCAAGTCTTGTGAATAAACCAAAATAGGCATTCCTTGCAGCTTATGGTAGTAAGTATTTTCGTACAAATAGCTTTTGCCAAGCAATAAGAATACAGCCAGAAAAACAAGAAGGTACAGGGGAATTAACACTATTAAATGATTTTTTGCTTTCATTTTTGTATCAAACCCTTTTCTGTTATAAGAAACTGCTTTTCTGCATTAAACTCAGCTTTACCGCTGGATATGATAATCGTGCCTTGTTTTTTCATTTTAACTAATAAGTCATAGATCTTATCAAAGATTTTAGAGTCAAAATAGTTATCCAAATCATCTATAATCAACATCATAGGCTTTTGCATATAAGCGCGAATAAGCTCGATACATTTTAGCTCGGACTGACTTAATTGTCCGCATTTGACATTCTTCTCCACTGGCAAATTAAAATCTACCAACAAGTCGATCAGGCTGCTATCAGCGCGAAAGTCCTCTGGTTCTTTAAAACCAATATTCTCTACTATACCCAAGTCGCCAAAGATCAGATTTTCATTTTGAATAATCCTCACCAGTTTATGATAATTCTTGTCATAAGGCTCTTTATTGTTTAAATATATTTTACCATGATAATTGTGATATACAGCACCTAAGCTGGATAAGAGTAAACTCTTACCAGAGCGGTTTTCTCCATTAAAATATGCAAACTCACCTGTATCGATGACCAGCTTTTCTACTATCAATATTATTTCTGAATGGTTAAAAAGTTCAAAGTTCTCTATTTTTAACATTTTTCTATCTCGTATAAGAATGTCTGATTATTAGCTTTACTATCTGGGACTGTCATTTGATTGAGTATTGCCAATTTATATTGTTTAGTCCTCTTTTGCAATTCTTTATCACGAAAGGCAGGATACAAAATCAATAATCTTGCAGACTGTTTCTCTTGCTGTGCAAAGAATTGTAGTATATCGTCCATTTTGAGTGTAATCTCATGACGGGCAATTGCCTTACCATAGTCCTCTGGCAGGCGTGCTTGCCCCTCCTTGTAATACGGTGGATTTGAGACAATTAGATCATAGTCAAAACGCTCATATTTTCTCAAATCTTTTTGTAAAAAGCGAAGCCCTTTACTCTGATAAGAAAGGCAAAACTCTTGCAAGTTTTGCTTTGCCAGAGAGATTAATGATTCTTGAATGTCAATCCCCTCAATCTGCCAATTTGGAAAGTTTAGCTTCAGCATATAAGCAATAATCCCCATACCTGTCCCGATATCAAGCACTTTCAAGGCATTTTGCTCTGCATAATTCTTGATAATAGTTTCTGATAAAAAAGCAGTGTCAGATGTAATTTGATGATTATTCGACATCTGATAAAAGCTTAAATCTGTTTCAGGTATGCTTATCGCTTTCATAGTCCTCTTTTTTTGCTTTACTTTGAGAGTTCGAGCATTCTATCGATCGCCACAGCCGCTTTTTTTGCTATTTCTGGGGAGATTGTTATCTCATTAGCCTCATTTTCGAGTGTCTTTAAGATGTCGATTAACTGCGTCTTTTTCATATCAATGCACACCGCCATACTTGATAATGGCAAGATACTCTTTTCAGGGTATTTGTACTGCAAAGCCTCAACCAACCCTATTTCTGTGCCCAAAATAATATTGTCATGTTCTGCGACATAGTCAGCCATGCCTTTGGTAGAAGCTGCAAAGTCTGCTCCTTTAATGACGTCTAATTGACACTCTGGATGCACAATTATCTTATGGTTTGGATAGTCTTTCCTCATTTTATCTATATCATTCACAGTAAAAATAAAATGATGAATGGGGCACATACCATCCCAAACTGCAATATTTCGTCCTGTCTTCATTTTTGTATAATTGCCCAGATTTTGATCTGGCACAAACAAAATAGGCGTGTCTTTATCTATGCTTTCTACGATTTTAACTGCATTTGATGAGGTCACGCACACATTGCTTTCTGCCTTAATTTCTATTGAGCTATTAACATAGCAAACCACTTGATAGTTTGGGTGTTGCACTTTAAATTCCTGCAATTGAAATGGCTTAATCATATCTGCCATTGGGCAACCAGCGCCATCTTTTGCCAGCAATACCTTTACTTTAGGATTGAGCAACTTTGCTGTTTCTGCCATAAAAAGCACGCCAGCAAAAACGATTATATCTGCATCCACTTCTTTTGCTTTTTGAGCTAATTGCAGAGAATCTCCGACAAAGTCAGCGACTTTTTGCACTTCAAGCAATTGATAATTATGTGCTAAAATAATAGCCTTTTTGCTTTTCTTAAGTTGCTTGATCTGCTCAATTATTTTTTCTTCTTCTACATTATACATTTTTTCCTCTTAACTTTTTATGCTTATTTTAAAATCATTTATCTGTTGAACCAAAACCGCCCTCAGCGCGCATTGTTTCAGACAAATTTTCACACAATTCAAAGTCTACTACTTCAAATCTTGAAATAATCATCTGTGCTATTCTGGAAAACGGTTCAATAATAAAATCTTCATCTCCATGATTTATCAAGATCACCATGATTTCACCGCGATAATCGCTATCTATTGTGCCAGGGGAATTTAAGACAGTGACGCCATGTTTAAATGCCAAGCCGCTTCTTGGTCTGATCTGCGCCTCAAAGCCTTCAGGTAATGCCACAGCAACCCCTGTTGAGATGCGCATCCGTTCACCTTTTTTTAGGCACAGTGGCTCTGAATTATTAGCAAAAAGATCATAACCAGCGGAATACTCTGTCATTCTTTGTGGCAGTATTGCATTTTGATCCAATTTTTTGATTGAGATATTCATTAAGACTCTCTCTTAGCCAACATTAAAGTAAATTCTTTGAGCATATTTGCATGTTCACCATAAGGCTTGAGCAGTTTCAGTGCATCGTCAATAAGCTTATCAGCTTTTTTCTTTGACTGTTCCATGCCATAAACAGAGGGGTAAGTTGCCTTATTTTCAGCCTGGTCTTTACCGACTGTTTTGCCCATTTTTTCACTTGAGCTCTCGACGTCCAAAATATCGTCAATTATCTGAAAAGCGAGCCCAATCTTTTCGCCAAATTCATCTAATCTCTTGACATGGCTAGCAGGTACCTTTGCCAAATACGCACCAAAGCGGCAACAGAGCTGTATCAATTTTGCTGTTTTATTGAGATGAATAAAGTCAACGGTTTTTCTCTTTACAGCTTTTCCTTCGCTTTGAATGTCAACCATTTGTCCAGCTATCAAGCCCTTATCGCCTGCAAGCTCTGCCATGTCGGCTATCATGCGGACTTTCAGTTCAGCTTTAATATTCAGTTCATTGACCATATTAAAGGCTTCGACCAAGAGCGCATCACCTGCTAAGAGGGCAATATCAGCGCCAAAGAGTACATGGCAAGTTTTTTTGCCGCGGCGATAATCATCATTATCTATTTCTGGCAAGTCATCATGAATAAGTGTATATGTATGTAGAACTTCGATCGCTCCGCCCGCCTGCCACACGAGGTCTTCTCTCTCTCGAGAAAAGAGATTATATACCATGATAGTCAAATGTGGTCTAATACGTTTGCCGCCTGCAAAGAGAGTATGACGCATTGCTTTATGTATTTCTTTTGGGTAGTCATTTTTTCTTGGTATCAATCGATCGAGTACGATATTTACCATCTCTTTTTGCTCTCTCATATGTTTATTTAGATCTACTTTTTCAGCTTTCATTGTTTTCCTTCTTTTCACGATTTAAATTTTGGCTAATTGTTTCTACACGCATTTCAGCATCTTCCAAATACTTATAACATTTTTGTAGCAAATCTGTTCCTTCTTCGTATTTCATAATCATGTCCTCAAGGTCGTCAACGCTACTATTTTCAAGACTTTTAATAATCGAATCGAGCTTTTTAATTGTTTCTTCAAAAGAAAGATCTTTCTCTTCTGACATATCTCTTTCCCTTTCTATGCAATAGGCATATTTAGCTGCTCATTAATACTTGTGCCAGTGTATAAATGGGTGTGCTCAATGTTTAATTGAACAATTACTAATAATTTTCCTTCATTAAAACTGATCTGTGCACGATTTTTACTAATAATATTACTTATTCCGCGCGTTTTCTGTCGAAATAAATGCTCATGATTAAGCGGGTAAAGACAATTAATCGTCTTTACACTACTAACAACCTCTGTCAAGGGGCATAATGAAAATATGGTGTCGACGGGATAATCCAGCTCTTGGACTTTCTTTGCCAAGAATACTTCCTGCAGTGCAGAAATAATTCTCAACTGAACACCCCTCTCAAAAGCATTTTCCAAGGCAGAGAGTACGCCTAAACTATGGTCAAAACGCTCTTGCAATGAATTGACTAAACAGATCTCTTCAAATCCTTTATTAATGCAAAAATCTACTGCAATTTCTGCATCGGTCTCGTCTTTTTCACGTTTCAACTGAACAATTTCTATCGTGTCGTTCTGCTCTACCTTTTTCAATGAATCTACACTTACAGAATCAAAATCTCCTATAAAATAGTGTGGTTTTATCATTTTCTTTAATAATAGCTCAATACCAGAATCCACAGCAATGATAATATCTTCTGCATGAATTTTTGGCAAAATGCTCTGCAGATCATTTAAACTATAAAAGGTAAAGATCCATGCCGTCCTATTGCGCTTCATACAGCTATTATCAACTCTCTGTTATCACTTTAACATTCATCGGTATTGTTTTTTCTATCATAATAAATACAACCTTACTATTCTACTTTTTCATATTTTGCAGTATAATTATAAATTGTATTATTGTCAAGTTGAAATTTATTTTTTCTATTTTTATAAGTATATTCACAAATATTTGAATTGAATTTTATATAATTCACAAATCTTTTGCCCAAAAAACAAATAATCCCATGGCACATTCTTTTTTTAAACATCACACCTTTTGGTCCTCGCTTCGCTCTTTGGTTCTCGCTTCGCTGCGGGTGAGGACCAATAATTTGTATACGTGCGATGAACAACTACGAAAAACCAAAAAGAAATCTCTCATTTCCAATAACATGGCTTTGTAAATACAAATAGCCTTATTTGTATACGTGCGATGAACAACTACGAACGAGTAAATAGATTTAAATTTTCAATTTCACGCAGTGAAATTACCTACAGCAAAACAAAAATCAATTGATTTTTTACCTCACCTTCGACGCAGTCGAAGTACCTAACTTTTCACGGAGTGAAAATACCTAACCTTTTCGAAGAAAAGTACCTCACCCGCAGCGCAGCGAGGACCAATAAATTGTATACGTGCGATGAACAACTACGAACAAGTAAATAGATTTAAATTTTCAATTTCACGCAGTGAAATTACCTACAGCAAAACAAAAATCAATTGATTTTTTACCTAACCAAAATAATGTAGGGGCGAGCTTTGCTCGTCAGAAAGAAATAATGTAGGGGCGAGCTGTGCTCGTCTGAAAACTTACCAACTCGCTTGCTTCGCTTCACTGCTGGCTACCTTTAAAAAAACCTTTCACAGCTGTGAAAGTACCTCACCTTCGACGAAGTCGAAGTACCTAACTTTTCACGGAGTGAAAATACCTAACCTTTTCGAAGAAAAATACCTCACCCGCAACGAAGTGCAGCACAAATCTTCATAATAAAAAGATTTAACGATGATCATCATTTTATGACCAATTTTACTAATAACTCTATCAAGAAAGCCGTTCTTTATTAATTTTGCTAAGGAATTATAGCAAAGCAGTACGTCACATAGCAAGGAAAAACTAATCTCTTGAATTTCAACATGATACTTGTCTTTAATCTTATACAATAATTTCAAAAAGATACTAAAAGATGAGACACCTTGTGCACGCTTATTGCTATATTTATGTTTGTACGCCTTAGCATATAGAGCAAAAATTTTCTTTATTCTCAATGATACATTTGACCATAGCTCACAAACATAAGCCTGATTATTACGTATTTTAATATTCTGTGCAAGCAACTCTCTCTTCGCTTTATTTCTCATGATTATCACATTACCATTGGCATAATATGCCAGAATTTTATCATCTATCCTCTTGGGATATTTGATATTATTTTTAATATAAACTTTCATTTTTGATCCTTTCATTTTCTTTTTTTAAACAACACACTACAACACACTTATTCTAAAGCACTTGCAATACGGTTCCATGACACATCCACACAAATGCCACATTCTTTTTTTTAAACAACACACTACAACACACTTTCTAAAGCACTTGCAATACGGTTCCATGACACATCCACACAAATGCCACATTCTTTTTTAAACAACACACTACAA
>Ga0208195_1002916_pt1 | contig 15183 bp, 14 predicted proteins | sample AD_UKC077_MetaG_FD_184441 | JGI IMG/M metagenome (GOLD analysis project Ga0208195, IMG submission 184441) | Active sludge microbial communities of municipal wastewater-treating anaerobic digesters from USA - AD_UKC077_MetaG (SPAdes) (version 2) | ecosystem: Engineered > Bioreactor > Anaerobic >...
GCGCTTCAGCATCGGAAGGCCCCTCGACGATTACGAACACAATCTTTTTACGAGCCACAGTATTCTCCAGCCTCCCTGAACGCGAGAGCTATTTCAGCATTGTTCGTCTGCTCGTAGAGCTCCTCATTCTGCTCTCCGAGCATGATGTCCCTGAAATAGAAGTCGCGGAGATTGTTGTTCTCTTTGACGTTTGTCATGCGAACGTAGCGCTTGTGAGGATTTGTAGTAGTGAAGGCGATGAATCCTCGATCCAACGTTTCCAGTGGGCGCAGATTATGCGAGGTGAAAATCAGCTGCCCCTTGCCTCTTTCCGATATGATGCCAAGCAATTCTCCGAGAAGATATTCAAAGACTCCGGAGTCAAGCTCATCGATGGCGACTGTGATGGATGGCTGATTATAGACGACGATGAGAAGCTGAAGAACGGAGACGATCTTCTTGATTCCTTCCGATTCATACTTGAGGGGTATTTCTCTGCCATCCTTGTTGGCCATAAGCTGGATTCGGCTGGCTTCCTCTCCGTTTTTTAGAACCTGTGTTCCTAAATCCTTGATATGAATGGTCAGCCCGGGAATGATTTTTTCCAGTACCACATTCATCGTTTCGATGACGTTCATGACTACATTCTTTGCGTTCTTTGGTACTAAAGCCGATGCATTGAGGGGAATCATTATCGTACCGATTGCACCCGAATCCCCTGTTGTATACTTAAAGACCAATGGCTGTGCATTCAGGCTTATAAGGCCGGAATTGGTTGTGTTGATGACAAATAGCTCGTAGTTACCGAAGTTTACCAGACTTTCTATGAGCTGAGCATAAAAGGAAAGTTCCATGTCTGAATTGGCGGATTGCTTCACCGTGCTTCTCACAGCATTCAGAAACTCTCTTGAGAACACAAATGAACGGGATTGGACGTTTGAAAGTTTTTTCGCGACTTCAAGATCAGTATCGATTTGCTTGCTACTTCCAACCAATAGCTGTTTCTTTGGTATCGGAAGAAATAATTCTGTAGTATCCGTATCAATCAGTTTGCCCATCCTGATTTTCTTCTCACTCAGGATCGGGCACTTGAGAAGTTCGTTGAATACGCAGACCCGTTTTTTATGTTCGCCTGACTGGATGGAGTCGACATTCCGTTCAGAAGAATCAGAGACTGATTTTATGCTGAACTGATAGGTCACCTTGGATGTTTCTTCGGGCGTTTTAACAGCAAAATCGTATAAGAACGTTGCCACATCAGAATCAACGTTGATAAAATCTGTAAATTCTTCTGGAATTGTGCGTCCGCAGAGTGCATATTTCAATAATTCCAAGGCATCTATCAATGCGGTCTTGCCCGAACCATTCTGTCCATACAGCCCGAGGATGCTAGCCCTGTAATTCTTCCTTATGTTCTCGAAAGACAAAGACCCTTCGATAACATTCTTGAAGTTGTGTATGGTAATACCGGTGATTCTCACCGAAGTCGGTTTCATTACTAGCTCCTCCAATTCCTTTCTGACCGGTACATGATGTCATGATCTATTGTAATAGTCAATATGAATTAACAAAATTGCACATAATGTGCAGAAGCACGACATCAAACTTTGTAAGAATAGCATCGGAATGACAATAACATCATGGATGAGTTGAGGGGAACTCAAACCGGAGTCTATCGCAGATGTGGAAGGAAAGCTCGTGCGATTTTTTCAATCATGAGCAAGAATGTCTTGAGAGCCAATTTCAAAATGCCCTTTTGAAGAGACGATATCTGCATAAATATGCAAATTCACCTTGCCGGACATCGTCTCTTCCATTCGGGCTACAATTCTTGGCGAACCGGCCGAAAATCACATCCTACTTTATGGGTGATATATTCATATATCGAGAAGCTCGAACATATTCGTTCGTCAATTTTGACTACTTGAGCAACAATTAATAGCTGAGGCTACGATTCCAACACCGACGACGGCGTCACCCCGTGATACCGGCGGAAGACCCGGGTGAAGTAGCCCGGTTCCTGATACCCGGTCAGCTCGGCGACGGTTTTTACCGTCAGGTTTCCCTCTTGAAGAAGGGAGTATGCTTTTTCCATCCTGATCTTCGTGAGGTACTCGACGAACGTGAAGCCGAGGTATTGCTTGAAGAGCCGGCCGAAGTATTTGGTGTTGAGTGAAACCTTTCCGGCAAGGTCCTCGCTGGTGAGCGGATGGTCCATATGGTTGTGCAGGTAGCGGTCGACATACTCGAACGCCCGCTTGTGGCGATCGAGCCGGTCGATGAGGACCGCCTTGCTTGCGCTGTCGATGAGATCCATCAGAAAGGCTTCCTGCTCCATCACCGAGGCGGTGGGAACCTGCCGTTGGGGGAGAAAGGAAACGCTCTTGTGGATTTCGTGGGAGAAGACGGTAAGCAGTTGTACGAGAAGATTCGTCTGGTCTTTTGAAGCGTTGTCGATCAATCGGTGGGCAAGAGTCCGCGCCTTTTCAGTGTTTCCCTGCAGGGTCTCCTCCAGAATGAGTGAAACGAGGGCATCAAGCTCCTCTTTGCTTTGGTTGACCATCAGGGAGGGGTTGTAGCGGAGGAAGGAAAGCCCCTCCTGATAGGCGGTGCAGTAGGTGATCGAAGCGGTCAGGATCGATTGGGGAATCTCTTCCAGCTGCTCGAAGATCAGGCCGGTTCCGACGGTCAGGTCGCTTCCCTGGAAGAACGCCTTGACCTCTTCGATCTTTTTCGCCGCCTGGGTCGTGAAGAGAAGAACGGTCGTCCGATCGATCGCCGGAAAGTATGAGATCGGGAGCCGTTGCCAGAACGGTTCTCTGGAAAAGTATTCCTGAGCCTCCTCTTCCTTCAATCCTCCGATGATGATGACAACGCCTTCCTCCAAGGTGATACCCTGAGCGGTGAAGTAGCTCTTCATCGTCTCGGGAGTAAGCCGACCGAATTTCATGGCAGCGAAGAATTCCCGGCTGAAGAGATTCAACGTGGAGCGAATCTCCTCCTTCTGTTTCTGCTCATCCTCATGGAGCCGGTCGAAGTGGGCGATGAGGCGGTCAAGAAGGGCGTACACTTCGGTGTGCTGGACGGGCTTGACGAGGTATTCGGCGACCCCGATGCGAATCGCCGCTTGGGCGAAATCGAAGGTCGGCCACGCCGTCAAATAGACGATTTGGCACTCGCTGTTGTCGCTTCTGATCAGCTTGCCCGCCTCGATTCCGTTCATCCCCGGCATTTGAATATCCAGAAAGACGATGTGCGGTTTGTGGCGTCTGGCCAGATCGACCGCTTCGCGGCCGTTGCGCGCCTTGAGCACCCTCAGCGGGAGCTTGGCCCGTTTGACCAGCAATTCAATGGCGGCGCATTCCAACGGTTCGTCATCGGCGATCAGAAGGGTGTACACGCTCAATCTCCTCTAACATGGATCGGAAGAAGCAGCGTAACCTGCGTTCCTCCATCATCGCTCATCCGCTCGAATTTCATCGTGCTTTTGCCGTTGAAGTAGTGTTCAATCCGTCGTTCGATGTTCCTGATGCCGATATGACCGGACGGCTTGCTTGGCGAATACAGTTTTTCCATGTCGATGCCAACTCCGCTGTCGGTGATCGTGATCATCGCTTTCTTGTCTTTCTTCGTCGCTTCGATTGCGATCGTTCCTCCCTCGACTTTCGGTTCAAGGCCGTGGATCATCGCATTCTCCACCAGCGGTTGAAGGATCAAGGGCGGAATTCGCATCTCTTTCAGCTCTTCGCCGAGGAGGATCGAAAACGAAAGCCGTTCTTTGAAGCGGTACTGCTGGATCGTCAGGTATTCCCGGATGAACTGTATCTCTTCGGCGAGCGTAACATCTTCGTTGTGCTTGAGGGTATAGCGGAACACCGCCGCCAGATTGTCGATGAGATCGACGGTCGAAGGGGCGTTCTCGAAGAGCGCGGTTCGACTGATCGTATTGAGCGTGTTGAAGAGAAAGTGGGGATTGATCTGCGATTGAAGGGCGTTGTACCGCGCTTTTTCGAGCTCCCGCTTCGTCCTCATCCGTTCAAGCTCCTGTTCATGGAGCCGTTTTTCCAGCTCGGCGTTCTCCTCAAGTATTTCCAGCCGCTCTTTGAGGCTTTGGCGCATCTGGTTCATCGACTCCTCAAGATACTGCAGCTCCAGGGGCCCGGAGATCGGAATCGGCTCGCCGTCAAAGTTGCCGTGGAAAATCTGTTTCGCCGCATCGACCATCGACTGGACGGGGGTAACCAGACGCATCGTGAGCTTGTAGAAGAGCGAGGAGAAGATCGTCACGATGAAGAGAAAGAGAAGGACTCCGATGGAGCGGTAGGTGAAGATTAGCTGCCGGGTCTGGTAAAACGACCATACGTCGCTTTGAACCGCTCTGGGAAGGTATCGGTAGAACGTGTAGCTTTCGAGGTAGGAGTAGACTTTGTCGATCGCCCAGAAGCGGTTGAAGTATTCGATCGAGTCCAATTCGGTTCGGACATCGATGAGGTTCATCAGCTCCCGGTTGATGAAAAAGATCCCGTTGGCAACCCCTTTGTGCAGAAAGTACCGTTCCGGATCCTCATCGGTGTTGAGGCCCAGCCGATGGAGGGTGATCGCAAGCTCCTTGTTCATAAAATCAAATTCATCGAGCAGGGTTTCATCGATCTCGCGCGTCGGATGTTGAGCGATCTTGGCAAAGAGCGTTCGGCTGGTATTCAGCTGGGTCGAGAGGGTGGTCAGAATCTCATAGCGTCTGGTCCGCTCCTGGGTTTCCTCAAGTAGAGAAAAGACGATGCCGAAAAAGATCATCGCCAGAACGAGGATGATGCTCAGCATCGAGAGATTCGTTGTAAGCAGCCACCCTTGGAGGGTGTGCCATGGTCGGGAGCTTTTCATGGCATGAGTATACCATCATGGTGCTCATCCAGCGAGAGGGAAGGGATCGGGGTAGGAGAATCGGAAGAATTTCGGTGGATTTTCCCCGATTCTCCGCCTTCTGTTGGAAAGAAAGCTCATTCACAATGAAGAGACCATGAATATTTTTGTTCCTAAAGGAGGGACTCATGAAAAAAGTATTATTCGTTTTAGTGATTGTCAGTCTCCTCGTTGCCCCGGTTTTTGCCCAGGGCGGCAAAGAAGAAGCAACGAAGCAGATCGTCCTGCGACTCGCCGACAACCAGCCGATCGGATATCCGACCGTTCTCGGTGATGAGGAGTTTGCCCGTCTCGTGGAGCTCTACTCCAATGGTCGCATTAAGGTAGAAGTGTATCCTCAGGGCCAGCTCGGGGATGAGAAAAGCGCCATTGAGCAGGTTCAGTTCGGCGGAATCGATTTCACCCGGGTCTCGATCAGCCCCCTTTCCGACTTCCAGCCGCTGCTGAATGCGCTTCAGATGCCGTACCTCTATCGGGACGCCGACCATATGTGGAAGGTCCTCAACGGCGAGATCGGAGATTTCTTCCTCAATTCAATGGAAGAGAAGGGCTTCGTAGGTCTTGTATACTACGACAGCGGCGCCCGCTCCTTCTACAATACGAAGAAGCCGATCTACACCGTGGCCGACCTCCGCGGAATGAAGATCCGGGTTCAGGAGTCCGCGCTGATGATGGGTCTGGTCCGAAGCCTCGGCGCCGTGCCGACACCGATGGCCTATGGCGACGTCTACAGCGCCCTGCAGACCGGAGTCATCGACGGAGCCGAGAACAACTGGCCTTCCTACGACACCTCCAGCCACTATGAAGTTGCGAAGTACTACTCTCTTGACGAACACACCCGTGTTCCCGAGATGATCGTGGCAAGCAAGATCACGATGGACAAGCTTTCCAAGGAAGATCAGGAGATCATCAAGCGGGCTGCCCGAGAAAGCCAGAAGATCCAGATCGACTCATGGGCCGAGTACGAGAAGAAGAGCGAAGCGAAGGTTCGCGCAGCCGGATCGCAGATCAACAAGATCAAAGACCAGGCCGAGTTCGCCGCTGCGATGGCTCCCTTGTATCAGTCGATGCTCAGCGACGCCCAGCGCGAATGGGTAGAGAAGATCAAGGCTGTCCGCTAAGGGATAGTGACCGTTTCATGTGGGTGTGGGCTTGCCCGCACCCACCCGTTTGTATCTATTGGAGGTATCCCTGTGGATAAGTTCAAGAGTGTCCTTGACTCCGTGTTCAAGTGGGTGCTCAGATTGGCGATGGTGGGGTTGTTGGTGATGGTCGTTGTGGTCTTCATCAACGTGGTGCTCCGCTATGGCTTCAAGTCCGGCATCCGCTGGGCGGAAGAGATTTCCCTTGTTATCGTTATTTGGTTTACGTTCATTGCTATGGCTCTTGGAGTACGGGAGAACTTGCACATCAATATCTCGATTCTTCCAAAAATCCTTGGAAAAACGTTTTTCTTCGTTCTGGATGTGCTGAAGCATTTCTTGGTCATGGTCATCGGGATGGTGGTGATGGTGAACGGCTGGAAGCTTGCGGTTCACGGGATGCGCTCGCGCCTGCCTGCGACCCAGCTGCCCAATATGGTCAACTACGCCGTGCTTCCGATCGCCGGGGTGTTCATCGTCCTGTATGCGGCCATCCATCTCGTTGAAGAGATCCAGCGTTTCAAGAAAGGAGGTGCAGCATGAATGGATCGTTTATTTTAATAGGCTCCTTCTTGGCATTGCTGATCTTCAAATTCCCGATCACCTTCTCACTCTTTCTCTCCTCGATCATCACGGCGACGTATCTGAACATTCCCTTGATGTCGATCGTCCAGCGCCTCGTCAGCGGGGTGCACTCCTTCAGCCTTCTGGCGATTCCCTTCTTCATCCTAAGCGGGGAGATCATGAGCCAAGGGGGGATCAGTCGGCGCCTGGTCCACTTCTCCAACGCGCTGGTGGGGCAGATCCGCGGAGGTCTCGCCCAGGTAAACATCATCGCCTCGATGCTCTTCGGCGGAATCAGCGGTTCGGCGGTCGCCGACGTCTCTTCGATCGGGGCGATGCTGATTCCGATGATGGTCAAGGACGGGTACGATGCGGACTTCTCCGTAGCCGTCACTGTCACGAGCAGCCTGGAGAGCCTGATCATTCCCCCCAGCCACAACCTGATCATCTTCGCGATGGCCGCAGGCGGTGGAGTATCGGTCGGGAAGCTGTTCCTCGGAGGAATCGTTCCCGGGATCGGCCTCGGCTTGCTGCTGATGATTCCGACCGCGATCATCTCGGTGAAGCGGAACTATCCGAAGATGGAGCGGATGGCGTTCAAGGAGATTATAAAAGTCGCAGTCGATGCGTTCTTCGGCCTGATGACGATCATCATCATTATCGGAGGCGTCATCAGCGGGATCTTTACCGCAACGGAAAGCGCCGCCGTGGCGACGGTGTACGCGTTCATCGTCACGTTCTTCGTCTATCGGGAGATTCCGATCCGGCAGATGAGTTCGATTCTGAACAACGTGCTTCGCACCCTTGCGATGGTGATGAGCCTCATCGCCGCAGCGTCCTCCTTCGGGTATCTGATGGCGTACTTGAGGATTCCGCAGATGGTCACCAATGCGCTCCTCACGGTAACCACCAATCGGGTGGCGCTCCTCCTCTTGATCAACCTGATGCTGTTGATACTGGGGACGATCATGGACATGGCCCCCCTGATCATCATCACCACCCCGATTCTCTATCCGGTGGTCGTGGGCTATCTGGGAATGGATCCGGTCCAGTTCGGGATCATGTTGATTCTCAACTTGGCGATCGGGCTGACCACCCCGCCGGTGGGGTCGGCGCTCTTCGTCGGATGCTCGATCGGGAAGGTCTCGATCGAACAGGCGACCAAGGCGATCGTGCCGTTCTATCTGGTGATGGTCATCGCTTTGCTGTTCGTGACGTTCGTTCCCGGAATCACGCTGTTCCTCCCATCACTGTTGAGTTGATGCAAACGCAAACGAATTTGAGGCCTGCGGAAGCAGGCCTCATTTTTGAGTTCGGCCGGCATGGGCACTGTCCAGTACCGCCAAAGAAGGTGGAAACCACCGGATGAAAACACGTGCAAACTCGAGAGGGTTTGTATGGTAAGCGACCAATAAATCCCCATTTCTAATCATCCCTCTTCCAGATATCATGGATCTGTATCATTGGGGAACAAATGGGCAGAATATTCACCCATGAACAGAAGCTTCAATACTTGAGGAATGGGTATGTCTTCGTTCGTTCCGGTAAAGGTACATACAAAGCATATATTGCTACCAAGACAGGAGTTTCCAGAGCTACATATTATCGATTGACTCAAGAGTACGCCGACGAAGCCGGCATACAGATTGGAAGAAGAGCAAGAACTGAGATTGCCGGCAGATGTAGACGATGTGATGTCGCTCCTCAATGAATCGTCCCGGGCCGGATCTGCCGGGCGTTGACTCCGGCCCAACAGGTCGCCGTTTCGGCGGCGCGAAGAAGATCGCCGTGTTCCATCAGCTCGACGGCGAGAACCGCCGAGAGGGTGTCCCCGCAGCCGATCGTGTTGACCGCCTCGACCGGCTCAGGTGTGACGGTGTGGAACGTTTCGCCTTGGATCCAGCTCTCCTCCTTTCCCCGGGAAAGGTAGGTGATCGTTCCGTATGATTCATGGATCTGTTTCATCAACCCCCGCACCTCCGATTCAAGGCTCGAATCCATCTCCCGTTCCCCGATCGTACGGTTGAAAAATGTCTGAACGAATTCGCTCATGTTGGGTTTGATGATGTCCGGTCTGTGGATCAGCGAATTTCTGAGGTCATCCCCTTTAAGGTCCAGAAGGACGAAGAGTCCTTTCTGCTTCGCTTCTTTGACGAATTCGGGGTAGAGATCGTGGGCATAGCCGCCGGCCCGGGTGCCGGTGATGATCACGCCGTCCACCGTTTCGAGGGCTTGGGTGAACAGCTCTCGGATCGGTCCCTCGGTTCCGCTTCCAACCGGCTCCGGTTCCTGAATCAGCTCGGTGGTCTGCCCGTTGCCGAGAACGGTGATGCAGGTGCGGATCTCGCTCTTCGAGTCGGCCCACAGCACGGTAACCCGGTCTTTTTCGGCCATCCTGATGAATTCGTGCTTTCGTTCTCTTCCGAGGTGGGACAAGAGGAAAGCGTCATGACCCAATTGGGCAAGGACTCGGGCGGTGTTCATCCCTTTGCCGGAGCTGTCGAGGTAGTGTTCCTTGGCTCGGTTCACCTCCCCGAGAAGAAGGGAGGGGAACACCATCGTGATCTGGAAGGTGGGGTTCAAACAAACGGTCAACAGTCGCATGAAAGGTCTATGTGCAATGAAGTATGGGCGGCTTTCAGCTGGCGGTAGGTGACTTTGCTCTGGTCGAACATCCATTTGGACGCTTTGGTATTGTCGGTCTCGGCGTATTTGTCGGAGAGGTAGATCACCTCCTTGATGCCCGCCTGGATGATCGCCTTGGCGCACTCGTTGCAGGGAAAGAGCCCGACATAGATGCGGCATCCTTTCAGGTCGCTGCGGATCGCGTTGAGGATCGCGTTCAGTTCGGCGTGGCAGACATACGGGTACTTCGTTTCGAGCCACTGTCCTTCGCGCTGCCAGGGGATGAGGTCGTCATCCACACCGATGGGAAGTCCGTTGTATCCGACGCCGACGATCTTGTGCTCGCTACTGACGATGCATGCCCCCACCTGGGTGTTGGGGTCTTTGCTGCGCATCGCCGAGAGCTGGGCGATTCCCATGAAGTACTCATCCCAGCTGATATAGTCCTCTCGCTTATGCATCGTGCTCCTCCATGAATGCGATGATCCTGTCGGTCAGCGATTCCTGAACCGAGTAATACGATAAGAGAGCGTGCCGGGAATGGCCGTCACCCTTCATGTCGGTCTCCAGAGAGACGAGATTGCTGCTCCATGTTTCCTTCTGGATGATCGAGAGGTTCTTGAAGGGGATCGTCGTGTCCCCGCGGTCATGGAGCGCGAAGAGGGGACAGGTAACATGGTTCAGATCCTTTCGGATCTTGGGAAGGGAGGCGATGAAGCTGAGGCCCGGGCGGACCATCAGGCCGCCGTAGCCGACCCAGTCCTGGCCTCCGTCCGAGCCGTTCTGGTTCCCGTCGACGATCCGGGCCCCGATCGAGGGGATGAAGAGGGCGATCGTGCGGGCGACATATTGCCTCAAATCGGTAAAAATCCCGTCTTTGATCGAGTTGTACACCACCGGGGCGGCGATTGAGACGATGCTGCTTGGCGCCAGTGATGGGGAGGAGCAATACCGTTCGGCGAGCTTGAGGGTCATCGCCCCGCCCATCGATGTTCCGATGACGTGCATCGTCCCGTATTTGCCTCGAAGGTTCTCATAGTACCGGCAGAGGTAGTCGAACCACTGCATGAACGTGGTGTTCTCCAGATCTTTCGGGTCGGTGCCGAATCCGGGAAGCAGCGGAACGTACACGTCGAATCCGGCTTGATGAATCCGTTTGGCGCTGTAGGAGTACATCGACGGAGTGGAAGGGAAGCCGTGAACCATCAAGACGCAGCGCGCATGGCCGCCTTTGTAGATGATGGGTTTCCCATTTTCGCTGAATGCGTTTTGCTCGTTGCTTTCCAGCTGCCGTTTCGGTACGTCACGGTACCCGATGAGCGTGGTGTTCCAAAGAATGAAGAGAACCACGGCAATAATGATGATAATCCACATACACCCACTATAGCCCAGGAAAGGGGAGAAAAGAAGAGGGAGTTGTAAAACGAAGAATCATATTTAAATGAATAAGGGAAGGATAGGAAAAAAAAGGAATAGTAGGGCATTGAGTAAAAATACCCTATAGGGGATATAATAAAAAATACCTTATAGGGTATATTTTTATAATATCCCCTGCAGGGTATAATATTGACCGGGATTGAAGAACACACTATCATACCCATATATCGACCTTGGTATGGGGAGGCTGTATGAAGTTCGTTGTCAATCTATCGCACCAATTTGGTTCTGCAGTAAAAGAGATTCGTGAAACGAAAGGGCTTCGCCAGACTGATGTCGCCCGGCAGGTAGGAATGCTTCCAAAAACCGTTTCTGCGCTGGAAAATCGCCCTGCGACAGTAACGATTGAAAGTCTCATGAAGCTTCTGTCCGCCTTGGAGTATGAAATCATTCTGGCTCCGAAACCGAAGCAGGACGCATTTGGTTTCAACGAATTGATTGATTGAGGAATAAGGTATGAAGAGGTTGTTCATCTGGATGTTCGGAAGGCCGGTCGGTACATGGAGTGTTGCAAGGAATGGAACTCACACATTTCAATACGATGAAACATGGCTTGCTTCCGGAGATTCGTTTCCCATTTCTCTATCGATACCGCTTGGCAAGGGAGTCATCGAAGGATCATATATACACGATTTTTTTGATAATCTCCTGCCCGATTCAGAAGCGATTCGTAACCACATGCGAATCAGGTTTCAAGCGAAATCATTGGCTGCGTTCGATCTGTTGCATGAGGTCGGAAGAGATGCGGTGGGGTCGATGCAGATCCTGCCGGAAGGTGAGCTTCCCTCAACCGGCGAGATTATGGGCAGGGTCATTGATGAGCATGAGATCGCCCAAACGCTCAGAGGATTGACACAATTGACTTCGGTCGAGAGTGTTCCGGTGGACGAGTTTCGGATTTCCTTACCAGGCGCTCAGGAAAAAATCGCCTTATTGAAGTATCAGGGACAATGGATGGTTCCTCACGGTTCCACTCCAACGACTCACATCCTGAAAGTTCCTCTTGGATCGTTTGGGCCGTTGGGAATCGATATGTCTTCCTCCGTCGAGAATGAATATCTCTGTGCAAAGCTCACAAAGGCATTGGGGATTGCCGTTGCCGAGTGTGAGATTGAACAGTTTGAAGAGATTCCGACGCTCGTCGTCACCCGGTTCGATCGCAGATGGAGTGAGGATGGGAAACAGGTCATTCGAATCCCTCAGGAAGACTTTTGCCAAGTAACTAAAACTTCACGTGCCGATAAATATGAAAGCGACGGTGGGCCGGGAATTCAAACGATCATGAGCATTCTTCAAGGGTCGCAGAATGCGAGCGAAGACCGGCTTACGTTCTTCTCGGCTCAGCTTCTGTTCTGGCTTTTGGCGGCTCCGGACGGACATGCCAAAAACTTCTCGATCTTTTTGGGATCCGGAGGGAGGTATATGCTTGCTCCTTTGTATGACATCATCAGCGCATATCCGGTTTTAGGAAGCGGAAGAAAACAGATCCATCCGCGCAGGCTGAAGATGGCGATGGCCCTTCAGGGGGAAAACCGGTATTACAACTGGGATAAAATCCTGCCAAGGCACTTCGTGGAGATGGGCAGGAAATATGGTTTGGATGTGCCAACCATCTTCCAAAATCTGGCAGGAAGGATTCCTTTTGCAGTTGAGGCGGTAAGCAATGAGCTCAGCCCTGATTTTCCCCAATCCGTAAGCGAGCCGATCTTCGAGGGGTTGATAAAACAGGGAAGAATGTTGGAGGGGTTTACAGGCTGATTGCTGAAAATATATGTAAAACAGATACTACAGTTCGTCCGAGAATAGATGAATATCTCTATGACATGGACTGTGCTCATGAGGCACTTGTAAACATGTTGGTTCATAACGATTGGACAATCACGGAACCGCAAGTGTCATTCTATTCAGATCGCATCGTATTTACATCACACGGCGGAATTCCACATGGAATGACGGAAGAAGAATTTTATAGTGGAGTGAGTCGTCCTCGAAACGCTGTGTTGATGAGGATATTTTTGAATCTTGGAATTGTTGAGCACACAGGGCATGGAATACCAATGATTGTCGAAAAATACGGAAAAGAGGCCTTTGATATTCATCAGACCTCTATTGATGTTACACTACCTTTTAATCAGTCCGTTTTGGCATCAGTGCCACAGCGTGGCACCGATCATGGCACCGATGGTGGGGATATTTGGTTACAGGAGGATCTATCCGACACGGAAAAAAGGGTGATTTTAGCGTTGATTAAAAATCCGGAAAACACATATGACCAATTGGCATCCGAAATGGGCGTTTCCAGAAGATCCGTTTCGCGAGCTGTGGCCTCACTGGTTGAAAAAATATATTGAACGAGTCGGCAATAACAAGCGTGGATTCTGGAAAATTATTCGTTGACCAATTCGGTGTAGTAGATTGGTCAGCAGGAAAAGGTTTTTCTTTATATATAAAGCAATTATTTACAATATTCCGGCCGATTCGCCAAGAATTGATGCCCGAACGGGAGAGACGATGCCCGAAAAGGTGAATTTGCATATGTATACAGGTATCGTCTCTTCAAAGGCCATTTTGAAATTGCCTCTTGAGGAAAAAGCGTGAGGCTAATGATGCTAATCATGAAGCTAATGAAAAAGACATCCGGAATCGGACAATAGATTTCATATCGGAGAACCATCTTCGCACTTGTTATCGGGAAGGTGTCATGCTCTAATGGGCTTACATAAACAGGGAGATCTATGATGGCCCAGAAACCACAGTTCATCCAGTCCTTCAAAAGACCCGCCGGCACCGAAATTAAACTCATCAACGGCCGCTATTACCTGTATGAGCGCAAGAGCGTCTATGATCCGCTGACTAAGCGCAAGAAGAAGAAATCCGGGGCATTCTTGGGTACCATCACCGAGGAGGGGTTCATCCCCAAGAAGGAGAAGGTAGATCAGCAGGAACTGAGAGAGATCCAGTGTGTGGAGTACGGGGCCTGCAGCTACCTGTACCAGACCAATAAGGCCATGATGGACAGCCTGAAGCGATTCTTCCCCGAATCCTGGAAGACCATCTTCACCCTTGCCGCTCTCAAGTGCATCGGGGAGACTTCCTTGAAGCGGGTACAGGCCTGCTATGAAACCAGCTATCTTTCCGTGTTGTTCCCCCGCCTCGGGCTGTCTGCCTCCTCTCTTACCAATATCATGAGGAATCTGGGTAAGAACAGAGACGGCATCTGCTCTTACATGAGAAACGGTCTTTCATCCTACAGCGGCTTCATCCTCGTAGACGGGTACCGAATCATCAGCGAATCACAGAATATGCCTCTTGCGCAGATGGGCTACGACAGTAGGATGCGTTACAAGCCACAAGTGAATCTCCTCTACCTGTTTGGCAGGAGTGATGGAATGAGGCTGCCGCTGTACTACAAGCAGTTCTCCGGCAGTGTACCCGACTGTCTGGCTCTTCCCGACATCGCCGATGAGGCTGGAATCGGGGGTTCGGAGATCACCGTGATAGCGGACAAGGGGTTCGGATTCGAGGACGACTTCAGAGCGATCACCGAATCGGGAATGCACTACATCATTCCGCTCAGAAGGAACACGACCGAGATTCAGATTCCTGAAAACACATCGCTGTACCCACATGCCTTCAACTTTCGCCAGCGTAGCGTATTCTGGACATCAAGCATCAAGGATGGATATAAGGTCGTGGTCTACTACGATATGCTGCTTGCCATGCATGAGACGAACGATCTCATCTGCCGTCTTGAGAAGAAGAACAATACCATGACAGCTATGCTGGAAAAGGAAGAGATCCGACGCAGCAAGGGTAAGAAAAGGCTCACCGACGAGCAGATTGCCTCAATGCAGAGCATCGACGTCGCTAGCACTGTGCAGCAGCGCAACCGGATCGGCACCTTCATTCTCAAGACCGACCGTCCGGATCTTGATGAGTCCCAAATCTACGCCTTGTACAAGACACGACAGGAGATCGAGCAGAATTTCAAATGCTACGACGACACTCTGGATCTGGATGCCAGTTTCATGCAGAACCAGGATGCCTTCGAGGGATGGCTGTTCATCAACCACCTGGCCCTTCAGATGCTGTACGGCATCCTCGACTACATCGCTCAGGCAAACCTTGCGGCCAAGTATTCCTTCAAGGATGTCGTCAGAATCCTGAAAGGAATTCGGGCGAACAAGATCAACGGACAATGGCGATTGACGCAATTCACCAAGAATATCAAAAAGCTGTGTACCGACCTGAACATCGAGATTGACGATCCCCTGGTTGGGTAGGGATACCTAAAATTTGAATGGTACAGATGAGATCTGATTTATATTTTATTGTAATAAAAATGCATAATATTATGTATTGATATTTTATATAAATTGGTATTAAAGTGTTTGATTTTTTGGTAATTCGATGGTATCATGCTCTCATGAGGATGATGCCATGAGTGTTTTGAACTATAGGAAAAGACTGATTGAATCTCAAATCAAAAAAAAGATGGCTTATAGCGGCGGAATAA
>Ga0208195_1002927_pt1 | contig 15139 bp, 13 predicted proteins | sample AD_UKC077_MetaG_FD_184441 | JGI IMG/M metagenome (GOLD analysis project Ga0208195, IMG submission 184441) | Active sludge microbial communities of municipal wastewater-treating anaerobic digesters from USA - AD_UKC077_MetaG (SPAdes) (version 2) | ecosystem: Engineered > Bioreactor > Anaerobic >...
CGCGATGAAGAGGCCGACGAAGCCGCAGGCGAATCCCATGTTGTAGAGGCTGTAGCCTTGATGAAGACTGAGAAGCGTGCCGGCGATCGCCGGAAGGATGAAGCCGATTCCGATTCCGGAGACAATTCCCAAAGGGATGCCGATCATGGGGGCCAGGCCGATTTCGAAGCTGAGATAGGTGACGATCGGAGCGATCGCCGTGCCGAAGAGAGCGATGATCGAGTAGGAGCCGAAGCTCACCTTGGCGAGCTTGCTGGCGAGAAAGACACCGATGATGACGGGAGTCGAGTTGTAGAGGGTGTTGCCGAAGAAGGAGAAGCCCATCATCGTCATGATCGTCGCCAGCGTCGGACCGGATAGATTGATCGCGGCGAAGTACACCAGGACAAGGCCCAGAAAGCCGACGCTTGCCACGTTCAGGAGGGCAAGGCCGACTCCATGGACGGTAAAATCACTGATCAGGCGGGCGCCCCGGGTTTGAAGGAGCAGCAGCTTTCCGAGAAGGTCTTCCGGTCCCTCCAGGATTACCCCGGCCAATGTGAGCGAGCACAGGATGACCAGCATCAACAGATAGAGAGTTCGTTCGCGTTTATGCAAAAGCAACCTCCTTCCAATAGAGGTTCATGCTACCGCATGAACATGAGAGGACGCAAGAAGTATTTTCTTTGATCGATCATCAGTTTCTGTAAGGAGAAAGCTTTGATGGAACGGAAGCAGATTATAGTTGGAAACTGCAAATAATGTGTTCCAGAGGTAAACAACATGTTCATGCATAATAAGATGTGCTGTGAATCATAGTATTTCTGGGGATAGCAAAATGGACAGCACATATGACACATGGTATAAAGAAAGATATAAAATTGCCGAGGAGAGGAAGATGAAAAGAATCGCACGTTTGCTGGGAGGAGCTTTGATACTCCTCGTCATGGTTGTCGCTCTTGTATCCTGTGATGACCTTCTATTGCCGGGTGGACAACAGGGTGGGCCACTGGATGGACTTCTGGACGGACTTCTGGATGGTGTACCAGAAATAGGGGACTTTGACTTTCCTGCGGCGCCACCAGATGCTCGTGAGGCTGCAGAACAGGCAATCCAGAGAATCCAACAGGAAATGGCCAGAATCACCGGGGAACTCGATCAAGCTGAGCAAAGAACTGCAAATATACAAGAATTGCCTGAGATGTTCGATGATCTAATGGATGATCTCGGGACTGTAATGGATGCTTATGAGGAAGAATTCTATCCTGGAATGGAGGTGTTTTCATTTGGATTGTTTGATGAGAACTCCCTTTATATTGAGGATAATGACTACATAGAGATAGATGAAGATGCTGCCATAAGCGGGTTTCGCTTTTCCAGAACATTTACCAACGAAATGGATCAAGCTTATATGGAGATCTCCATTGGTGTGAACGTAGAGTTCGAAATTACCGGATTAGGGGATGAGATTAATGGCAAGTACCGAATCGAATTGCTTGTAAACGCCGCGGGCGAGTTTAATGCTGACATGGAAGAAGATATGACTCTTTTGGGAACGCTGACGAATTTGAACAACAACGATGAGCAGCCGCTGACCCAAAACGATTACTTGCATAAATGGAATCAGGAGGGCGCTCAGCCTCGCCAGAAAATCCTCACCCTGTTTATGGAGTATCTTGTAATTGAGCTGGAAGAGTCAGCGACGCAGATCTTTTATCCCGAGGTCGATAGTGATGACTTGAATGGGGAGTTCCGGTTTGGGTTGGTTTCTTTCTATGACGAAGCAGGTGATGATGAGGAAGAAGATGTTCCTATCTATCTATCCTTTCTGTGGGAGGGGCCTGATAATGAGGAATACTATGTCGTATATTCGACTCACGAAGACTATGAAGAGATCGTAGCGATAAACGGCGTGGCTTACGAATTTATACCAAAATAACCCTAAAAAAATGGTGCGTGCGGAGGCTTCCCCATGAGCTTTGATGCACGGATTCATAGGATTCCTTCCGGTGTCGGAGTTTCTCTGTAGGTATAGTTCCCCTCCCGGCCATGATTGCTGGGAGGAGAATATTGTTGATTAGTAAGACATTCAAATATAATATGTGAATTGTCGTATTTTTGAAGGTGGCGAAATAGACGGCACATGTGACACATGGTATAAAGAAAAAAAAGGCGTGAACTTGCCACCAAGGAGAGGAAGATGAAGAAAGTCGCACGTATGCTGGGAGGAGCTTTGATACTTCTCGTCATGGTTTTCATGGTCATTGCTCTTGTCTCCTGTGATGACGATCTATTGCCGAATGGGGAACACAATGGATTTCTGAATCCACCGGACGGACTTCCGGATGGATGGTTAGACCAATTGCCCGATGATTGGAAGGATGAATGGCCGGGCGACTGGCCGGGTGAACTGCCGGAGGATTTTTCATTTGAGCTTCCTGAAGCGTTGCCAAGCACATGCGACGGTACAAGAGCATTGATCCAGAGCGTCGAAGATGCAATCGGTTTTATCAAGAATGACCTGAACACGGCGAAGGGAGATACGGAAATAAATAATCTCCCCGCTTTAGATGTGGAATCTAATAGAGCGAAGACAGCCTTCGATGGTCTCTTGGCTAAACGGAAAACAGACCACCAGGGGATTACGTTGTTCCAGTTCGGAGTGTATGGCGGTTCCACTGAAGGAGGGGAAAAGATATCCGGCGTAACCATAGATTTTGATTCCCCGGAAGGCTGTTTCATGGACATGATGAATGAGCAGGGTGCCTTCATCAACATCGAGTTGGATTCAAAGTTCACGATCACCGAAGCGGAAGGTGCCGCGGAGCTTAAGGGTTCCTACGAGATTTCATTGAAAGGAGCCCTCATGGAGAAAGATACCGGAACCGATGTGATCGTGATAGGAAGCACGTTGAAGAAAACAGGCGAAGGAGCTTGGGAAAAGAATCTGACCGGTACCGATGTCAAGTTTGATGATGAAGGTAAATATGAGTGGAATCAGGCGGGCGCTGAGCCTCACCAGAAAATCCTCACCTTGCTGATGAGTTCCTTGGGCGGAGCCAAATGGGAGGAATTCGCAAGCATGATGTTCTATTTCGATGTCACGTTTGGTGGCGTCGAAGGAAAGTTCATTGCGGGAATCACTGCATTTGGTGCTGAAGGAAAATCCTATTCATCCGTCATTTGGGAATATAATGACAAGGAACATCTCATCGTATGGTCGGATCACGACGACTATAAGAATTTCATCGTGATAGATGGAAAGGCTTATAGGCTTCAATAGCCATAGATGACAGTACGACCTATTGAACTTACCCTCCCGATTGTGCTGGTTGCATGACAGTCGGGAGGGATTCTTTTTGGTCGGTAGCTTACTCGAATATAATGATGTATTTTCAAATCGTAGTATTTCAATGGGTGGTGCGAATGGACGGCTCATAGAAGCCGTGATATAAAGGAAAAAAGAGCAAGAACATTTGCCGAGGAGAAGAAAATGAAGAAAGTCGCACGCATGCTGGGAGGGGCAATAGTGCTCCTTGTCATGATTATTGTTCTTGTCTCCTGTGATGACAATGTAGCGCCGAATGATGTGTCCTTTGACTTCACTAAAACGTTGCCAAAAACCCGCTCCGAGGCGGAAGCCGCGATTGACAGCATTGAAAAGGATTTGAATGCGATCAAGCAGGCGCTCGATGCGGCGAAGAATTCGCAAAACATCGAAAAAGTACCCGCCGAGTTTGATGAATTGATGGATGACGTGCAAAATATCAATCCATTCTTAGGCATTCCCGGCATTGCGACGTATTGGTTTGTATTGTGTGGTGGCGACCCGCCGGAGATGGATCATGCAGTACTCACAACTATTGCTTCAGCAACGGGTTTTTCCGCTCACAAATCGGAAGAGGATCGTTATGATGTCAATATCGACGTGCGTTCAACATTCAAGATCACCAAAGCAACCGGTGCTCCGGAGATCGTTGACAACGACAACAGCTACACGATTGCATTGGATGCAAGCTACTCGAAAGACAATCTTGGAATCGATCTGAAGGACGTGAATGGAACGCTGAAGAAATCCGGTGCCAATCCTTTGGATGAGGTTCTCACCAAAGCCGATGTGTTGATCAAAGATGGCAACTTTGAATGGAACAAGGCAGAGGCCGGACGCCACCAAAAGATTCTCACCATCTTTATGAGTTCGAACCTTCCTGCCGAAAAGTTCATGGAGAAGATAATCTATTCCTCGGCCAAGGGTGGCGGCATGAAAGGAGAGTTCGTGAAAGGATATACCATCCATGATGACGAGGGAGGATTCTGGACATCAGCTACATGGAAGAAGGGAGACGGTGGACAGAACCATACTATCGTATATTCAAGTTTGGAAGATGTCTTTGTGATAAACGACAAGGTGTATGAATTCTGATAAATGCCTTGGATAGTAAGACAACGCAGCGAGTCTTGGACTGGATTTGTTTTTCCCGATGAACTCCATCAATTAAATAATATGTCTTGCAAGCCTCTCTTTCATTGATGTACTGTGTTCTGGTACGAAAAAGGATTGAACAGGGGATGGAGAGAAGATTGTGAGAAAACTGGTTATCCTGTTTGTCTTCTTGATGGTGGGTCTTCAGCCGGTTTATGCATTCTCTCCGACGTTTCACGTCGGGATTTCCGGAGGTGCCGGCTTCTTTTCGTGGTATACCTCGTTGGAAGCGGGAATCAAGGTGGATCTGCGGAAGAACTTCGCCCTCGGCCTGACCCAGCGGGTCGGGTATGGATTCACCTATCGGGAGATCGTGGGGCTGACGGAAGTGAGAGTGTATTTGTATGACGACCTCTTCATCCACATCGGAGCGTCCTACCTGTTGAAACCTTCTTCTTATGCTACGCTCGATTTCAAGACGATGGTTCTGCCTCATCTCGGCTTCGGCTTGTACATTCCCCTCGATTCTGGCCGCAGGTTCTTCGTGGTTCCCCGGATCGAGATGAACCAGTCCTTCTATCTCTCCGATTCGATCCGACCGGTCTACAGCGACCTGCCGTTTCTTGTGGCAGGGCAGGCGTCGATCGGATTCGAGTGCAGGTGGTGATTTTCTTATCTCAGCAGATTGTCCAGGATATGCGCCTTGGTCCGCCATCCGGGATTTGCTTTGACCTTGAGGTCGAGGCGGAGCTTGCGCTTGGGGAAGATGGAACGGATCTCCGGTTCGACCGCTTTGCGGATTTTCGTCATATTCTCTCCGCCCTTTCCGATCATGATGCCCTTCTGGGATTCCCGCTCGACGACGATGAACGCCCGGATCCAGATCGTGTTGGTCTCTTCCTTGTATTCGATGTCCGCCACGTCCACGTAGATCGCGTGGGGAAGCTCCTCGGTGACGAGGGCGATCGCTTTTTCCCGGATCAGCTCGGCGATCCGGAACTCCAGCTCCTGGTCGGTGTATGCATCCTCGTCGTAGAGAAGCGGACCCTCGGGAGCGACCTTGAAGAGTTCGATCAGCACTTCGTCGATTCCTTCGTCGTTCCTGGCGCTTCCGATGAGGATCGGAGAGGAGGGCAAGTGTTCCCTGAGAAACCCTTTCGCCTCCTCGATCTCCTCCTCGGCGAGGATGTCCGCCTTGTTGATCAGGCAGATGACCGGGGTCTTCAGTTTGGTAAGCGTCTGCGCCAACGAGAGTTCCTCCTCCTTGGCGCTGCGCTTTCCATCCAGAAGATAGAGGACGAGATCGCTTTCACTGAGGCTTTTGACCGCCGTCTCCTGAAGGCGGAGGTTCAGAACCCGGGTACCGAGGTGATAGCCGGGGGTGTCGATGAAGACCAGCTGGCCCCGCTGGTCGGTGTAGATCCCCTTGATCGCGTTGCGCGTGGTCTGAGGAGTCTTCGCCGTGATCGAGACCTTCATCTCGCAGATCGTGTTCACCAGCGTTGATTTTCCCGCCGAGGGGCGGCCGACGACCGCTACCGTTGCAGATTTCATACACCTAGTATACCTTCCTTGCCGTCGTGTGGGAATGAGCAATCGGAATTCCGTTTGATGCTTTTCATCCCCATGTATTTTGCCTATACTTGACATACCTATCCTATCAGTCGAAAGTGAGGCCGTCATGGCGGAAGAGAAAAAGAAAACGCAAAGCGAATCACAATTGCAGGAGAAACTGCTGAAAACCCGCAGCATCCTGCTAAGTGGTGAAATCAATAAGGAAAGCGCCGATGAAATCATCAAGCAGCTTCTCGTCCTGGAAGGGGAGAGCAATGAGCCGATCAGGCTCTATATCAACAGCCCCGGAGGAGATGTGGACGCCGGCTATGCGATCTTCGACATGGTCCGCTTCATCAACGCTCCGGTGACGATGATCGGAATGGGCCTTGTGGCATCCGCCGCGGTGCTTGTCCTGCTGGCGGTTCCTTCAGAACGGCGGGTCGCGCTGCCGAACTCCACCTACCTGATTCACCAGCCGATGAGCGGCATGCGGGGGGTCGCCACCGACATCGAGATTCATGCCCAATATCTTGAACGCCTCCGGGCGAAGCTCGATTCCCTCATCGCCGGTGAAACCGGCAAGAGCGTTGAAGAAGTCGCCAATGATACCGACCGCGATCACTGGCTGACGAGCGATGAAGCGCTTTCGTACGGACTTGTAAGCCGCATTGTAACCGAACGGTCCGCACTGTAATCCGATATGCCCAAAACGAAGTATTTAAGCGACAAAGAAAAACGAATTGGCCAAAAGCACATGTATCGCCAGGAAGTGTTCAATGGCATCTCCTTCAGTCTGATGGGCGATACCGTCGTGTATCTGCTTGCGCTTTACTTCGGAGCCGGCAATTTCGCCTTGGGCTATATCTCCTCGGTGATATTTCTTGCCGGAATAATCCTTCCAGTCGTTCCCCGGATGCTCAAAGGAAAGCACCACACCAAGACACAATCAATTGTGTGGCACTTCCGCGGGCTCGTCGGATTGGGCTACCTCGGCCTGTTCATCGTCAGCGGGGATTGGGCGGTATTCCTGTTATTGGCGATCTACACCCTCTACAACCTGATACGGATGATCGGCATAGCGCTGAACGATTCGACGATGAAATCGATCAGCAGTCCCTCCAACCGGGGCAAGGTCGTGGCGAATGCGAACGTCGCCTATCAGAGCTCTTCGATGACCGTCCGCCTGATCATGACCGCCGCCTTCGCGGTTCAGCGCTTCAGCGGTCTCGTGGGCCTGGTAACGATGCAGATTCTCGGGGTGGTCGCCAACTGTTTCGCAAGTTGCGAAATACGAAAGATTCCCTCTCGGATGGTCATCACCCACAAGCCGGGGCGGACCGTCTGGACGTTGTTCACCGAAGCGATGGCCCAGCCGGTGATGAGGAGACGGCTCTTGCTGAAATGGCTCGCCACCGGGGTAACGGTCATATTTGGCCTCACGACCCCGTTCTTCCGCTTGGAACTGGGCTCGTCCAACGGCATCGTCGTTCTCTATTCCGTGTTGCTCGGTCTTTCCGTGATGGCCGCTTCGTGGGTCTCGAAGCGTTTTTCCGACCGCCTCGGCTCCAAGCCGCTGGTTGTTATTTCGACGCTCTTCACCTTGGGGTTTTTCGCCCTTTGGGCGATTCTTCCCCGGACCCTCCACTTTGCCTGGTTCTTTGGCCTCGGGTTTCTCACGAATACCTTCGTGGCGCTGATTAACCTCTTGACGTTCCGCCTCATGACTCAGGTGATGCCGGATGATGAAATCGTCTCTTTCAACTCGATGGTCAACTTCATCAACGGAATCGTCGCTTTCGGCGTCGGAATGCTCAGCGGGTTTTTAGCGAACTTCGCCCAAGGAAACTTGCTGTTTCATGGCACGGCGCTCGGAAACGGGTATACCCTCGTCTTCATTTTCGGCTTCGCCCTGATCCTGGTCGAAGCTCTGGTCGCTCTCAGAATCCAGGAGATCGGAGCCTACTCGTCCCAAGCCGCCGCCCAAGTGGTGTTCTCGAGGCACGGCATCCGGGCGGTCTCGATGATCGAACGGCTTGAGCGGACAAGCGATCCGGCGAAGCGGCGGATGCTGATGCTCAACCTCGGGGGAAACCTGAACTATCTGGCGACAAGAGAACTTCGTTCGATTCTCGCCAGCCCCTTCCACGTGGACAAGCTTGAAGCGGTCCGGGCGATCGGCGACCGGCCTCGAAAATCGCTGTTGGATGATTTGATCAAGGTCGCTCAGGATGATGACTCCTATGTCCAGCTCGATGCGATTGCCGCCCTCGGATCCTACAGGAAGGAAGAGAAGGCGAAGAACGTCTTGATCAACCTGCTTCTTCACGGTCGATGGGCTTCGGTCCGGTCGATGGCGTCAAAGTCGTTGGCTCGGATCAGCGACTCGGATGAATATCTCGATGTGGTCAATGAACTCAGCCGCTCCGCCAAGCATATCGACGAAGTAATCGACTATCTGGTCGCCAAACGCTTCATGGACAAAGATGGGAGGTTCTTCCAGGAGTTCTTCATCTTCGTTGAACAGGGACGCAGCGGCACGTTCCGTCAAACCAGCTATTCGGTCGTCGCCTCCTTGCTCCGCTTCGGGCCGCCGAGCCTGGCCTCCTTGTATGAGGATCGGAACCTGAGTCCGACGAAAGCATATCTTACCGGGTTCCTCTCCGAAGCGCGCGACCTGACGATGATCGATCAGAACTATAACGACATCATTCAGTTTTTTGCGAAAGAACAGTGGTCCATGCTGGTCGATCTCTGTCTGGAGTCCCTGCGTTCAAGTGACGTGGAGGCGGATTCGAGTTTGAACAACCTGAAGGAAGGATTGCTGAAAGCCGAAACGATGAGCCTTGAATCCTTCGATGTGATCGACATGATCGCCCTCCTCTATTTCACCTACTTCATCAGCAAGAGCTGAAACAGCTGAAGCGAAACGATATCTTTGTCCCCTTAGGTGGGTATGATCCTCTTTCTTCTGATTCTCATCACCTCGTTTCTCGGCTGCTCGTGCGATATTCCGGCTGATGCGGATACCTTCCGGGTTCTCTCCTACAACGTGGAGAACCTCTTCGATGCGACCCTCGACGGAACGGAGCATGCCGAGTATCAAGATCCCGGGAAGTGGAGCGAACGCTCCTATCGGTTCCGGCTCAGGAACCTCGGCAGGATCCTGCTTGATCCGGCTCTCAACCATCCCGATGTGATCATCCTTCAGGAGATCGAGAATGAACGGGTCGTCGAGGACCTGCTCACGTTTCACCTAGCGAAAAAGGGGTACCGCTCTTATGCGGTCGCCCAGACGGAGGGTTCGCCGATTAGCGTCGGGGCGATCAGCCGCCATCCGATCATCCATTCTTCGGTCCATGCGGTCCCTCAGGGAAGAAACATCTTGGAAGTCATCGTTGAAACTCCCGTCGAAGAGGTCGTCATCTTCGCCCTGCACGCCAAAAGCCAGATAGGGGAGTTCAGCGAAAGCGAACCGCTGAGGATCGAGAATGCGAAAAGCGTCTCTTTGGCGAGCAGGGATTATTATGACAACGCGGTGCTCATCTGCGGAGACTTCAATCAGAATCCGAGGGTCGTGCATGAACATGAGGGGGTGCAGACCGCTCTCGTCGACGTGGTCCACCCGCAGGCGAAGCTCTATGGTCGAGCCGGTTCGCTGTTGATCAGCGGAAGCGAGGATTTCCTGGGTCCGGGAATCTTCTACAACCCCTATCTGGCCGAAGATTCCCGCCTTGAGGGATCGTATTGCTACGGGGGAGCATGGCACCAGTACGATCAGATCCTTCTCTCCGCTTCCTTGTTCGATCGCAAGAAGTGGGAGTATTCCTCCTTCGAAGTGATCCGTTTTCCCTACCTGCTGAACAGCGACGGAACTCCGCGGCGCTGGAACTTGAAGACGCTCAGCGGCTACAGCGACCATCTTCCCGTGATGGTCACCCTCACTCGGAGCCCTTGGGGAATTTGAGCTCATAGAAGATCTGCTCCAGCTCCAAGGCGATGTTGATGTTGTGGACGACGGGCATCCGGCCATCCTTTTGGACCTGGGCTTTGATCGTAACCGGGGTGAAGTTGAGGACTCCCGTCACTCCGCTGGCAAGGAGCCGTTCGTAGCTGTCGCCGGCCGCTTGTTCCGGCACGGTGAGAATGCCCACCTTCACATCACGGGCTTGAACCACTTCATCAATTCGACTGAGGGGGTAGACCGGAACCGGGTGGGATGAGTCGCTGTATACCAAGGGATCGCTGTCAAAACCGGCAACCACCTTTATCCCATCCTGTTCAAAGCCGCTGTAGTGCATCAACGCCCTTCCGATTCGTCCGCATCCGATGATGATGCAGTTCTGGCTGTCCCCCTTGCCCAGAAGCTCCCCCAATGCTGCAAGCAGTTCCAAAAGATCGTAACCGCCCCGCTTCTGCCCGTGGATCTCCAGCTGGGAGAAATCTTTTCGAACCGTCGCCGCGGAAACGCCGGCGGCATCGGCGAGGTTATGAGCGAACACTCGTTCGAGACCGATTGTCTTCAAGCGGTTAAGCGTACGGAAATATCGAGTTACACGTACCAGTTGGTCGTTGTTCATCGGATTTTCTCCTATTAATATGAATGCGGGTACATTAATTATGTGCTAGAGTAAACATATCGTCTTGTATTCGAAAATACAATGCACCGGCTTCGAGTATTTTCATAATTTATATGTACATCTTCGCGTTTAAAAGGTACTGTATTATCGAAACCAGATGGATACTGGAGGCCCTATGACTGAAACAAACACCGTAACCTTCTCCCCCGAGCTTGTGAATTTCATCAAAACGTGGAAGAACAAGCCCGGCAATCTGATCATGGTCTTGCACCAAGTGCAAGAAGAGCATGGCTACATCTCCCGAAGCGCGGCAGATCAGGTAGCGGAGATGCTCGATGTTCCGCTTGCCACGATCTGGGGGGTCATCTCTTTCTATCATTTCTTCAAATTGACTAAACCCGGAAAGCACAATATCCAGGTATGCATGGGTACCGCGTGCTATCTCAAAGGCGGTCAGTCGTTGATTGAAGAGCTGTCAAAGCAGCTGAAAATCGGCGTCGGGGAAGTGACGGAGGATGGAAACTTCTCCCTTCAAGCAGTTCGCTGCGTTGGATGTTGCGGCTTGGCTCCCGTCTTGACTGTCGGAACCGAGGTGTTCGGAAAAGTCACCAAAGACGAGATTGCATCGATCATCAAGCAGTTTTCCTGACGGAAGGCGTATGCATATCGCGATCACCGACTACGTGCTTGAAGTGGTGCAAAACGCGTTTGAAGCAAACAGCACTGAAACGCGCGTGGTTCTCCAAGAAACCGCTGAAGCGTTCGCGGTAACGGTGACGGATAACGGCAAAGGGATGAGCGAAGAAGTGATGAAGCGAGTGCTCGATCCATTCAGCACCGAAGAGGGGAAACACCCTCATCGAAAGGTGGGACTGGGATTGAGCTTCCTGAACCAGGCGACGGAGCTCGCCGGAGGGGAATTGACCCTCCGGTCTGAAGTGGGAGTGGGAACGACCGTCCGCTTCACCTTCGACCCCGCTTCGATCGATACCCCGCCGCTCGGCGATGTGGTGTCGACGTTCATGACACTGCTCGCCCATCCGAAAGCAGGATCGCTGGTGATCGAACGAAAAACGGAAACCGACGGATATGCGTTAGACCGCAAGGAGTTGATAGGAGTGTTGGGCGACCTCGAAATGAGTGGAAACCTGCACTTGTTGAAAGAGTACATTGCGAGCCAGGAGGCCGCGTTGAGTTGAGGATGCTATGGCAAAAATGACGCTTGAAGAGCTGAGAAAGCTCCGTGAGGAAAAACAGGAAGCTCTGGAAAAACGCTCCATCGAGGGCAAGGACTTCAGGATCATCATCGGCATGGGAACGTGCGGGATCGCCGCCGGGGCGAAGGAAACGTTGAGCACGTTCCTTTCCGTTCTGGATGAAGAGAAGATCAAGCACGTGGCGATCACCCAGACCGGGTGCATGGGCTTGTGCTATGTCGAGCCGACGGTGGAGGTCATTCTTCCCGATATGCCGCCGGTGATCTATGGAAAGGTGGATGCGGATGTAGCGCGCAAGATCGTGAAAGAGCATATTCTCGGAAAACGCCTGGTGACGGACCATATGTTTGATCGCCCGGCGGCTGATATCATCAAGCAGGATGGGGGCAGATAATGACATTTAAACACTACATCCTGGTTTGCGGCGGTACGGCATGTGAGTCGAGCAAAGCCGACGCAATCTACCAAAAACTGATTGAAGAGTGCGAAGCCAACGGCCTTGCCAATGACGTGCAAATCGTCAAGACCGGTTGTTTCGGATTCTGCGAACAAGGACCGATCGTCAAGATATTGCCGGAAGATTCCTTCTATGTGAAGGTCGAACCTTCCGACGCAAAGGAACTGATCGCCGAGCACATCATCAAAGGGCGACAGGTCCAGCGGCTTCTGTATGACAAGACCTTGTCTCAGAAGCACGCCAAGGTGGAAGACATTCAATTCTACCAGAAGCAGTTCCGAGTCGTGCTCCGTAACTGCGGCACGATCGATCCGGAGAACATCGACGAGTATATCGCCCGAGACGGCTACCACGCTCTTGAACGAGCTCTCTTCGAGCTGACGAGCGATGATATCATCAATGAGCTCAAGACGGCCGGCCTCCGTGGCCGCGGCGGTGCGGGCTTCCCGACGTGGATGAAGTGGAACTTCTCCAAAAACGTCGAAAACGACGTGAAATATGTCGTGTGCAACGCTGACGAGGGCGACCCCGGCGCGTACATGGACCGTTCGACGTTGGAAGGCGACCCGCATTCCGTCCTGGAAGCGATGACCATTTGCGGAAAGACGATCGGAGCGAAGAAAGGATATATCTACATTCGGGCCGAGTATCCCCTTGCGATCAAACGCTTGGAGATCGCGATGGCTCAGGCTCGCGAGTATGGTCTGTTGGGTGAAAACATCCTCGGCAGCGGTTATGATTTCGATATCGAAATCCGCTTGGGCGCCGGAGCGTTCGTCTGTGGTGAAGAAACCGCATTGCTCCGGTCGATTGAAGGCAAGCGGGGAATGCCCACGCCTCGGCCCCCCTTCCCGGCGGTAAAGGGATTGTGGGATCGACCGACGGTGATCAACAACGTTGAAACCTGGGCGAACATCCCGGTGATCATCTCCAAGGGTGGAAACTGGTTCAACCGGATAGGAACCTCCGATTCGAAGGGAACGAAAGTCTTCGCCCTCACCGGAAAGATCCGCAACTCCGGACTGGTTGAAGTACCGATGGGAACCACGCTCCGCGAAATCGTCTACGACATCGGCGGCGGAATTCCGAACGACAAGAAGTTCAAAGCCGTCCAGACCGGTGGACCCAGCGGTGGAGTCATCACCGAAAAAGACCTGGATACCCCGATCGACTTCGGTTCCCTGATCAAAGCCGGTTCGATGATGGGCAGCGGTGGAATGATCGTCATGGACGAGGACGACTGCATCGTCGACGTCTCGAAGTTCTACCTCGATTTCACCGTCGAAGAATCGTGCGGCAAGTGCGCTCCGTGCCGAATCGGCGGACGCTCGCTGCTCAATATCCTGGACAAGATCACCCTCGGCAACGGGACGGTGGAAGACCTGGATACCTTGAAGAAAATCGGAGAAGCGATGCGCAAGGGTTCGCTCTGCGCCTTGGGTCAGACCGCTCCGAATCCGGTCGCCTCCACGTTGACCCACTTCAGGGATGAATACCTTGCCCACATCGTGGATAAAAAGTGTCCGAGCGGGAAATGCAAGAGCCTGGTGACGTACTCGATCGATCCCGAGAAATGCACCGGCTGCACCCTCTGTGCTCGCAAGTGTCCGGTGCATGCCATTACCGGTGAACGGCGAGAACCGCACGTGATCGACCCTTCGGTCTGCATCAAGTGCGGGGTCTGTTCTGATGTCTGTCGCTTCGGCGCCGTGATGGTCTCCTAGGAGGACGTAAGGTGAGTGATTTTCAAGTAAAGATAAATGGAATATCCGTTGATGTAACAAGAGGAATGACGGTTTTGCAGGCGGCGACGAAAGCGGGGGTGAAGATTCCCACTCTCTGTTACCACGATGATCTGGCACCGTTCGGATCCTGCGGCCTATGTATCGTCAAACAAGAGGGTTCGGCAAAGATCATTCGTGCGTGTGCCGCCCCGGTCAGTGAAGGGCTGAGCGTGATCACCCACGATGCCGAGCTCTTCGAGGTTCGAAAGACGATCTTGGAGCTGATTCTTTCAAACCACCCCTCCACCTGTCTGTCGTGCATCCGAAACGGCGAGTGCGAGCTTCAGGATCTGGCCGCTGAATTCGGCATCCGCGATCAGCCGTACGAAGTGAGGCTGAGCAAACGGCCGAAAGACGCCTCCAGCGCTTCGATCGTGCTGGAGCCGGAGAAGTGCATCAAGTGCGGCCGCTGCGTCCAAGTGTGTCAGGATCTTCAAGGAGTGTTCGCCCTCGAGTTCATCGGTCGCGGCGATATGACGGTGATGGCCCCGGCAGCGATGCTTCAGCTGGAGGACAGCCCCTGTGTCCGCTGCGGACAATGCGTGGTTCACTGTCCCGTCGGTGCCATCTATGAAAAGGATCAGATCGCCGACTACCTCAAAGCGATGAACGATCCCGAAAAACAGATCGTCGTGCAGATCGCCCCCGCGATCCGGGTCGGTTTGAGCGAATCCTTCGATCTTCCCGCCGGAACGGTTACGACAAAGAAGATTTACGCCGCCTTGCGCCGCCTCGGTGCGGCAGCGGTGCATGATACGAACTTCGGAGCGGACCTGACGATCATGGAAGAGGGAAGCGAACTGCTTGAACGGATCGGCAACGGAGGAGTGCTTCCGCAGCTGACTTCCTGTTGTCCGGCGTGGATCGACTATGTGGAGAAATACTACCCCGATTTGCTCGAGAACGTCTCTTCCGCCAAGAGTCCGATGCAGATGGTCGGAGCGGTCCAGAAGACCTACTGGGCCGAAAAGATGGGAATCGATCCTTCGAAGATCTACACCGTGGCGATCATGCCGTGTACCGCGAAGAAGTTCGAATCTCTTCGTGACGAGAACATGTTCTCCAGCGGGTTAAGGGATGTTGATCTTGTGTTGACGACCCGGGAGCTGGCTCGCCTGATCAAACAGATGGGAATCGATTTCCTC
>Ga0208195_1002933_pt1 | contig 15118 bp, 11 predicted proteins | sample AD_UKC077_MetaG_FD_184441 | JGI IMG/M metagenome (GOLD analysis project Ga0208195, IMG submission 184441) | Active sludge microbial communities of municipal wastewater-treating anaerobic digesters from USA - AD_UKC077_MetaG (SPAdes) (version 2) | ecosystem: Engineered > Bioreactor > Anaerobic >...
TCAGCACATTAACGTTATACTTTTCACCGCCAGACAATGCACCGTATTTAATAAGTGTTACCATTCAATCACCTCTCAATCCATTTCTGATTCTCAGCGTCATAAGAATATTTTTTGTCTGTGTCCATTTCTATAAACTCAGAACCGTTGGCTATATTTATACCCTCATATACGCCCGTAGGCTTTGTGTCAATAGAAAGTCCTGCAAAAGTGCAAAATGTCACACTATATTTTGCACCAAGTTTTCGTAATGTCGTTGCCATTCGATCACCTTCCTTATCTTAGTGCGGTGATTGTTTCACCGTTATATATCGTTAAAACGTCACCGCCATTGGTATGTAAAAGAACTTTGACAGAGCCGTAATGTCATTGTTGTGGTGAACTACCCGTCGTCTAAAGCCAGTGGGATTTCTGGCTAAATTCGTTAAAAATCATAGCTGTTATCCCTCTTTTAGCAGCCCGAAGGCTACTATTAACAAGTATTGCTCCATCAATGCTCTATATAATAGAAAAATCTCGTTCCGCTTGGAAACGCTTTTTTGTTGAATACACAATTTTTGTTTAGTACGACACGACTTATATTAGTATCAAAGAAGGCATACTCACCTATTTTAAGAACCGTGTCTGGTATTCGCACTACAGATAAATTCTGAGCATTTTTAAAAGCGCCATCCAATAACAATTTATATGTCGGTAACAATTCGTGAGTTACCGTTTCTTTCTTGATTCGCCATTCTGATAACGGCATTGAGCTTATCATTATACTTGGTGGTTGTGGTACACCCATATCAGAAGTTACCACATCTGGATTATCGGCATTTGTATACCAATACTCTGTTTTTACGGTAGCAATAGCTTCTTGTAAATAATTCCAAGTACCCCCTGTTGGCGGTGGTGGAATTGCGCCAGCACTATTATAAACTCCGCTACAACTAATATATACACGAAAGTGAGTTGCATTTGCCATTATTGGTACATCGCTTACAGATTTTTCAGAAGTCTTATTGGTTACTGATAAACCATAATTAGTACTACCTAAATAAAAATATGAACCACCACTTAAATAATACCAACGAATCCTACATATTCCACCAATATCTGTTGTTTCTTCGTCATAAGTTTGAGTATCTGAGTGATAAGTGCGTTTTAATTGTTGGAGAGACACATACAACTCTAAGCGAGAACATACCGTATCAAATTCTATATAATCCGATGTTAAATAACCTGACGGATTAATATATACGACATCTTCTTCAACATCTCCAACAGTTGTGGCGGTCAATTGATTATAACTAAAACCGAGGTCTGAATCGGAATAAGTATGAATATCCATATTTTATCACCCCGTTATTTCAGCATGTAATGGGAATCCTGCATTAAGTATTTCTGCCTGATTATTTATTGCTTGCGTAGGAGATACTACTAAAGCTTTTTCTTCAGCAGTTAATAGGTTTGGTCTTACAATTTCGCCTGTATAATTCTCATCTACCCTTAATGACAAACCTTTGCCACCATATTCTATATCTTTATTGGAACGTAAACGAATATAATTACAAGAACTATCTGTTCCACCAACCACAATCGGAGATGTCGAAGAAGAATCATCCAGATAATATCCTGATATATCACATTGAGCAAAGGCTGCACGATTCAAAACATTCGCATTATTTGATAAATTTGCTTGCAATTCACAGTGTATAGAACTTGCAATGACCGATACACCAGCGGTAGTCTGAGAATTTATAAGGCTAACCGCACCATTTGCAGTCCCATAAACAGACAATCCAAGCCCCTTTGCCTTTGTGTAAATAGTGCTATAGTTTATAACATTAAATGTATTATTTCCACTTGCAACAATCTCAAGAGAAATTTCCAAGTTTTCAATATCTCCTTGATCTGCATAAGTATCAAATATACTTATAAATGTTGTGTTCGTACTTGTGTCCCATTTAGAATTTAATATTTTAAGGTTATATAATCGTGCTGACCTCAAGGCTAAAAATGTGGAATTTCTTACCCATGCATTTTGTAAAGTCCAATCATTAAAATCAATATATCCTTGTAACTGAATTTGAGTTTCTAAACCATATGGAGCGATATCGTTAAAATCTACAACTTTTTCTTCTTCCGTTTCTTTGTTAGCCCATAAGATATATGTACTTGCAGATACATTACACACCGTCAAAAAGTCCGTCCAATTATCAACTACATAAGGATCTGTTGCTGTTCCTGTTCCTGTTGCTGACATTATTCAATCACCTCCACGCCATCAGAAATATAAACTTGTTTTACATCAAGATTTTCAAAAGATTCGCTACCAAGATTTGTAACAGGTTTATTATCAATTGAATCTATTGTTGTAGGATTCAGAATATCTGTATTATTATATCTATCTATCTTAACATATGTATTCAGTATAGTATAATCATAATCATTTGAGAGAGTTTCAACAAATGGACTTTTGATACCGTGTCCCATAAGACAACCATTCATACCAGTAATAACACCTATTCCACTACCAACTACCCATACTTCATGTACACCTTCATTTAAAGCTAAAGGAAGATTAAAGACAGGAGTGACCTTTCCATTGGCTACTATTGTTGTTGTATTGCTAAAAGCCATTGCCTCTCCATCAACATATACAGACAATGTAATTTCTCCTTGTATACTACTATTTGCGTTTACACTATACAAAAATAAACAGTTAGTTTGTTTTTCGCACATCACATATAATGTAAACATAACGCCATCATGATTGCCTAAATCACCAGTGTAAGAATCGCCATAAATGACATTTAAGTCAGGAATAGGGGATTCACTATTGTCAGGTCTATATATAACAGCACCTATATAAGCACTATGACTACTTATTATATTGCCGTGGTAATAAAGAGATACATTGTCTCCTACCTCAACCTTTGCGCCGCTACGATTAAGCACACGGTAAACGGCATTATTTGACGTTAGCCTAACGCTAACATATCCATTATCCTCTACGTCAATAGCAGTACAGGGCACAGATTTGAGAGTGATATAATCAGATTCTTGTGCTTGTTTTATGCGTGAGTCTATGATTTGTAAAAATTCATTCAATTATATCACTCCTTTCTCTACGTTTTCATCTATCGGTAACATCTTAATACTTGTAGCCTGTATACTCATATTATCCGCAGACAATGGTATTGTAATAGAATTGACCACAAACTTTTCAGAGTCCAATTCTTTATATCTATCAGTAATACGTATAACTCTATTAACATCCAAATGTGGTATAATGGCACTATTAAATGTAATAGATAACGTTTGCATAGAATTTTTAATTAAATAATAATCAGCCATAGCCTTACAACGTTCACGCATTGCATCGGAGTCAAGTCCCTGAATCCAGTTAACTTCAACCGCATCCATACGTCTAACACCTATAGCAGAAATATTAATAGGAGACATGGGATTGTTGTTAAATGCGGTATAGGTTACATTCTCTATGGGATTTCCGTCCGCATCCTTTGCATTAATATTGGTAAATACGGTAATGGCATTGTAACATTCGTAACCATAATCAATTGCAGATTCACTGTACATAGCGTTGCTTAAATCAAAATCATATTGGCTTGCCATATGAGCATAACCATTCCATCTATCTCCGTCAACCAGTTTTGCAACAGTTAGTCTGCCATTAACATCATAATACACATCAGCCCCATACAACTCAGAAATATTAGTAAATAGAGAAGATATATACTCTCCGTCATTAATTTCAATATCTGCCTCTACAGGTATAGTTTTAAATGACGTATCTATTATAGGCTCTGTAGTATCAATCGCTCTATTTACCGTTCTTAAAAGTAATGTGTTTGTAAATACGTCTGCAAGCATACTGCCTTTTTCTACAACATATTTGCCCTCTAATAAATTAAGCTTCAAAGTGCCATCAAGCGCACCGCCTTTGTCTACAGCTTCAATTGCTACATTGTGTGTATCTCCATTTGCGGAAGTGGTAATATAGACTCCCTGTGCAAACCACCATGTATCTTCGCCAAAACTCATACCAAGCCACATCTTAAATTTTCTATCAATCCAGAACCACCTGTTTTGATTTGGTGTAAATTTGCCCTGTACGTTAATCAAAGACAAACTACATGAACGCCTTGTGATTTGATTATATTCAATATTAATTTGTCCTTGTGCAGTAACAGATACATCTTTGATTATCTCACCAATAACGTTTTCAAACTCACCCAATATTTCCAGCTTTAGTTTATAATGTTTATGGTCATGCTTTAGATGATAAAGATACGGTTGTGTGATTTGATTGTAATAGTCCATATTCTCACCTCCTTAATATATTCTACTGCGTAAGTTTACTTCTAATATATTCATACACTCAGCCCATGAAAAAGTAAATGTTGTAAGGATTTTCCAATAAGATTCCTCGTAGGTTGTTTGAGGATTGTCAGTGATATTTACCACCCATACATCACCTTTTTGTGATTTGAGAAGAAACGCCTTTGGTTGTGTGATAAACTTGCGCCATGCTCTCACGATTGATATATCATCTATAAACTTCTTTTCTGCGCAGTTAAGTGTACCAAGCATAGCAGATAATGTACCCGACATATAGTTTACGTCTGTAGATGTTGATGCAATATACTGAGAATATCCTACATGGGTAATACGGTCTAAGTTGCTCACAACAGTTGTATTCTCTATTTCGCACATAAACTGCCATGTGTCACCAATATCAAAGTTAATAGCTTTTGTACCTTCTTCATTTGGATGCATTGCAGCATCGTTAAATTGGAACATATCGAGTTCCGTAATATAATAAGAACATTCATTAATTTCTATAGTGGCAGATGGTAAGATTGTTTCAATAAGACAAGATTCATCATGCGTTGGTAAAATAACAGCTCCACTATTATCAAATCCCATAAGGGTATACTCATATCTTGCATGAGTAGATGCGGTAATGTCATATCCAATAAGCCACTGACCATACTCACCTGATTTAGTATAATGCTGTGGACGCAGTTTAACTATCTCACCACTATCCAAATCTTTTCTAATTAATTCATATGTTGGTACACCACCACCAGAGCCATAGCCTCTGACACCATGAAAAACACATCCCTTTTCTTTGTCCCACCATGCCTTAAAATCATATAGTTTAACACCAACCGTTTGAGAGTGGTCTTGTGGAGCAAGTATTATTACTTCACTTGATACTGTTATTAATACATTGTTTTGTGTAGTACATTCGCATATAATCTTATAGTAATCATTAGTGCCTTGCGTATAAAATTCATCATGATTGTACGGATTCCAAAAAGCATATTCGATATTCTGAGAATAAATATCATCAGTTTCCTCCATTAACCTCGTTCTCATACCTATATCTTGCGAAGAACCCTCATCATCCCAAAATCCTGAATTATTTGACCAATATAGCTTAAGCTTGTATTTCTTAATCATTATATTTTGCGCTTGACTATACGTACCTTTGATTGTGATTCTGTTACTATAGCAATGATAATCAGCTAATGATATTATAGGTAAGGCATTAGTCACAAAGAAGTATTGTGGAGTAATATAAAAATTACTACGTATCTCGTAATCCATACCCTCCGTTATATTAAAGGTAAATGGTGAGTCCAAGGCAATAATACCATAATCAACATCACCTATATTCGCCCTTGATTTGTAGCTTGTGATATTATGTACCTCTCCGTTTATCTTAATTGACATATTGGTAATCTGATTATTGTCTATTGTTGTGGGAAGGAACTCTCCACTAACATTATTCCACGGATAGATGGATGTTATTTCACCGTCTATATATACGACACCGCCCGTTGAACCATTTACCGTCTTACCGCCAAACACAGGCATATCAGTTAAAAAATCCAAACCGTCAAGAGTACGCTGGATTAAACATATTTGAGCTACATATTTATGACCATTCGTCAATGTATTGGCAGGAATTGTATATCCACTTTTGTTGTTGTTGTAACACATCGGAGTTCTATCTATACCAGATGCAAATTTCTGGTGAACCAGCTCATCAGAATCATAATCATAAATACGTATAATTCTTTCGGACTGATAATCTCCTTGAAAGGTATATGAGAATATAATATTACCAGTAGCATCAACAGCTTGGTCTTGTGGAGTTACATTTATAGGATATTGAATCATTTTTTCACCTTCTTTTTTATAACATTGCCCCACGTAATGTGGGGCGTATGTTTTATTTTACTCTATTTTCTGTCAACTTAGTTTTCCAGTAAGCTTCAATATTTTTATTGAACGCCTCGGTAAATTCTTTTGGATTTTGAACTCCATTAATCACCATTCTCTGAATATTGAAAATCGGATTATTAGTTGTGCTATTGCTTGCAATGGTAGGTCTGCTAATTTTGACAGCCTTGCTGACCATATCTGCCATAAGATTTGGTGTATTATGAATCATATCATAAAGCTTTGCAGAATCGTTAGCATTAAAGATTGTTTCCGATTTCTGCTTAGTGCCATGAAGCATCGCAAGTCCTGTATAATCAGCGACACCGCCTTTGGAGTGAGAACCCATAACATAAACAGCAGATGCAGAATTAATTATACCCAACTGTTTTTGCTTTTCATATGTATCTTGCCACATCCTCTCAAATTCTTCAGCAGTCAATAAGGCGTTTCCGAATTGGTCTGTCATACGTTCAAGATTATTCTCAAATTCATTAACAGCCAATGAGGCGTTTCCGAATTGGTCTGTTATACGTTCAAGATTATTCTCAAATTCATCAACAGTCAATAAGGCGTTTCCGAATTGGTCTGTCATACGTTCAAGATTAGAGTTAAGATCGCTTAAATCAAAACCGTTGGCTATATCTTGTAAATTAGTTAAGCTATCTGCAACCGAATCAAGTTCTGCTTGTTTAGATGCAATTTCATCCATATAACCCGTATACTTTTCTTTAAAAGCTAACAAATTCAATTCTCTTGAAGCAAAACTATTAGCCTCATCTGGAATTAAAACTTCATTAACATATTTCATGTAATCTTCATTGGCGTTTTTTGCATCTTGTGCTGCCTGTTGAACATTGGTTTTATATAAATTCCATGCATCAATCTGTTCTTGCTTTGCTTTTATTTCAGCATCCTTCGCTTTAATACTTGCCTTTGTCATTGCAAGCTCAGTGTTCACCAAAGTCTTTAATGTATTGTTATGGCTACGGTATTCATTCCTGAATTTGCCAAGTAGCTCAACATCTCTCTTGCTGATTTTTTCTCGCCAATCAGCCCAAAGAATTTGCTCTGCAAGTCTCTCATTCTCAGCTACAGTTTCTTCTTCAAGAATATCTTTATATTGCTGAATGTAATCTTCGTAGGCTTTAATTTCAACCTCATAATTTTTCGCTATAGCATCCTTTTCTTGTTCAAGAGCCTTCTCTTGGTCTTTGTAAGCCTTGTCTGCTACAGCATCATCATAAGACTTCTGCGCAGCTCTAACTTCTTCTTCTGCGTTTGCAACAGCTTCACGGTCAACATCAAAGTGCCAACCACGAGCCGATGAGAATGTTCTGACCTTAGTTGATTTTGCCTTGTCAAGATTTGCAAGTTTTTCCTTAAGTTCAAGTTCTTTTTCGAGAAGTGAATTTTCTTCGTCTTGCTGTTCACGAGATTCTTTAAGAGCATCGATTTTAGCCTGTACAGCGTTTTCTTCTGCTTCTTGCTGTTTCTTTAGATTCTCTATAGATTTGCCAAGCTCATCTTCGACCACGCCAGCTATACTCTTATAGTTCTCAATCATATCTTCAAGCTCGGATTGTTGCTGTTCTAATACGTCGAGTTGTTCTTCTAAGAGTTTCTTTTCATTTTCAAGAGCTTTCTTTTCGTTCTCGCGGGCTTTGATCCTTTGGTCAATCACGTACTCTTGAGCCTTTAAAAGATTATCAGCTTCATTGTTAAGTTGCGTTATTTCATCATTAAGTTTCTTCTGTCTATCGGAAAGTAGAGCTTTTTGATAGGTTATTTCATCATTAAGTTTCTTCTGTCTATCGGAAAGAGCTTTTTGATAGTCTACAGTATTACCCAAACTTCCATTAAGTTGTTGTATCAGAATATTGTTACGAGCTATGGAGTCACCATACTCCTTAGAGTACTGCTTTGATTGACGCAACTGCTCGTTGGCTTTTTTAAACTCTGTTCTATAGGCTGAATTGCTTAAACCTCTACGTCCAAGAGCTTGTACTTCAAGTTCCGCCTGTCTAATAAGCTCATCTGTTTGTTGCTTTTTAACAGCCAAATCAGCATTTTCAGCTTTAATAGTTACAATTTGTTTCTTAATGTATGTGTCTTTGAGTTGAATTAGTTGTTCTTCTGAAACCTTAAATTGATTACCAACAAGCTTTGCTCCGTCCAATACTCGTTCCGTATCAATCTTTGCTAAAGCCCAGAACTCATCGCTCGACAGCAAACCATCTCCTGCAATAGTTTGAAGTGCAGACTTCATTGTGTCTATTGTTTTAAGAGAACCCTTTTGTATTTCATCAAGGTTTTCAAACCATTTGTCTCCTATAGCATCAGTTTCAGTTTGAATTTCTGTAAGTTGAGAAAGAACCGGGGTTGCAATTGTTCCGAAAGATGAACTTGTGTTTTCTACGGCTTCGCTTATTTTGACTTGGTTAGTCCATATAGCCACATCTTCAATTGCTTGACCGAGCGCTTTATATCGAGCAGTCAACGTAGCTAAAGTAGATACATCTGCATTATCAAGATGGTCATATTCGTCGATTAATCGACCAAGCTGTTGACGAGCTTCTTCAATTGTGCCAGTAAGAATAATTGCATCTTTATTATTAAAAACTGATTCTCTTGATGCGTATATTCCTTCTATAGATTCTGCCGCCCATCTCGCATTTCTGTTAATATCCTCGATAAGATATAATTCGGCAACAAGATCTTTGTTGGGCGTAACAACTGATGTTGGCTTATATAAACTTCTTGTATCACCTGAATGAGAAATATATTCGCGTTGATTAGCCAACATATCGGTTGACACATTTAATCTGCCAATATCCTCGGCTCTTTTAATTTCTGCTGCGTGTTGTCTGCGCCATTCAGCTTCTTCCGCATCAGATAACGACTTTATCTTTTCTATTGTAGTGTCGTACTTATCATTGAGTAAATCTAAATTATCAGCTTCTTCTCCAAACTTATCAATCAGTTGTCTTTGAATTTCAATCAACTGGTCTTTGGCTTCTGAAGTGTCATTTGTTGAAGAAACTAATTCTTTATAATTAGATAAAAGCCGTTCAACCTCTTGGTTGCTATCGGACAACGACTCAATTCCCTGCTTTAAAGAATCTAAACTATTAAGAGTTTCCTGCCTCATTTCGGCAAGTTCCTCTTTGGTTACGATTAATTTATCAGCAAGTTTACTAATTCCTTGTATCGCTAAGTTTATTAATACCATCGTGCCAACATTCACAATAGTATTTAATGCAAGTGAAAGTGCTTTAGATGTAGTAGCAGCCGTTTTTTGAGTTAATGCTAAATTTTGAGTTGCTGTCTGATACTGGTTAAGTGAAATTTCACCACGCCTATAAGACTCGTACAGGGAAGTGAAGTAAGTTGCCTGTCTCTTTACAAGGTCTGATGAATCTTTTAGAATATCGTTATAACTTGCTGTACGATTTTCTACTACTCCGAGAGTATTTACATAAGTTTGTAAAGTCTGTAATTCTTCGGGGGATATATGAGCTAAACTGATGTTGTTTTTCTTATATAGACTGCCAAAATCATAAGAAAGAATCTGTTTGAAATCCTTTATTCTTTCAGTAGTTACTTTAAATTCATTGTCAAGATCACCAAATATACCTACGCCTTTAATACCGCCTATTGTGGCGATACCTGTAAGTATTGTTGGCAATGTGCCAAACTTGTCTATGATTTTTGTAAGGACTTCAAGGAATGACTGTGCAGTTCCAAGAAGGTTCTTTACAAAGTCGCTGTTGATTACGCTATCAGCAAAGTCTTGATATGCGGCTTTAAGCGTGTCGATTGAATACTGAATTGACTTCGCATATTCTTCTTGCTCGCGCATCGCAGAACCCATTGAACCTTCAGAGGTCTTATAAACTCTTTCAAGTAAGTCACCGTTTTCAAGAATTGCTGCACCTATATTCGCTTGACGCTTACCGAAAAGCTGCTCTAAAACTGAGCTACGTGATAAATCACTAAGTCTACCCCACACCTTTGAGATTTCAAGAAGTATTTGATAGGTTGACTTATATGTATCATCATCAAGTTGAATATCAACGCCTGTAAGTGCAAGCATCTGCTCTCTGAGTTTTGATACATTTTCAGCCGCACCTTCTGCGTCCTCGCCCATTTCTTCTATTTCTGTTTTTGTTGACCTGAGTCGAAGTGAAACCGTCTTGATACCTTGACCTACTGCGGTTGGATCTTGAGCAATAGTATTAGCTGTAGTTATAAGAGCTATACTTTGTGAAATGTCATTGTTGGCTACTGCTAACGCAGACGCAGAACGCTTGAGGGCTTCACCTATGCCTCCTGAAGATATTGCAAACGAGTTTCCGACCTCATTCAGCTTATCTACAATTGTTATAGCGTCACTTGCTTCAATCTTGAACGCTCTCATCGTCGATATAATATCTTCAGATGCGGTAGTAATATCAATTCCATCGCCTACATTCTTATAAAGCGTCGCAACTTTACCAAGTTCTTCAGCGTCAGGCAGACTTTCGCCAAGTCTTGCAAATGTAGCCGTCGCATTAATAACATCACTTACACTCGCACCAAGTTCTCGACCTGTTTGACCAGCCGACCTCGCAAAAGCCTCAAACTGCTCATCCGTAGCTTTTGTAACTTTGTGGAGTTCTACCATTGCAGTATCAACAGCGGTTACTTCTTGCACCATTTCATGCAACTGGCGTTTTACAAAGTTGAACACCATATTTGCTGTGATATAGCTCGACATTACCTTGAATGAATTTGCAAATTTGCCAAATGTGCTTTCGCCGGCTAATCCTGCGGCTTGCGCTTCTTTGCGGAACACAGCCATGTCAGCCGATAAGTCTTTGAGTTCTCTGTCGGTAAGGTCTGCACCCTTTGCCATTTCGGTTGTAATGCGCGACCACTCAACTGCAAAAGTCTTGCCGTTTGACATTTGCCTCATAGACTTAGTAGCGCGTTCATTAGCTTCACCGTAGGCATTTACATCTGCGGTAAGTCGCTTGATACGATTTTGCAGATTGGCAAGTCGATTATCTTCTTGAAAAGCTTTCTTTTCCTCTTTCTGAAACGCCTTTAATGCGGATTGTGTGTTGCTAAGAGCAACTTTAATTTGAGTATAATCTTTGATTTTTTTCTCAATACTCTCTTTGGTTTCCCCTTCAAAGTCAGTAGAGAAATCAAAATTTCCTGCAAGACTTCTAAGCTTTTCAAAACTCTGAATTAACTCTTGTGACGGATTCTCTAATTTTTCGTAATCAACGGTTAATACTTTAATCTGAGAATCCGCTTTATTCATTCCCTGAATTAAATTTTCAATAACATTTTGAGGAAGGTCAGAAACCATTTGGGCGTTTAAAAGCTGAAACTCTTTTCTAATAGCAGCCACGGCATCTCTCGCTTTGCTAAGATCGCCGCTATTAGTAATATCTCCGCCCATTAAATTATTGAATATTTCGTTATAATTAACGCCATCTCTTGTAGCAACCTGATTTATGTCGAGGTTTGCTTTTTTGATTTTTGCCGCTAAAATATCATAATCTTGTAATAAGAGATTTTGTTTTCTATGCCAATCTTCAATACTGCCCGCGTTTTTATCGGTTGAGCCTTTAATAGCATCAATATCGACTTTGAGCTTTTTAAGTTCATTATCAATTAAGATAATACTCTCTCTCTGTTTTTCAAGAGGCTGTGTTTTATCAAAGGCGTTTACGAGGTTCTGAATATCCGCAAGTTGCGTTTTAAGACTATCTTCTCCTGCGTATTGCTTTGAATATACATCTGTTTGACCTTTAAGCTTCAAAAAGTCATTATAAGCAAGTTGAGCCGCTTTTGCTGAGTTCTCAATCTTTTTATTCTCTTGTTCAACTTTAGCTAAGTTTTGTGTAATTGTAGTTGTAGTTTTGCCGACCTTATCATCAACGCCATCAATTTGGTCTACTATATTTACAACCGCACCAGTCTTTGTATTTATTCCTTGAACAGTAAGAGATACTAATTTTTTGACGCTATCAGACGTTTCTTCAAACTTAGGCTTTACTTTAGTGACTTGAATATCAAGTTCTTTAAAGTAATCGACTATCTTTTGAATACCTTTAGCATCATCAATATCTTTCTCAATTTCAAGCCCTATGCCATGAAGCGAATTTTTCATGTCATCGAGAGCATTTTCATTGACATTAATTTTAAAATCGGTATTTGTGCCACTTAGAGCATTATGTATTTCGCTTACGATATTTGTTACATTAGTGCCAACATCAACCTTGCCAATATTAAGATTTAAGTTCTTACTTATAGTAGCAAGTTGAGAATTTATACGTTGTGTGGTTTTGCCTAAATCAACATTTGCTATAATTTTCAAAGCGTGGTCAGCCGAAAGCCTATCATCAACCTGCTTTAAATCCTTTTCAATTTGTGCGACTGATGCTTCTATATTTAGCCCCGCCGTTACTACTAAATCATTATTTCTTGCCATTCAACCACCACCTTTCAAAATAAGCTAAACTGACTACCGTTATAAATAGCGGTTACATCTATTGTTAATCCGAGTTTATTTGTCTTATTCCAATCCAAAATTCCGTTCTCTATAAAGAGTTGCGGCTTTAAATGAGTCAAATGCTCAACGTGATGATCTAAGCCTAAATAGTTTTTCAACTTATTATTTTCAAATCCGTAATTGAGCAGGATTGGAACGTAACCATTACCATTTGAAGTCCAAGTGTCATGATATGCCAAAGAAGGATTAAAACGCAAAGACAGTTGAATTTGTGTTCCAACCACCCTTATGTCTACTAAATCTTCTGCGTATAGCGCACCCATAAAACGATAGGTGCGCTTATATATTTTAGGTTCATAGCTATCGTAATACTCCTCGATTCTCGCTTGAATACAGTCGTACAGTCTATCAACCTCACGTTTTAATGCCTCTGCATACGTTTCGCCTGAACGAGTCTTGATTTGAGTGGCGTCGAGTTTAGCTATCTGTTCTTTCAAACTTTTTGCCATACGCACCACATCTCCTTACTTCTTTTTAGTTTTCTTTACGTTCTGCTCCACAACAGCTTCTACAAATTCCTGCTTGTCTACCTTGTCGAGTTTTTCAAGCACTTCCTTAACATCGGCAAGATTCTGTGTGTTGTCCGTCTTGATTATTGCCGATAAGTCAGCACACAGTTTGTCAAATGAGGTCTGCCTTGTTGCTATGATATAGTCAATCTGCCTATCAATTGCAGACTCCACCTCGCCCCAAACAGGTAGCTTTACAACGTCGGCTTCAATCTGAGCGTACCAATTGTTGCTCTGCGTTACCTTGAATATCTCCGCCACATCGGTATCTCCAAGCTCAATGTTGGTCATGCACTTAATTATGCAGTAGCGACGAGCTATTTCTCGATTCTCTGCGTGGAACTCGCCGTCATGGAAACAGGTCTGTGCTACGGTTTGCACAATGTTTGCCATTGTGTTTACGTCAAGATAAGTCTTGATTTCTACCTTTGCGCCGTTAATATTCTTAGTTGTGTTTCTGAGGGTAGAGTTCTTGCCCATAACGCCTGTAATATTTGCCATAATTATTTCTCCTTTATAATTAGTATTTTGACTTTGGTGCCTATTTCTGTGTTGATACAAGCACGTTAGTCAATTCGAGACCGTGAAATATAATAGGCGATACCAATAGCATCGCTTATATCGTCCACGGTTATATCTAATCCATACATCTCGTTTACCTTTGCCATAACGTCGGCTTTGCGTTCTTCTCGTTTTATTGTGCTACTATATTTACCAAATGCTGTTATCCATGTAGTCTCCAATATAATATCGTATGGTATTTTCATTTCCCATAAAATACGAGAGAGTTGTCCTTGACAGCGACTTGAACTACGAAAACCCGAAATGTTAGTTGCAGTATAATCCCTCTTCTTTGTATACGGATTATATTTTTGTTGCATATAAATTTCCTCAAAGGCAACACGATTGGGTTTAACTTTCTTGATTAATTTCTTGACCTCATCACAAATATAACTAATGCGAAGTAATGTGGTATTATATTCTTCTTCTGGCATTTTTATTGTAATAAGGTGCGGTTCTTCCGTTATTGTAGTTTCTTTGACACTTTTTGAGGTCGATGACTTGGTTTGAATTATTCCATAGTCAAGCAACTTTCCATCTTTCATAATGGCATAAGCAGCAACTTTCGTACTCTGATCTAATGCGAGTATCTTCATATTTCCTCCCAATATAAAAATTAGGGGTAAGCTAATACAATCAACTTACCCCTTTCTATTAATCAAACAGTTTAGATTTTATTTCTTTCTTTGTGGTCTTAGTGGACTTTACCTTTTCACCAATAATCTCACGGACACTTTTTTCAACATGAGGTAACATCCATGACAAATCATCATTTGCATGAACGTCACACTTATCTGCAAAACTTTCAATAGCCTGTTCTTTTGTGAACACGCCACTTCTGTACTGCTCGATAGTCATGTGAACCATATAGTGTTCCATTGTATCGGCTACATATCTCCAACCGTGGGTTTGACCACAAGTAGGGCAATAATCATGCTCCTTGCCACAAACCCAACACTCTACTTTATTACTCATACTTGATTACCAAGTGAAGTCCTCATCAGCAACAGAAATTTCGTAGAAGCTCTTATCCTCATCACAATAGCTGTATGCAAGGTCAAGAGTTACGCTTATTGTATCATCAAGATTGAATCCGATAGTGTTGCCTGTTTCGGGTTTCGCATTCTTGGCAGTGATCCAGAGCGCACGAACTTTTGTCTGATCGCAAAGGTCTACTGCAAGGACAAGGAATCTAACCTTTGCGGCATCAGGGAACTTATCAGCCGCATTGACAACCTTT
>Ga0208195_1002956_pt1 | contig 15011 bp, 14 predicted proteins | sample AD_UKC077_MetaG_FD_184441 | JGI IMG/M metagenome (GOLD analysis project Ga0208195, IMG submission 184441) | Active sludge microbial communities of municipal wastewater-treating anaerobic digesters from USA - AD_UKC077_MetaG (SPAdes) (version 2) | ecosystem: Engineered > Bioreactor > Anaerobic >...
CATGTTGTTATAAACCTCTTCTTTTGGTGGCAAATAATAATCCGGAACATCAGCATGAATTGGACCTTCTGGTAATTTGTCTAAAGCTTGACGAATGATTTTTAAACTTTCCCAAACTTCTGCATTACGAACACAAAAACGGTCATAAGTATCACCAGATTTTCCAACAGGAACATCAAATTCAAAATCTTCATACGATGAATAGGGTTGTGCTTTTCTAACGTCGTAATCAATTCCTGCAGCACGAAGATTTGGTCCTGTAAATCCATAATCCATAGCACTTTCAGCTGTTAATGGGCCTACATTTACTGTCCTATCTATAAAAATTCTATTTCTTTCAAATAGGTTTTCAAATTCTTTCCATGCTACTGGAAAATCAGTTAAAAAGACATCTAGTTTTCTAAAAGCTTCCTCAGACCAATCTCTTTCAAAACCACCAATTCTTCCCATATTTGTAGTCAATCGAGCACCACAAATTTCTTCATATATTTCGTAAACTTTCTCACGGAATTGGAATACATAAAGGAATCCTGTATAGGCTCCAGTATCAACACCAAGAATGGAATTACATATTAAATGATCTGTTATACGCGCCAATTCCATTACGATAACTCTAAGATATTGAGCGCGTTTTGGAACTTCTATTTTTAATAATTTTTCGACAGTCATCCACCAAGCCATATTGTTGATTGGCGAGGAACAATAATTCATTCTATCGGTTAGAACATTAATTTGATAAAACGGACGATTTTCGGCAATTTTCTCAAAAGCTCTGTGAATGTATCCTATTGTTGGTTCGGCATCAATAATTCTTTCGCCATCCATCAAAAGGATATTTTGAAAAATACCGTGAGTAGCCGGATGTGTTGGACCTAAGTTTAAAATAGTAAGCTCACTTCCGTCACTATTGCGAGTTTCCTCAATTATCTTGGCATATCGATGCTCTGGTGGTAATAATAGTTCTGACATTTTATAATGTTGAATTATTTATTTTATTTGTTTGATTGTTCTTCCAAAAAAACGATCGTCTTTGTCGGTTCTTCCACTGTCTTCTAAAGGAAATTCTTTTCGCATTGGAAAAGAAACCATTTCATCCATATTTAAAATCCGCTTTAATTGTGGGTGACCGATGAAATTTATTCCATAAAAATCCCATGTTTCACGTTCCATCCAATTGGCAGAAGTAAATAAATCTATAATTGATGAAACTTCAGGATTTTCACCTTTTAAAAAAGTAGTTACTCTAATTCTCATATTTTCAATCCAATTGTGCAAGTGATATACCACAGCAAATTGGTGATTTTCGTCATTGTCTGGAAAGTGAATTCCACATACGTCCGTTAGAAAATGAAAATTCAAACTTTCGTCTTCTTTTAAAGTTTGGATTACTTCATGAACGGTTTCTGAAGTAGCTTCCAAAGAAAATATATCTCTTTTCATTTCAAAATTAAGCACATTACTGCCAAATTTTTGAGATAATTTTTCTTGTATATACGTTGTTTCTAATGCCATATTATAAGTTATAAGAAGCTAAAAGTTCTTTGTATTCTGGTGAATTTCTTCTGCGAACAGATTCGTTTTTAACTAATTCTTGCAACTGCATTACACCATCTACAATTTGTTCTGGTCTTGGAGGACAACCTGGAACGTAAACATCGACTGGGATTACTTTGTCAATTCCTTGTAATACAGAATACGTGTCAAAAACACCACCTGAACTAGCACAAGCACCAACAGCAATTACCCATCTAGGTTCAGACATTTGTTCATAAACTTGACGAAGTATAGGTGCCATTTTTTTTGAAATAGTTCCCATAACCATTAGCATATCAGCCTGACGAGGTGAAAAACTTACTCTTTCGGAGCCAAAACGCGCCAAATCATAATGAGATGCCATGGTAGCCATAAATTCAATTCCGCAACATGAAGTAGCAAAAGGCAATGGCCAAAGTGAATTAGCACGAGCTAATCCGACAACATCGTTTAATTTTGTAGCAAAGTAACCTTCGCCTACAACTCCTTCTGGTGGAGCAACCATATTTGGATTTGAAGTACTCATAGCAATTATTGATTTATTCCCATTCTAAGGCTTTCTTTTTAATGATGTAGAAAAATCCAATTAATAAAAGTGCCATAAAGATTACCATCTTAATCATTCCTTCCATGCCTAATTCCTTGAAGTTAATTGCCCAAGGATAAAGAAAGATAACTTCTACATCGAATAATACAAATAGAATAGCTACAACAAAGTATTTTACCGAAAACGGTATTCTAGCATTTCCGACTGATTCAATTCCGCATTCGAAATTTTTGTCTTTATTTTTTGAATGTCTTTTTGGACCCAAAAAACTTGAGCCAATGATAGTTAATACCACAAAACCTATAGCTAAACCAGCTTGCATTACTATTGGCAAATAATCTAATTGATTGGATTGCATATCCTTAATTTGGATTAAAAATTAAAACTTTACAAATATACATCGCAATAATTAAAACGCAAGAAACAATACATAAACGTTTGTTATAACTGTCTAAAAAAACGCTTATTTAAATTAATTATAAATAAAAACGCCTCGAAATATTTCGAGACGTTAATTCATTCTAGGCATTCAAAAAATAATATTTATTAGTCTTCGATAGGGGTAACTTGTGCCGCTATTTTACCTTTTCTTCCTTCTTCTTCTTCGTAAGAAACTTTGTCTCCTTCGTTAAGTGTGTTGTTTTGAACGCCCGAAGCGTGAACAAAAATGTCATTGCCAGTTTCGTCGTCTGTAATAAACCCGTAACCTTTTGACTCATTGAAAAATTTAACTTTGCCTGTTCGCATTTTGTAAAAAAAAATAATTAATAATGTTCAAAGATAAATTTATTTGTGAGATTACAACTATTTCAATGTTAAATAATTGCAAATTCATCAAGATAATACCCTTAAAGATTAAAATTTAGCGTATAAAAAATTACTTTAATTTAATATGCAGTTCTTCTAGCTGTTTATTGTCTATAGCACTAGGAGCATCAATCATTACATCACGGCCAGAATTGTTTTTTGGAAAAGCAATAAAGTCGCGAATAGTTTCTTGACCTCCAAGGATGGCTACTAATCTATCCAAACCAAATGCCAATCCGCCGTGTGGAGGTGCTCCAAATTCAAAAGCATTCATTAAAAAGCCAAATTGATTTTGGGCTTCTTCTTTAGAAAACCCTAATAAATCAAACATTCTGCTTTGTAAATCTTTGTCATGAATTCTAATAGAACCACCGCCAATTTCGTTACCATTTAATACCATGTCATAGGCATTGGCTCGAACTTTTCCAGGTTCGGTTGCAATCAAACTCATGTCTTCGGGTTTTGGAGATGTAAACGGATGGTGCATAGCATGATAACGACCACTTTCTTCATCCCATTCTAGTAAAGGAAAATCTATAACCCAAAGTGGCGCAAATTCTGTAGGATTTCTTAATCCTAAACGTGTTGCAACTTCCATTCGTAAAGCAGAAAGTTGGGTTCTGGTTTTGTCTGCATTTCCAGATAAAACTAAAATTAAATCACCCGATTTTGCATTGGTTATTTCTGCCCATTTTTTTAAATCTTCTTGATTGTAAAATTTGTCAACCGAAGATTTAAATGTGCCGTCTTCTTCACATTTTACATAAACCATTCCGCTTGCACCAACTTGAGGACGTTTTACCCAATCAATTAACGCATCTATTTCTTTTCTGGTGTAAGATGCACATCCCGGAGCTGCAATTCCAACTACTAATTCTGCAGAATTGAAAACGCCAAAATCTTTGTGTTGTGCTACTTGATTTAATTCGCCAAATTTCATATCAAAACGAATGTCGGGCTTGTCATTTCCGTACGTTTTCATTGCATAATCATAGGTCATACGTGGAAACTCGGCAACTTCAACATTTTTTAATTTTTTTAATAAATGACGTGTCAATCCTTCAAAAACAGTTAAAATATCTTCTTGTTCTACGAATGCCATTTCGCAATCGATTTGTGTAAACTCTGGTTGTCTATCAGCACGTAAATCTTCATCGCGGAAACATTTTACGATTTGAAAATATTTATCCATTCCGCCAACCATCAATAGTTGTTTAAACGTTTGTGGCGATTGAGGTAACGCATAAAATTGTCCTTCATTCATTCTGCTAGGTACAACAAAATCTCTTGCACCTTCTGGAGTTGACTTAATCAAATAAGGTGTTTCTACTTCACAAAAATCTAAATCGGATAAGTATTTACGAACTTCCATTGCTACTTTGTGACGGAAAAGCAAACTATTTTTTACAGGATTTCTTCGAATATCTAGGTAACGGAATTTCATTCTAATGTCTTCACCACCATCTGTTTCATCCTCAATTGTAAATGGAGGAAGTAAAGCTTCATTCAAAACAATAAGTTCAGAAACCAAAATTTCTATGTCACCCGTAGGCATATTTAGATTTTTTGACTCACGTTCAATAACCGTTCCTTTAACTTGAATTACAAACTCTCTTCCAAGTGATTTTGCTTTTTCAAAAACAGCTTTATCTGTGCGTTGTTCGTCAAAAATTAACTGTGTAATACCATACCGGTCGCGTAAATCAACCCAAATCATAAATCCTTTGTCACGTGATTTTTGAACCCAACCAGCAAGTGTAACTTCTTTAGTAATGTGTGTAGCGTTTAATTCGCCATTATTGTGACTTCTGAACATTAGAATAATTTTTTGCAAAAGTAAAAAACTTAAATCAATATATAAGGTAGAATATTTTGTTAAATTGCACTTTATCCCCAAGAAAAAAATTATATTTGAGTTTGAAATTTAAAAATTTATAAAATGAAAAAAATTGTAAGTTCCTTGTTTCTTGTTTTAATGGTTACATTTTCTTTTGCCCAAGAAACCATGACTTTTGAAGCAAATGTTATAAATAAGAATGGTGATGTCTTGTTTATAAAAGAAAACAGAGTAATTGTTAAGGAAATAAAAGTGGACGACAAAGGTGCTTTTAAAGCTACATTTCCAATAAAAGAAGGGTTATATCAACTGTTTGATGGTGTTGAATATGCGCAATTGTATTTAAAAAACGGTTATAATTTAAAAATGACATTAGATGGTAAAATGTTTGATGAAAGCATAAAGTTTGATGGGGAAGGTTCTAAAGAGAACAACTTTTTGGCTAAACAAGCTATGGAAGAACAGAAATATCCTTATGACCAAGTGCTAACTATGGATGAAGAAAATTTCAAAAAAGCTGTTGAAGAGAAAAGGACAACCGACAATAAAAAATTTGAAGCAGCTGGTTTGGATGTAAAATTGCTTGAAGTGTTAAAGAAAAGTGCTGAAATGAATTTGGCTGGATTGACAAAATATTACAATCAGATTTCTGCCAATAAAAAATTAAACAATATTCAATCTCCTAATTTTGTTTATGAAAATCATGCTGGTGGAAAAACTTCTTTAGAGAGCTTAAAGGGGAAATACGTTTATATTGATGTTTGGGCAACTTGGTGTGGACCATGTAGAGCTGAAATTCCATCTTTAAAAACTTTGGAAGAAAGTATGCAAGGGAAAAATATTGAGTTTGTTAGTATTTCGGTAGATGTTGAAAAAGATTATGAAAAATGGAAAGATTTTGTCAAAGACAAATCGCTTGGCGGCACTCAATTAATTGCAGATAATAACTGGAGTTCTGATTTTATAAAAGCGTTCGGAATTAATTCTATTCCTAGATTCATTTTAATTGATCCAACTGGAAAAGTAGTTGATGCAGATGCTAAGCGCCCATCTAACCCAAAATTGAAAGAACAATTGGAAGGATTATTAAAATAAAGATGCAGTAAAATAAATTAATCAATAAAACAATAACCACATTTTTAAATGTGGTTTTTTGTTGTAGAAAAGTTAAATTCAATTTCAATGTTACCAAATTGTTAAGTGAAAGTTTTTTTATTGTAAAATAAATTATATATTTGTTATGTAATTATAAATAAACAAAACCTACGATATGAGAAAGTCAATGATAATAGCAGCATTTTTAATAACTGGATATACTTTTGCCCAAGAAGTTAAGCCAGTTTTAGAACAAAATGGAGATTTAGTTAAAGCAACATATTACTACGAAAACGGACAAATTCAACAAGAAGGGTTTTTTAAAGATGGAAAGTTAAATGGTCAATGGGTTTCTTATGATGAAAGTGGAAATAAAAAAGCAATTGGTGAATATGCAAATGGAGAAAAAACAGGAAAATGGTTTTTTTGGAATGATAAATCATTAAGCGAAGTAGATTTTTCAAAAAGTAAAATATCCAATGTAAAAGCTTGGACTCAAGAAGCCATAGTAAATAAATAATAAAAAAGTTATAATTAAAAAAAAGTCTCGATAATTCGAGACTTTTTTTTAAAACCCTTAAAGTTTATAAGGTATGTTTTGGATTAAATCCATCATCACTTAATTCTTGATGAACATAATCGGCAACCATTTCTTTTTCGTAATCAATTTTTTCACCTTTAGAAAATTTTCCAACTATTTTTTCCATTATTTCATATATTACTGGAACTACAATTAAGGTTAGGAATAAGGAAGAAATTAATCCACCAATAATTACCCAAGCTAAACCATTTTTCCATTCAGCACCAGCACCAGAAGCCAAGGCAATTGGCAACATACCAAAAACCATGGCAATAGTTGTCATTAAAATTGGACGTAATCTGGCATGATTTGCTTGAATCAAGGCAGTTCTTATCGATTCTCCTGCTGCTCTTCTTTGATTAGTATAATCTACCAACATAATGGCATTTTTACAAACCAATCCAATTAACATAATGATTCCAAGAATGGTGAAAATATTAAGCGAATTATTGGTTAACGCTAAAGCTAATAAAGCTCCAATAAATGATAATGGTACAGCAAATAACACTACGAATGGATGAATATAACTGTCATAAAGTCCAACCATTACTAAATATACTAATACTATAGCAGCTAAAAGGGCAATTCCTAAAGTACCAAAACCTTCACTTTGATTTTCTTGATCGCCACCCCAAATATAATTCACACCTGTGGGTTTTTCTAATTTATCAAGTCGTTCTTGCCATTGTTGTACAATTGTTCCCGAAGGAACACCAATATTTTGTCCTTGTACAGTAACTGAAGCTGTTTTATCTCTACGCTCCAATTGGCTCGGACCGGAACCTTCAGTAATAGTGGCAAATTGATTTAATTTAACTTGTTGTCCTGCATTATTTACAAAAATCAGATTGCTTACGTCGTTTATGTTTTTACGATCAAATTCGTTGTATTTAATATTGATGTCGTATTCATATTCACCAGATCTAAATTTAGCATCGGTATTACCACTATAAGCAGTTTGCATTGTTAAACCAACAGTTTGCATCGTTAAGCCCAAAGCAGCCATTTTATCACGGTCAACTTTAACATTAATTTCTGGATTACCATCTTCAACCGTTAATTTAATTTCACTTGTGCCTGGAATTTGACGCAATTCGTTTTCGGCCAATTTAGCAAATTTCATAGCACTTTCAACATCTGTACCCGTAACAACTAATTGTAAGGTTGCGTCTTCGGCAGTACCCATAATACCAACAGGAACCGTTTTTACCTTAGCACCAATTAATATTTTTTGAAGCTCACGTTTTATTTTAGCCGAATATACTTTGGCTTCGTCTTTGTTTTCACGTTCTTTTTTGTCAACCATTTTAACATCAATTTCAGCTTTATAGGCAGTTGATTGTGAAGAACCAAAACCTTCGCTGGTTTGCCCTACTGTTGTAAATTGAGTTAAAACTTCATTTTTAGATTTTAAATACGCTTCGGCTTTTTGGGTCATTAAATTGGTTTGTTCCAATGAAGCTTCTTTTGGCATTTCGATTTGAACTAAGAACTCACCACTATCCGAAGAGGCAAAGAACTCACCACCAATAAATCCAGCAGGAACTAAAGCTACTGAACTTACGAAAATAAACAATACAATAGCAAAAGTAGTTTTGTAATGATCTAAACACCAAGTCAACAATTTTGAAATCCAATTGGTGAAACGAGTTAAATAGTTTTCAAAACCAAGAATAACTCTTTCAAATAAATTTTTACCTTCAATGTGTTCTAATTTTCCAAAACGAGAAGATAACCATGGAATAATTGTAAAAGAAGCCAATAAGGATAATAAGGTAGAAATTACAACCGTCATACAGAATTGAGTGATAATGTCAGATACCAATCCTGAACTCATGGCAATTGGTAAAAACACCACCACAATTACTAAGGTAATTGATGTAACTGTTCCTCCAATTTCGGCTGTTCCATCATACGCGGCACGAATTCGGCTTTTACCCATTTCCATGTGCCTATAAATATTTTCTAAAACCACAATGGCATCATCCACAAGAATACCAACAACCAATGAAAGTCCTAATAAACTCATTAAGTTTAAGGTATATCCTAAAAGATAAACTCCAATAAATGTTGCAATTAACGATGCAGGAATAGAAACCATTACAATTAAAGAGTTTCGAATACTGTGTAAGAAGAACAACATTACAATTGCTACTAGTATTACAGCAATTAATAAATCGTGAATTACAGAATCGGCGGCTTCAAGAGTAAATACTGTACTATCTTTTGCTACTTCAAGTTTTAAATCGTTCGCTTTGTATTCGTTTTCAAGATTTTTTATGGTTGACATCACTTTTTCGCTTACTGCAACAGCATTGGCATCAGATTGTTTTACAATTTGTAAGATGATGGCACTTTTTTGATCAACACGAGCAATTTTTTCAGCTATTTTTTGTGCATCTTGAACGTCGGCTATGTCTTTTAATCGAATTTGAATTCCATTTTTTGACGATACTACTAAATTTCGTAATTCATCAACGGTTTTATATTTTCCGGCTAAACGGATTAATATTTTTTGGTCACGAGTTTGAATATTACCCGTTGGAAAATCTAAATTAGAAGATAAAATAATTTGTTGCACTTCAGGAATTGATAATCCATAACCTTGAAGTTTTGTAGCATCAAGATTTACCTGAATTTCACGTTCTTGACCACCAATAATATTTACTTGAGCAACACCCGAAACACGAGATAAAACTGGAGAAATCTTTTTGTCAATTAAATCATAAAAAGCGGCTTCATCCATTTTTCCTTTTGCTCCCAATGTAATAATTGGCATGTCGCTAAACGAGAATTTAGTTAACGATGGTGGATCGGCATCATCGGGTAAATCACCTAAAATTGCGTTTACTTTTCGTTGCGCGTCATTCATCGAAACATCAACATCGGCACCAGATATAAGTGTTACCATTACGACCGAAAGACTTTCGTATGATTTTGATTCAATTTTCTTGATGTTTTCTAGCGAAGCAATTGCGTCTTCGATTTTTTTGGTAACGGTATTTTCTATTTCGCTTGGCGATGCACCAGGATAAACTGTTGAGATTGTGATTACGTTAGTTTCAAATTTTGGGATTAGTTCATAACCCAATTGAGTATAACTGAATAATCCTCCTAACGTTAGTATTGTAAAAAGCACAACAATTAACGTAGGTCTTTTTATGGATATTTCTGCTAATTTCATTTTCTTGTTTTTATATTGGATGTAAAATTATTTATTTAATAATTTCTATTTTTGATCCGTTTGTTAAGTTAATTTGTCCAGTTGTAATAACAACATCGCCATCTTTTAAACCATCTAGAATTTCAACTTTATCTCCAATAATTCTACCAGCGGTTACTTTTTTTAACACTGCAATTCCGTTTTCATTTACAAATACTTGATTTCCGCTAACACTACCAACAAATGCGCTTCTTGGAGCAATCATGATTTTTTGTGTTTGTTGTTTTGATTCAAATTTTGCTGTTCCATACATACCAGCTTTTAAATCATTGTTTGCATTGTTTGATATTTCAATTTCTATTGGAAAGTTTAATGAAGCATCTGCTTTTGCAGCAATAAAAGTGATTTTGCCGTTAAATGTTTTGTCAGGATAAACATTGGTTACAACATTTATTGGAGTTCCAACTTTTAAATTTGCTACTTGCGACTCATTAACAGTAACGTTAAGTTTTAGTTTAGATACATTAACTATTTCGTATAATGCGGTTGCAGGCATTGAAGAAATCATTGAACCTACTTCGATGAATTTTTTATTGATAACACCATTAATTGGAGCTTTAATTCTAGTATCACCAACATTTATATTGGCTTGTGATAAATTAGATTTTGCATTAATCATTGCAATTCTAGCTTGGTCTAATTGTTGTTTGGTTACACCACCAGTTTTGTATGCGTTTTCAAAACGATTATAATCCATTAATGCGTTTTGATATACAGAATTTGCGTTTTCGGCATTAACATTAATTGCATCTCCACGCATAATGGCAAGTACTTGTCCTACACGAACAACATCACCTTCTTTTGCTAATACTTTTACAATTTTTCCACTTTTTTCTGCCGAAAAGGTTAACTCTTGAGTAGGTTCAAAAGTTCCATTTGCATTGAAGTCAAAAGAAATTTCTTCTGTTTTTATTTCGGCAGCTTTTACTAATACGGATGAATTTGTGGCAGCTACAATATCTATTTTTTCCTGATTTTCTTTTTTATTCTTCATTAATACAAAAGCTATAAGCGCTAATGATCCTAATATTGCGATTGTTGTTATTATACCTTTTTTCATTTTGATTAATTGTTAATTAAAGTTTTTAATCTCCTTTTGATTTTATTAATTGAATTTCGGCTAATTTGTAATCTAATATTGCCGTTGTATAGTTGTTTTGTGCTTCAACTAATGCATTTTCAGCATCAAGTAAATCGGTTAAACTAGCCAATCCTTGTATATAATTATTATTAGTATTTGTTAAAACTTCTTGAGCCAACTTGGCATTTTCTTTTTGATTGTTGATAGAAACTATGCTGTTTTCAATTTGTTTTTTTGCATTATCATATTGTAAGTCCAAGGACAATTTGGTTTCTTCTAAATCAACTTTTATGGATTGTAATTTATTTTCTGCCTGACGAACTTTTGCTCTTGTGCCAAATCCGCTAAAAATTGGAATGTTTAAATTTAAACCAACAGCAGCATAATCAGACCAATACACGCCGTCGGTAGGTTTTTTAAACCAAGGCATTTCTGGACCTTGACCTATATAATTATAACTTCCAGTTAATGAAAGAGTTGGATAATATCCGGCTTGAACCGATTTTTTCTGAAATTCTAATAATTGTTCGTTCTTTTTTAATAGTAAATATTCAGTTCTAGAAGTTACATCAGGTTGTTCTGAAAGTGCATTTGGTGTTACTTCAAATTTGGTTTGAGGAATTGTAATATTAGTTTCAATTGGCATTCCCATTAAAAACTTTAATGAGTTTTCTTGAAGCGAAATAGCGTTAATTGACTGTTGGCGTTGAGTGTTTATGTTAGAAATACGAACAATAATTCTATCTAAATCTATTTTTTTGGCTAACCCGTTATCATATTGTCCTTTGATAATGTCTCTTACTTTAGTAGTGTTTTTCAAATTATTTTCAATCACGTTTAAGTTTTGACGCGTAACATAAACCTGATAGTAAGCGTTTGCAACTCTTTCAATAATTTGTTCTTCAGTTAGTTGAGCGTTGATTTGATAAAACTCTCTTGTGCTTTTAGCTGCTTTTAAACCAATAAATACCGATTGGTCGTACAAAGCTTGTTGAAGTGTAACTCCAGCACCAGATGTCCATTTTTGTCCAAATGTAGCTTGAATGGTTGAACCTGGAGCACCAAAACTCGATCCATCAATAACACTGGTTTGTAAAATAGGGTTGTGATTTAAATTTCCGCTGGCAGAAATTTGTGGTAAAGCTCGTGAGCGTACTTCTTGAATTTGATATTCGCTATTTTCTACATCTAATTTTGCCTTTTTTGCATCAGCTTTATTTTGTAATGCATAAGTAATGGCGTCTTTTAAGGTTAGCGGTTTTTCTTCTTGTGCTATCGAGAGAGCAAATGTTAATAGAAAAACGATTATTAATTTGGTTTTCATTTTGATTTTTATAATTGATTTTTAAGTAATTGTTCTAATTTTATTATTCCTTTTGAAGTTCCAATTCCTCTAATATGGTATTCTAAAAATTCTAGTTGAACTTTTTCGGGATTGAATTTCTCAATTGGAAAATAATCGTTGTCTTTTAAATTAGATGACCCATAAAAATATATTCGACTTATAATTGAAATATCAATATCATTACGGAATAAACCATCTTTAATACCGCGATTTATGTTTTTGTTTATGCAGGTTTCTAATTTTTCTAAATGCTTTTTTTTAAGCCTATCATGTATTTTTGGATAATATTTTTGAAATTGATAAATGGTAGATTGATTACCTGCTTTAAAGTAATCTGAAATATAGTTTTTAACATTAAAAAGTTCTTCTATCGGATTTTTATTTCCTCGATATATTTCATCAATACCTTTAGTAATTTCATCAAATAAGTAAGAAGCTGTTTCTTTTACTAATTCAGTTTTATTAGAAAAATGTTGATAAATTGTTTTTTTTGAAATTCCCATTTCATTTGCAATATCATCCATTGTCACGCTTTTAAACCCAAGTGACATAAACATTTTGCTTGCTTTTTCTAAAATTTTATCTTTCATTTTGTCAAAATTTCGTGCAAATATAGATTGGAAACTTTTAAAACAAAAAAAGTTTCCATAGTTTTTACAATAATTTAACATTTGATTTAGAAGTGAAATTGACAATACCGTAATAAAAACTTATTTTAGCCGAAAATATTTTATGCATCCTATTAAGCATTATCAAGAGCTAATTTCAAATCATTTTCATCAAATTAATTTGGTTAATGAACCTACAAATCTTTACCAACCAATTCAGTATATTTTATCTTTAGGTGGAAAAAGATTACGACCAGTTTTAACATTAATGGCAACCGAAGTTTTTGATGTAGATTGTAAAAAAGCATTGGCTGCAGCAACGGCTGTTGAGGTTTTTCATAATTTTTCGTTAATTCATGATGATATTATGGATGATGCTCCTTTGCGTAGAGGAAAAGAAACGGTACATGAAAAATGGGATATTAATACCGGAATTCTTTCTGGTGATGCCATGTTGATTTTGGCCTACCAATATTTTGAAGAATACGAACCTAAAGTTTTTAGAGACTTAGCCAAACTTTTTAGCAAAACAGCACTTGAGGTTTGTGAAGGTCAACAATATGATGTTGATTTTGAAACTCGCGACGATGTTACCATTGCTCAATATTTAAAAATGATTGAATATAAAACGGCGGTTTTGGTTGGTGCAGCTATGAAAATGGGAGCAATTGTGGCTGAAACATCCGAAGAAAATGCTAATTTAATTTACAATTTTGGACTTAATTTAGGAATTGCATTTCAATTGCAAGACGATTATTTAGATGCTTTTGGAAATCCAGAAACTTTTGGAAAACAAGTAGGCGGCGATATTATTGAGAACAAGAAGACCTATTTATACTTAAAAGCTCTTGAGTTTTCAAATGACTCTGAAAAAGAACAATTGTTGCATTTGTTTTCTATTCAGCCTAATGATAATACCGATAAAATTAATTCGGTAAAAGCAATTTTTAATGCAACAGGCTCTAGCGACGCGACTCAAAAAGCCATTCAAGAGTTTACTTTCAAAGCCTTTGAAACCTTAGATAAAATGGATATTAGCGATGATAAAAAAATACTGTTAAGAACATTTGGTGAAAAGTTAATGAATCGTGATGTCTAGTTTTGTAGCGCCAATATCGACAGACTTTTTGCTTTTGGAGGCCGAAAAAGAAAATCTTTATCAAAAACTGATTGAGCAACTCAACAAAGATTTTAATTTGGCTAATGAAGCAATCGATTTTCCAAAAAGCACAACTCCTAATGAACTTAAAGTACAGCTCCACGAAAAAATTTATCGTTTAATTCAATACAAGTTTGCCGAATATCTGAACTTGCTTTATATCATCGATGTATCCGAAAGCGAAGTCAAAAAACTCAATGGTGAGGACTTAGTCGAACTCTCAAAACAAGTAGCTTTTCTAATCCTAAAAAGAGAATGGCAAAAAGTTTGGTTTCGCAATAAGTATTAAAAATAAACCCTCACAAACGGCATAAAAGCATCGCCATACACATTTCTGTCTTTATCAAAAAGAACGTTATATCGTGCGCCAATAGTAACGTTTTGTGTTCTATATCCTGCACCAAGAAACAAGCCTGTATTCCAAAAATTTTCTTTTAAATTAATGTTTTCATAGTTCACATTTACGCGTAGTTGTTCTAATTCAACCGAAAGTTGAATTTCTTCAATGGGATTAACCAATCCAATAATACTTCCGCCATAAGTGTGACTGTCAAATAAGTTTTTTTGTTTCAAATAACTGTATTGCAATCCAACACCAGCAGAAACGTATTGATTGAAGTTGTATATTGCACTTGGAGCCACAGCAATATTAGTAAAACCGTTGCCAATACCGAGACCTAATCCGCCACCAAATTGAACATGTTCCCAAAACTCATTTTTGGTTTTTAAAGAATCATTTTTTTGAGAATAAATGCTTGATATAAAAGAGAAAAAAAAGAGTGCTACAACAAACAAAGTTCTTTTTAAGTTCAGAATAATTTTCATCGGTACTATTTTGAAAATTTTAGTGTTATAAATGTACTAAAATCGTTGATAATTATTGCAAATATCATACTTTTGCACTTCATTTACTAACAGTAATATTTTTTAGCATCAAAACATGGATAGGTTTTCCTTTTTAAACGCAGCACATACCGAATTTTTTGCCGATTTATACGAACAATATCTTCAGAATCCCGATTCTGTTGAACCTAGTTGGAGAGCTTTCTTTCAAGGGTTTGATTTTGGGGTGGAAACATACAACGAAGAACAATTTTCTAAAAATACTTCTGAAAATCAAGATTGTAGTTTAGTTTCGGACAAACTACAAAAAGAATTTAATGTATTAAAGCTAATTGATGCCTACAGAACTCGTG
>Ga0208195_1002959_pt1 | contig 15001 bp, 20 predicted proteins | sample AD_UKC077_MetaG_FD_184441 | JGI IMG/M metagenome (GOLD analysis project Ga0208195, IMG submission 184441) | Active sludge microbial communities of municipal wastewater-treating anaerobic digesters from USA - AD_UKC077_MetaG (SPAdes) (version 2) | ecosystem: Engineered > Bioreactor > Anaerobic >...
AAAGATAAAAGAGTGGCAGGATCGCATGAGAGAACACCTGCACGACAATCCACAGTTGCGACGCAATCCGCATCGCGAGGAACTGTTAGGAATCGTACAAGCGGAGGTGGAGGCATCATGATATTCACAGTTACGCATGAACTTGATTACGTCATCTTAAGTAATGACGAGCTAAACGTGTTCGGGTATGGTCGCACTATCGAAAAGGCAAAGATAATGCTTGAGGAAGATTTAACAGAGCGCAACCAACAAGTTGATCGCATTGTATATCAGATAACCGAGGCGGACGGCACGGAGCAGTGGATATGCGAATACCTTGACCTTAAAGGGTGTATCGGTGTTGGCGACACGTACGACGAAGCCGTAAAAGAGGGAGAAGCAAATAAAGCAGTATGGCTTAAAACGGATCAGGAAAAGCGCAAGCTTGCAAGTAGCCGTGCATAGCCTTTAGCCGTTTACAACTTAATTACAAGGGCGTCCGAGAGGGCGCCTTTTTTTATGCCGGCGCAGGCGACGAAAGGTTGCTCCTTACCTTTTCGTGACGGTTCAAGTCCGTCAGCCGGCATCCATGCCGACGGGCAATAAACGGGAATTAAGCCGACGGGCGTTAAACGGGAGGAAAACCACATGAGTAAACAAGACGTGGGAAACGCTGTTGAGCAGGTCGGCTCCGAGATATCGGGAGCCGAACAGGCGCTCGAACAACAGCAGACAGCCGACAGTCAACAAGTCGAGATCAACATGGAAGAGGTGGCGCGCATCGGCACCGAGCGATCAGTACGGGCAGAGCGGGCAGCCATCACGAATTACTTCCGGGATCAGGGATTAACAGAGGAAGAAGCGAAACAGGCGTTCGAGAAGTTCAGGACGGATCGGGAGGCGCAGCGTGAGGCGGATAAGAACGACCTCACAGCCTTGCAGAGACGAGTCGAAGAGTACGAGAGAAAAGAGAGCGAGATTCTGCGCAAGGCGAATCGTCGACTCGTAAGAGTCGAAGCGAAGGAGCAAGCGATTGCGCTTGGCGTTAGGGTTGATCGCTCCGATTACGCGGTAAGACTTGCCGATCTCTCGAAAGTCGAGGTAGACGAAAACGGGGAAGTCGATGAGTCGGCGGTCCGTGAGGCGCTCGAACAAATCTTGAACGACTTCCCTGAATTGAAGGTCGCTTCTTCAAGCGAAGACGGTCACGGATTCAAGCTCGGCTCTCCGGGGCAGAAGCAACAACCGGGATTGTCTGAACAAATAGCCAAAATCTTTGGCAACACAGAATGAAAGGATAACTAACAATGGCAATTAACTATGCAGAACAATTTCTGGCTGACTTAGAGCAGAAATATTCACGAGAGCTTGTCTCCGGCGACTTCACGATGCAAGGTGCAAAGTTCGTTGACGCAAAGACGATCAAGATTCCGAGACTTGAGGTAGGCGGGTACAAGGAACATTCGAGATCGGGCGGGTACAACCGTCAGGCGCTTGCCAATGATTGGGAAGTCAAGACGCTATCCCATGACCGAGACGTAGAGTTCTTCGCAGACGCCATGGACGTTGACGAGACGAACCAAGTCCTGTCGGCGGCTAACGTTACTAAAACGTTCGAGGAAGAGCAAGCGATCCCGGAACTGGACGCTTATCGTTTCTCCAAAATCTATTACGATTACACAACGACTTTCGGAAAGACGGCGGATACCACGCCTCTTACGGACGCAAATGTTTTGATCGTATTCGACAGGTGGATGGAAGAGATGGACGATGCCGGCGTTCCTGAAACGGGGCGTATTCTTTATGTTACGGCAACCGTTAACACGATGATTAAGAACGCAGAGAAGATTTATCGCGCAATCATCGTCGGCGGTGCTAACGACGGAAGAATCAACCGTGCAGTGCGTTCCTTGGACGATGTGACCATCAAGTCCGTTCCGAAAGATCGGTTCAAAACGGCTTACGACTTCACAGATGGCTTTGAGCCGGCACAAAACGCTTTGCAGATTCAGATGATGCTTATTCATCCGAGATCGGTCATTGCGGCGGATAAGCACAATTCTATCTATCTTTGGGCGCCCGGCACTCACACGGAAGGCGATGGTTGGCTGTATCAGAACAGGCGCTACGGTGACTTGTTCCTGATCGAGAAGAAGATTGACGGTGTGAAGATCAATGTTGACACCGGCGCTGTCACGGTCGGAATCTCTTCAATCGAGCAGGTCGGCGGAACATCCGGATCGGTCAATTCGACCGGCATCAAAATCACGTTCGATAAAGACGTGGTAGGTCTTGAATCGTCTCATATCACGCTTTCTAGCGGGTCAGGATCAGCCACGAAGGGCACAGTGAGCGGATTCGGTAAAGTCTGGACACTTGCGATCAGCAATCCCGTCGAGGGCAACGTTGGAATCAAGGTAAGCGGCCTAGCAGGATACGCTTTCCCGACAACTCCGGGCCTTGTCAACATCTACTCCGAAACGATTGTTGCGGTCGTGTCGGCGGTTCAGCAGGGCGGAGCATCCGGCGGAACGCCTTCAACCGGCATCAAATTCACCTTTGACAAGGATGTGACCGGCTTGCAAGCCTCTCACTTCACGATCACGGCGGGCACCGGTTCGGCAACCAAGGGCACCTTGAGCGGTTCAGCCAAAGAGTGGACGCTTGCTCTCTCATCTCCGACATCCGGAACGGTGAGCGTTGGCATCGCTGGCTTGACCGGTTACAGATTCCCGGCGGCAACGATTGTCGAGATTTACGGGTCGTAAGGCATGACGGATTAACAACAAAGGGGGCATAAAACATGTTTACAGCGCAAAAAGGCAATAAGGTGCTGAAAATCGAAAGCGCAGAGGTCAAGCAGTACCGTGCTTTAGGGTTTGACATCTATGAAGGCGACAAGCTCATACACCACGGCCACGGCAAGACAGTGCCTTATGCCAAGTATGAGGAACTGGAGGCCGAGCTTGAACAGGCAAAAGCCGAGCTTGAACTTGCAAGGTTTGAACTTGAATCAGTCAAGGCTGAGCTTGATAAGGCACTGAAATCGAAGCCTGAAGCTAAGGCAAAGAAGAAGTAAGGGGGTTAGGAGATGGCCTATTGCGATGCGGAATATTACAAGGACACATACGGCGGTCAGGCCATCCCTGACGATGACCTTGAGAAGGCTCTAGCCGACGCAAGCAGGGCGATTGACAACGCCACGATGTACCGGATCGGCGAGTTAGATGATTGGCCTGCGTTTACGCAGGCGCAGGTGAAGCTGGCGACGTGTGCGCAGGCCGATCATGCCTACAAATACGGTGAGCTTGAGTCGGTATCATCGGCAATCGACGGGTATTCCATTGGCGACGTGTCAGTGGCAGGAAAGGCAGACAGCGGGAAGAGTGCGCTCGAACAGCATTACAAGGTCTGTGAAAGTGCGATCTATCTTCTCATGCCGACAGGGTTGCTGGATCGGAGGTTGCGATGATTGCGAAACTTCCTTATCTCGACGCATGGGACGTGACGCCTTGCGAGATCGTGTTACACGGCGGCTTAGGCGACGACGGCGGACCTGAAGAGGTCGGGCGTTGGAAGGGGTTAGTCAACTTCTCCGAGAAGGCGAGGCGTGTGCAGGACAAAGACGGGCAGTGGGTCAAGCTTGCAGGAGTTATCCATGTCAAAGGTGACATCCTGCCCGGCGTTCAGTTCACGGAAGGCACGGCGAAGATTGAAGACTTCCCGGCACGTAAGATCATCGGATACTCAAGGCCGCGCAACCCGGACGGGTCTGTAAACCATACGAGATTGGAGCTGATCTAACGTGGCGAGCATCATTCAATTCACCGATGTCAAGGTCGAGCTTAATCCGGCGTGGCTGAAGTCATTCGACAGCAAGAAAACGACGGCGCTTGAGCAGACAGGCGACTCGCTTTTGACCGACTTGATCATGAGTCAAACAATGCCGTTTGATACAGGAGCGTTACAGAACTTGCTCACTTACATTGATTACGAGCTTGCGAAGGACGGGACGATTCGTCTTATCTCGATGGGTCCTTATGCGCGGCGCTTGTACTTCAATCCGGACTTTAACTTCCGGCAGGACAAGAACCCTCACGCCGGCGGGCGATGGCTTGATCCGTACCTGCCCGGACATTCCAAGGGCATGTTCATCCCGAGAGTGTTTGCGATGCACATGAAAAAATTGATGGGAGGTTGACGATGATTACTACACGACACGTCATGCTGTGGTTGCGTTCAATGTTTCCCACGATCGACTGGGCGACTGGCGCAATCGACAAAGGCAAGGATGAAGCTGTCGGCGTCTATGCCCGTCGGCATGGCTTGTTACAGCCTAAGCCGATGAACGGTCCGGCAGGGTACGGAGTTAAGGCGATCTCACTGTTAATCAGGTGGGGCACGTCGGCGACGCCTTGTGAAGAGAAGGCGATAGAGATTTATGAGCGTTTGCAGGAATGCAGTACGCAAGAAACAATCGGTGGGCGCAAATGCTGGGTTGACGCCCGGCAAGCGCCCGTTTTAATCGGCAAGGGCGACAGAGATATCTTCGAGTGCGTCCTTGATTTCGATGTTTATTTCAGAAAGGAAGGTTAACTAAATGGCATCTTTAGGTGTTTATCCCGTTTTCGATATCGAATTTAAGATATCGTTGACGGGCAAAATTGCGACACATAACAGGGCGGCCATTGATGCGATGGTTAAGATCGCGGAAATGGAGACGTTCGAGCCGTCCATCGATGGCAACGTCGAAGAGTGGAATCCCATGGACGCCAAAGGCTGGGTACGTCGCTTGATGACCGGCAAGGGCTTCGGAATTGGCCTTAACGGTAAACGCTATCAGGGCGATCCGGGGAACGATTATGTCGCCGGACTTGCTCTCAAGACTGGGACGCATTGCTCGTCAACAGCAGCGGTCGTGTTTCCGAACGGCGACGCGATGATTTTTGACACCGTTGTCAATGTGAGCAGGCACTTCGGCGGCGATTCGGTGAACGTCAGCGCGCTTGAGTTCGAGCTTATGTCAGACGGCAAGCCGACGTATCTTGAATCAGGCGGCGTGGTCATGACGATCATGAAGCTTGAGCAGGTCGGAGGCGCGCCCGGAACAGCGGACAGCACGGCGATCAGAATCACGCTCGACAAGGACGTTTCCGGCTTGCTGGCGTCTCATATCACATTGAGCGCCGATACCGGAGCGGCAACAAAGGGCGCGTTGACGGGCGCAAACAAGGTGTGGACGATTGCGATCAGCGCCGTCTCGCAAGGCACGGTCGGCGTCAAGATCAGCGGGTTATCGGGGTACATCTTCCCGGCATCCGAGACGATGGTGAACGTCTACTCGGATTAGGACGGACAATCCGCACAATAACGCAGGGGCGAGGGTCGATCTCTCGCCCTTTTTGTTACAAACAAATGACAAAAGGAGATAACACATGGCACACATCGTTGACATTACAGGGCGGTTTACAGGGCGGTTGGAAGCCGCTGTCCCGCAGTTGAGGCTGTCGGAGGACGAGGTATACACGATCAACGACGACAAAAACGTCATCTTAAAAATGCAGTCGGCAACAGACAAGTTATCGGATGAAGAAAGCATTAAAAGCATGGGCATTCTGCTGGAGTCGCTCTTAGGAAAGGAGCAGCTCAAAGAGGTCGAAAAGAATCACCCGGGAGCGACGACAAGTCTTAGCAGAATGGTTGTTCTGTCCATCGGGTGTATGGCGGCGATTCAGGGGATCAGTTACGAGGACGCGGAGGCGCGATTTCGGAAAGATTAGCGATTCGTCGAAAGATTACTACGACATATTTGAAGACTGGTCGTTGATCGAGGCGTCGTTTGCTCAACAGTACGGTATTCGGTTGAGACATGAATCTTACATGCCGTGGTCGGAGTTTACGGCGTTACTTTCCGGGATAGGTCCCGAAACACCGTTGGGCGCAATCGTTGATATCAGGTCAGAGACAGACGGAGATATCATCAAGCACTTCACGCCTGAACAACGGCGGATACGTCGGGAGTGGCAAGCAAAGCAAGCGAAGAAACTCATTGAGAACAATCCGGACGCCGCGAGGGCGCAGGTGGAATCGATACAGGCGGCATTCAAAGCCGCTTTTTTTAATCCTACACAGTAAGGGGGTGGCGATATGGCGGAAGACAATGCCGGAACCGTTTCGTTGGCGTTGCGACTTGACGACAAAGAGTTTTTGCGCAAGATTGGCAGGCTGTCAATCGACATCAGCAAAGTCATGCAGGACAGCTTGAACGTCAAAGCTCCGACAATCGACATGCGAGACGTCACTTCCGAGATCAGGTCGGTCGGGAAAGAGATCACGAAGTCTCTTGACGGCATGGGCGACATGCTCTATGAGCAGTTCTCGAAGGGCATAGGCGAGGGAGCGGTTGAGGGCGCGGTCAAGGCGTCGTCGGCGATGAAGCAGTTCACCATGCCGAAAATCAAGATCGACCTCGACGAAGGTCATCTTAGAGAGCAGATCAGGATTTACGGCAAGCTCTGGGAGGCATACGACAACCAGCGCATTGCTCAAGCCCAAAAGGTCAAGCGCATGACGAGCGAGTTGTCTCTCGCCTTGCCGGGCATCGGCAGGGAGAAGATGGCGGCGGACTTGGCGAGCGAACAAAAACGCCTTGTCGATATTCAGCTTGCCGCCTCTCAAGCCGATCAGCAGGTCGTGGCGCTTGAGCGCGCATTGGAGCAGATATCGCAACCGAAACCGAATCCTGCGGCTCATGCCATGCAACAGATCGCGCATTCCGCAGGGGCGCAAGCGCAGGCGGCTGTGCGGCAGACGACAGCTCAAACTAAACGCATGGGCGCGGTCGGCAAGCAGGCCGGGCGTGAGATCAGCCGGAGCTTAAACAGCGCGAAAAAGTCCACGCTCAATCTTGGCGGCGCGATGAAGAAGACGCTCCGCATCGGTCTCGCGTTCATGGGGGTGCGCTCTATCTATTACGGCATCAGGCGAGCTGTGAACAGCGTCATGGAGAGCTTTAAGCGCATGGCGGCGCAGAACGCGGCGTTCGCTAAGACGATGAACAATATCGCGGCGGCGACAGACACCATGAAGGGCAATTTCGCGGCGATGATTGCGCCGCTCGTGCAAGCGCTTGAACCTGTCCTGATACGCATCGTCGAATGGCTGACAAAGGCGTTTAACGCAGTGGCGATGTTTTTTGCCGCGCTTGCCGGTAAGAAAACCGTCATGGTTGCCGTCGGTTCGACAAAGAAATTCACGGACGGTCTCGGCCAAGCGACGAAGGCGAGCAACAAACTGAAGCGCAGTCTGGCGGGGTTTGACGAGCTTGAGATATTGCATCCCGCGAGCGCGGGCGCCATAACCGGCGCCGTCGGTGACCTTGATCCCGGCCAGCAGTTCGAGGAGGTGCCTGTCAAAATCGGCGGGGCTTTAGGTGAAGCGATCGAGAAGATCAGGAACTTCGTGCAGAAAGTCAAGGACTTCTGGAATAAAGACATCAAACCGCTTTGGGACGAGGTTGTAAATACAGCAAAAGAGATATGGGGCTATCTGGAAGACTTCTGGAACAGTAAAGGCGACGTCTTCAAAAGCATTTTCAGCGATACATGGACTTTTATAAAGAATACATTCTCCAACACGCTTGACAAGATAAAAAACATCTTTGCTCTATTTGCCGGCATCTTCTCGGGCGATTGGGGGAAAGTGTGGGATAGCGTCAAGAATATCTTTATCAGCACGTGGAAGGACGTGGAGAACGTGTTTATTTTCAGCACGAATATCATTAAGAACCTGTTAGCGCTTTTCGGCATCGATGTAAGCGAACAGATCGGCGGGTTACAAGACGCTTTCGGCGGTTTGACGAAGTTTCTCTCCGGCGCCTTTTCGGGCGATTGGGATACGGCATGGCAGGGCATTGTGGAGATCGCAAACGGCGCCTTGAGAACGCTGAGAAGCATCGTCATCTCGATTGTCAATCAGTCGATCAGCGTCATTAACACGTTTATTCGGCTGGTTAACAAGCTGGGGCTCAACATAAAGGAGATCCCGCTCATACCTACCGTCTCGTCCAAGATGTGGAAGGGCTCGTTCGGCGGCTTTATGAATCACATTCTTGAGAAGGCGAAGAAAGCAAATCAGGGCGCAAGGGGCGGGCATGGATTCGCAAGGGGCGGATACGTGCAACAGCCCTCGCTCGCTTACGTCGGCGAGCGGAGAAAGAAAGAGGCGATCCTCCCGCTGGAACAGAATCTCGGTTGGGCGGACATCATCGCAGACAAGCTTGCCGAGCGCGGCGGCGTCGGTCGCGGCGACGAAAGAACGATAACGATCCCTATTTATTTGGGCACGGACACGCTGATTCACGTTGTCGAGCTTGCGATTGACCGAGAAGGCAGGGTGCGGAACAAGCCTGTTTTTGTATAAGAGAGGGGGCGTCGGATGAGTTATATGCGGTATAAGATCAACGGCGTCGAAATGCCTTCGCCGGAAGTCGACTTTGAGGAAGAGGATAACAACCTTGACGGCGAGAACGCCGGGCGCGATGAAATAGGGGTTATGCACCGTGACGTCATTCGTACTGGTGTCGGCAAGTGGAGTTTTGCTCATCGAATGTTGACGCAGGCGCAACGCTTGCAGTTGCGTAATTTGTGCCGCCTAAAAAGCGTAAGTATTGAGGTCATTCATCAAGATGGGCACATAGAGAAAGCGACGGTATACGGAAAGATAAGTCCAATGAAGCCTGAAGCGGCCTCAGATTCGCTCTTTAGGTGTGAAGTCGCATGGATTGAGTTGTAAGGAGGGGGCGGAGCTATGTTCAACGTGTCAACAGCGTTCACCGATGCGATCATGGCGAACATGCGCGAATTAAAACTCAAGCTCACTCTCTCCGCAGCGAGCGAGACACACGAGCTAGAGGCGAAGGACATCGAATTGGGAAGTTTTACGGTCTCTTCGGCTTGCATGAGCAAAGAGTTCGAGTTGGGCGCGGTCGTTGCCTCAACTTGCGGTGTCTCGCTCAATAACCGCGACGGGGCGTGGAACGACGTCGTCTTGGACGGCGCGACTCTCACGCCCTATTGCGGTATCGTCCTTGCAGACTTGACAACCGAGTACGTTCCAATGGGCGTGTTCATTGTCGATCAACCGGGCAGGCCGTATGCGTCGGTGGAGTTGCAGGCGACCGACAGGCTGATTCTGCTAGATGAACCGCTAACGGATGTGAGCGTAACTTATCCGATCACGAACAAGAACCTGTTGCAAGCGATTGGCAAGCATTGCAACGTCCCGATCTCAACGGACGCGCTCACCATGCTGAATGCGAATCATGAGATCGTGAAAGCGCCGACAAGCGACCGGATGACCTGCCGTGACGCTGTGGGCGAAATCGCTCTCATGGCGGGCGGATTCGCGAGGATGAGCCGTCTCGGACAGCTTGAGATCGTGCAACTAGAACATCCCGACGCGGACACGGCGTTTGATATGCGGCTCGGCTCGCGCAAGACGTGGCAACAGACAGAGGACCCCATCACGATCACGGGCATGTCTTACGGCGACTTGCAGTGGGGGACAACGGATTACAACATCGAGATCGAGCAACTGGAGCTTTTGGCAGGCGAAGACGCGCTGACCGTGCTGACGCCTGTCTGGCAGGCGATCAGCGGGTTCACTTATGTCCCGTACACGGCAACTTACTACGGCAACCCCGCACTTGAGCCGGGCGATGCCGTTCTGCACTCGCTGAGAGGCGAGGGTCAAGTGCTCTCAATCATAACAAAACACCAATACAAGTTTGGCGGCGAATGTCAAATGCTTGCGGAGGGGAAGTCTCCAACAGCAAGGAGTTATAAGTCGGCGAATGTTCGGCGGCTTGCGTCGGTGGCGGCGCATATCACAGAAGAGACCGACATCAAACTCACGGCTTACCAGCAGGCAGCGGCTAACATGAGTGACATGCTCGGTCTTATGATGGGCGTTTATCCGTCATCCGAAGAACTGGAAGACGGGAGCAAGATTCTGTATTGGCACAACAAGCCTGCACGAGAAGAATCGGATTTAATCTGGAAGTTCAACGGTCTGGTTCTTGCCGTATCAAATGACGGCGGTCAAACGTGGACGGGACAGACATCGGACGGGACGGTGATTGCGAGGATTGTTTACACGCTGCAACTATTTGCGCAGCAGATCATTCTCGCAGACGGAACCACCGCCCAAGAAGCCTTCGACTCCGCCGTCACGGTCTTCCGCGACATCCCGTCACCACCGTACAAGGTCGGCGACCTCTGGCACATGCCCGAGCTTACCGTTGACTACTGGTTAAATTGCGGACTCACGGTCGATCACATAGTAATAGGCGTCGTAGGAATTACAGTGGAGCCTGGCGCCGCTGGGTTCGTTTTTGAGAACAGGCTCTGCGGAATGCCTCGCCAGAGGCTTTAGGAAAGGAGGAAGACCATGCTCACAGCAGCGGCAATAAATAGCTTTAAGGCACACATCGATCGCACGATCGCATACGCAAAGTACAAGATAGGAGCCACCTATTACCAGGCACCAATCCACAAGCGGGAAATCCTATCCGACGGGCGCGTCGCCGTTTACTTTACGATCAACACCACAGGCGCAGCAACAATAGCAGAGGTGCAGCTTTACGACACAAGCGGGCAGCTCTGGGCAACGAAACCGGAGAACATCGAAGTAGCCAGCGTGCAAAATGGCGTCCTTTACCGGTTCACATTTTCAATACAGGAGGTGTAAAACATGGCATACAAACGAACTTACTGGCAGGACCACGTAACCCAATACAGCGACCGCTACAACGAAGTCCAGAACCCGGACGGGACAATAACCCACACGCCGGTGGAAGGAACCATCATCCAGCAAGGCACACCGCAGAACGCTGCCAACTTTAACAACATGGAGGAGGGCATCTTTGCGGCAGACCAGCTGGCGACAGAAGCGGCACGCATGGCAAAGGTCAACTCGAGAGGGCTTGACGCCGTCAAGGGCGAGGTAATACCCGTCGCGCTAACGAACTCCAGCGCTTACCCGTTCAACAACAGCATCAAAACCGTGAGCCTGACGCAGAAAAAGACGACCACGGACTACTACGTGGACGTCGAGCTGATCAGCGCGACCGGCGGAAGCGTCGGGAATTTCAGAGTGACGGACAAACTGCTGAACGGCTTCAAGCTGGCATTCGACGGAGGAGCGACCTCCGTAAGCGTGATCTGCAGAGTCAAAGGAGGCGTATAACCATGGCTGCATACTCGGCTTCAGACACCTGCGTCTGCTGCGGCGAGTACGTGCCCGAGGGACGCCAAGTCTGCCCGGCATGCGAGGCAGGCGCAACAATGAGGAAAGGAGACGCGACAGATGGCAAACATCATCATCAAGTCAGAGGACCGAAAGAGTCGGGAGGCTTTCGTAGCCCGTTCTTTCGGCGCAAATATGCAAAGCAAAGAACACCGTGAGCACGTCGAGTGCATAGCAGCAAGAACTAAGCAGGCACACGATGAATTAAAAAGAATGGAGGAGCGTAAGAAATGAACATCACCTACAAAACACCGGAAGCCGAGAACAACCACATCGCCTACGAAACCAGCGGAGACAAAATCACGCTGGGAGACGACGAGCTAACCCTAAACCTTTCCCGGTACGAGCAGGACGACCCGAAGCACATCGACATATGCTTTGACGCCACCGGCTGCCACGTGGTCGGAACAGCCACCGGCAGGAAGTACGTCGCTGAGATTGATATCCCGGCACGCAGATACACCGAGGAGGTCGTCGACGAGGAGACAACCAGAACGCCGGTGCCTTTTGACATCGACCTGTGCACGCTAACACTCTGGGCAACCGAATAAGAAAAGGAGGATAACACACAATGAGCAATTTTGACGATTTCAAACTTTCCGTCGAAGCATTAAGCGGCGGAAGCAACACAGTCAAACTGGACGACATCGGCATGCCAAGCGTCATGTTCGTTTTGCCGAAATACCTAAGTAGCCAGCTGAACAACACGCTGGGAGCGACAGTCCACCCCGCATGGAAGCTAAACAACGTGGAGAAAGACAAGGTTTATATTTCAAAATACCAGAACATCATCGTAAACGGGCGGGCTTATTCGCTACCCATGCAAGGGCCTGCCCACACCATAAACTGGGACAATGCGCTGGCGGCATGCAGAGCCAAAGGCGAATACTGGGGACTTACCCCCATGTCGCTCTGGGGAGCAATCGCGCTGTGGTGCAAGACCAACGGCACCATGCCAAGAGGAAATAACGACTACGGAGCAGACGTCGGCTACCCACACGAGAAAGGCGTAGAAGTAGCAAACGACGGAGCCACACCGCCCAAGACGCAAAGGACGGCCACGGGCTCCGGACCCAACAGCTGGAACCACAACAACGCACCTGACGGCATAGCGGACCTGAACGGCAACGTGAACGAGTGGTGCGCAGGCTTCCGCGTGGCGCAGGGAGAAATTCAGATTATCCCGGACGCAGACTGCATGCTTTCAACCAGCGACATGAGCGAGAGCAGCACGCACTGGAAGGCCATATTGGAGGACGGCACCCTGGTAGACCCAGGCACTCCGGACACATTGAAGTATGACTACGTGGCCAGCAAGTGGACACTTGCAAAGACGATAACCAACATGGGCGACAGCAGCAGATATTGCCTGTTCAGAGACATGCAGGACGGAGGGCTATCGGTACCGCAGATTTTGAAAGAACTGGCCGTCTTTCCTGCAGATGGCTCCGGGTATGGAGGCGAATATTTTTGTTTGAACAACGGCGCAACGGTGTCGCGTTTCCCGGCTCGCGGCGGCCACTGGAACAACACGTCGGGTGCGGGCGTGTTCTATTCGTACCTGTACAACCCTCGCACGTACGCGAACACTAGCCTCGGGTTCCGCTCCGCTTTTTATGGCGAATAACCCGCAGGAGGCTAACTGCAAACTGCGCACTGACAAACTGATTAGGCGGGCGATAGCCCGCGCACGAACACGAACACTAACATCGGGTTCCGCTCCGCTCTGCTGCCACGCTCAAGATGCGGGGAGTCGTGTCCAAGGACAGGCTTCAATGCGTGGCACCAAAGGGACTTGTTTCCATCCCGAGGCCGACAGCCAAGGGAAAAGATTATATTGCTGCGAAAACGGCGGCGGCTGCAGAAGCAACGGCGACCGAGGCGGAAACGTCACGCGCAGCACGAAGGGAGAGGCATATGACACCGGAAAAAGACCGCACAACAATCAATGAGGTTTTCGATAGCATAGCAGCCTTAGGCTTTACCGTCGAGGAGAGGATGGGCGGTCACTCGTATGTATGCGTCAACAGCCGCGCATCGGGCAACTTTAACCGTGCGGACTGGGAACTGACCGGGACGACCGACAAGACATCGGCTAAGCTCTCTGAGCGGATCACGACGAACACCAACACGATCACCGAGATGGGGATGCAGGTGACGGAAGTCACTGAGGTCGTGGACGAACAAGGCACGTCTCTCGGCACGGCACACAGCAAGATCAGCAGCTTAGAAGCCGCGCAACTCACGATGACCGAGCAGATCAACGCCATTGGCGATGTGTACACGGACTTCCCCCAACCTCCATACAAAGCTGGGGACGTGTGGCACATGCCGGAGCTGACGGTTGATTACTGGCTTAACTCGGGGTTGACCGTCGATCAAGTGATGGCGCTCGGAATCACCGTGGACGACCGCATGGGCGGCAATTCGTACGTCTGCATTAACAGCAGAGAGACCGGGAGTTTTACGCGCTCTGACTGGATGATCACAGGCTCGACGGACAAGATGTCGGTTGTGTACGACGCCCGCTTTTCAGCGCAGGAGGTCGCGCTGACCGAAGAAGTTGACAAGATTGAGACGGAGCTGACGCAGATCAGAGCCGGTTATGTTCGGATTGTTGACATCGACGGCACGTACCCTGAGACCATCATCGATGGCGGTGTGATTAACACAGGGTCAGTCACTGCGGCGAAGCTCTCGACGATTGCGGGATTCACGTTCAGCAACTCCACGATGACTTCCGGGTCAGGCGATACGTATCTTCAGATAAGCGGCGCTTCGACGCATCACCCGTTCTTGTACGGCGGCGACGACGACGACAGCGCAAAGTTTGCCGTGTCGCAAAGCGGGCGCATGTATTCCCGTGATGCTTACGTCTACGGCGAAGTTCGTGCTGCGAAAGGTCAGATCGGACCGCTCAAGGTATCGAATACAGGGCTGACTTTTACGACTTCGGGGAAATTTCAAATCGACCCGAAAGGCAATCTCAAAGCCAAAGGCGTTGACTTGGACGGGAATCTGGTCGGGTCGTTTACGACGGGCTCCGGCGGCGGCATCTGGATCGATCAGAAAAATCATTACACGCGCATCAAGGACGATCAAGGCGACTGGCGCGTGTTCGGCATTGAGGTCGTCTGGGGTGCAGAAAAAAGCGGCGGGTCGACGACTAAGAAAGTCGAGGTTCTTGCGCTCAAAGGCACAGGCACGTCACCGCCGTCCCCACCGTCACCGGGCGGAGGCGGGTCTGGCGGCTATTCGGTCCCGTACTAAGGAGGATTAAAAATGGCAGACATCGAAATTAACACATCGTTGCTCATTAAGCGATTTTCAGACGAGTTGGGCGAGGCACACTCGCAGAGGATTATCCAACAGTGCCGCGCCGAACAAGCCGAAGCGCGACTGGCAGCAGCAGAGCGAGAGCTGGAGCGGCTCAGGAAGGAGGCGGCGCATGTCAACAGTGATCACGCGTGAGCGGTTGAGTTTCTGGGTTGGCGACAAGGAGTATGTCGAGATCGAGATACCGGAGACGTTACGCGACGCTGTGAACGCGATCTTGGAGTTCACGGAGTCATATGAAACACCCGAACAGGTGGCAATTGACACCGTCCTTGAGGCGGCGTTTGATGGCGGTGAGGTTGAACATGAGATGCTTGTCGCGCTTGTGAAGGCGTGGACGGTCGGCGAAGCAGTCAAGATCGGGGAGTTGCGGTCGCAT
>Ga0208195_1002970_pt1 | contig 14980 bp, 19 predicted proteins | sample AD_UKC077_MetaG_FD_184441 | JGI IMG/M metagenome (GOLD analysis project Ga0208195, IMG submission 184441) | Active sludge microbial communities of municipal wastewater-treating anaerobic digesters from USA - AD_UKC077_MetaG (SPAdes) (version 2) | ecosystem: Engineered > Bioreactor > Anaerobic >...
CCATCTTGTCGCCGATTTGTCCGTTCTGCCAACCCAACTGAGCCTGCTCTAGGCGTGCGCCGGCGGGGCGGGTTACCCCGGAGACCTTGGTCACGCCGGGGATCTGGGCGATGCGCGAGGCCATCTCGTCGAGGTCGGCCAGTCCCTTGCCGGTGCGCATGTCGGTGGGGGACTCCACGACGAGGAATTCGGCGATGACGATGTCCTTGCGGAAGTGCCGGTCCAACAGGTGATATCCCTCGTTGCTGGCGGTGGTGTCGGGTTGTCCTTTGCGGTCGTCGTAGCTCAACGTCATCGTCGTGGCGACCGCTGAGAGTGCCAGCAGGATGGCCAGGCTGACGAGCAGCAGTGGCACCGGTTTTCGTACCACCGCCACGGCCACCGAGTTCCAATACCGCCGGGTGCGGTCGGACTTGGGTTCGCCGATGCCGTGTTTCGCGGCGAGCGACAGCACCGGCGGCAACAACGTGACGGTGGCGACGAACCCGACCAGGACGGCTACCGCGCAGGCCGGCCCCATCCCGGCGAACACGCTCAAGTTGGCGAACACCATGGCGGCAAACGCCAACGCGACGGTGGCGGCCGAAGCCAGGATGACGCGACCAATGCTGGCGGTGGCGTGTTCCACCGCCTGATCGGGGGCGACCTGTGCCCGGCGCTGTTCGTGGTAGCGACTGATGAGGAAGACGGTGTAATCGGTGCCGGCACCCAGCAGGATCGCCGTCATGAAGGCCACGGTGAACTGCGAGACCGGCATACCTAACTCGCCCAGCGCGGACAGCACCCCCCGCCCCACAGCCAGACTGATACCGATCACCAGTAGGGGCAACAGCGCGGTGAACACCGACCGGTAGACGATGAGCAGGATTAGCGCGATCAACCCCGCCGTGGCGATGGAGATGAACAGCAGATCGTGTTCGGCCTCGGCGATCTGGTCGCTGAACGTCGACGGTGGCCCGGTCACGCGCGCCGTCGTCGATGATCCGTCGAATGCGTCGGCGACGATGGCGCGGACCGCGGTGACCGACTCGGCCGCGGCCGGGTCACCGAGCGTGCCGGCGACCCCAACCGGCAGATACCAGGCCTTTCCGTCCTGGCTGAGCGCCTGAGTGGCGGTGACCGGATCGGCCAGCAGGTCCTGAACCAGCAGGACATGCGTGGTCTCGGCGCGCAGCCGCGACACCAGATTCGCGTACTGTGTTCGCGCCGAGGGTGTCAGGCCCGCCGGATCCTCCATCGCGACGAAGAGCATGGTCTTAGAGCCCTGCTCTCCGAATGCCTCGCTCATTCGGTCGAGGGTTTGAAAGGACGCCACGTCGCGTGGGATCAGCTGGACGGATTGTTTCTGGACCACCGTTTCCAGTTGCGGGAACAGCAGGGCCAGAATCACCGCCAGTCCGACCCAGGCGCCGATCACTATCGCTTTGTGCCGCACCGTAAAACGGGCCAAAGCGCCGAGACGTTCGCTGTACTCACCGGAGGTCTTGGCAGCCGATACGGTGCGTTCACGCAACCGAGTGGCGGCGTCGTCGTGCGCGTCCGCTTCGTTGCCGTCGATGCTCAAGGGCGCACCGCGGGGCGCTCGGAAACCCAGTCGTCCTCGGGCAGATCATGGCGGACGACGCTGACCCGGCCACCGGGTAGGCAGGCCATGTAGCCGTGACGCTTGCCGTACAACTCCCACGCCGTGAAGCGCTCATCAGCAGCCACCGTAATGCGGTAGTTATTGGAGAACTCGACATGCAGAGTTCCGTCGTCGTCGCAGCTGGCGCGCGTGCAGACGCTCCCGGCAAAATTCAGCAACGGACGCTGATAGTCCGGCACGTCATCCGGATCGACGATCAGATCTTCGGCTGGATGCGCCTCCAACGCGGGGATGGACAACCGCAGTGGTCGCGTAATGACTAACTCGTTGTGGTCCTCCAGGTTGAGTACCAGACCGCCGTCCAAGCTGACGCGCTGGACCTCGCAGGCTTCGATCCACTGAGTGATCATGGGACCTCTCTCCATCGATCCATTTCGCACCGATACTATCAGTGTCGGTGCGCTACTAACAGTAGCGTTAGATGCGGGATCTGGACGTGGGGCTAGTTCTCGTCGCTGACGATCAACGCGATGCTGCGCTCCAGTCGGATGGCGACATTCTCGGCGGAAGCGCCATGCCGGACCCACGCGATTAGGCTGGCCAGCCAGATATCGCTGACAGGGCGGCGACTCGGTGTTGTGTCGGGTTCGAGCTCCTCGCCGGGCGATCGCCAGCTCAATCAGGTGCTCGATGACCCCCCGCCGCGCGGTCCACCTCGACGCTCGCGCTGCCATCGGTGAAGACGAATGCGCGGGTCACGGCCTCGGTCAGCGCAGGCCGAGCGCGCCACTCCTGGCATAGGCGGGTGTTCAACTGCTGCACCCGCAGGCGCGGCGATCCCGCTGTGACGGACCAATCTCGTTCAGCGCCGAGAGACGTTCGAACTCACGCGCAAGGACGGCGATCAGCACGTGCGGCTTCGACGGAATGTAGCGATAAAGGGTGCCGACTGCCATGCCCGCACGATCAGCAATGGCGCGCATCTGCACGGCGTCATACTCACCGCTCATGGCGATCGTCGCGGTGCAGTCAAGGATGATCTCGCGTCGGCTGAGTGTCCCGGCGAGGCAATCGTGCCTGATTGATTCGGTTGTCGACATCGGCAATTTCGCAGCCTTCGCGTGCGTAGGGCTGTCAGAACGGTGGCACCTGTCACGTTCAGCCACGACTAGGGGATGCACAGTATCGCTACGCTACCGTTGGTACCATAACGTGATGCGAGTCGGAATGACCAGACAATCCCGGCGACGGAAACGGCGTTGAGCGAAGATATGTTGCCCGACGGCGACGACGCCGATCCGCGTCGGGCGCGGTCACGGACCCGACTGCTGGATGCTGCCGCTCATCTGCTCAGTACCGGCGGAGTCGAAGCGGTCACGATCGAAGCGGTCACCAAGGCCTCGAAGGTCGCACGAACTACCCTCTACCGCCATTTCACCAGTTCCTCCCACCTTCTCGCCGCCACCTTCGAGCGACTCCTGCCCCAGGTCACCCCACCGCTTCCGAGCTCAGTACCCCTGCGAGAGCAGCTGATCGAACTACTCACACGTCAGGCAACCTTGTTCGCCGAGGCGCCCCTTCACCTCACCACCCTGGCCTGGGTCTCCCTGGGGCCCACATCGAGCAATAGTGACGACGCGGGGCATACACAATCGCTACGAACAAGGGTGGTCGACCAATACCGACAGCCGTTCGACGCTGTCCTTCAGAGCCCCCAAGCGCGCGACGAGCTGGACGACTTCGACGTCGAACTCGCTATGTGCCAACTCGTCGGACCGCTCGCGTTCGCACGCATGACCGGACTCCACACCATGAGCCGGCACCACTGCGAACGCATCGTCGATGACTTCCTGACGGCGCATCGACGCGTGCGCCCCGGAGGCCAGTCAGTCGCGGCCCGCGATTCCTCACCAAAGTAGACAGATCAACGCAGACGCCAGGCCGTGATCTTCGGCGCCTGGCGACTGTGAGTTGTAGCGGGCGGCAATCTATCTATTCGTCTCGTTTCTAGAGAAACGATGGCGATCAAGATCCCCTCTCGCGGTGAGGCCCCTGACGGACGGTCGCTGTTCCAAAACCGCGACACCTCCTCCAGCCCGGCGTCGGGCTGCCGCTTAGGAGTCCTCTTCAAGTAGATCGCCAACGGTAACGCTCAACACGCGAAGGAAACGAATCATGTCGCCGAGGATTACGCCATGTTCGTTTACAACCCGAACAAGATCGGCAACCAATTTCGGATCGGAAGTATCGACGTTGATTATGCTGCCCCTGCAGATCGAGGATGTACTGAAACTTCGCTTCAACACCCACTGTCGGTGAGCTGTTCGGTCGCTAAGTAAAGCTCATCTCGCTTTAATCCCACTTTGTCTAGCCTCCCTAGCTATAGCTATCGGCTCACTCATAAGACTTCGAGCCCCTAAAACGCTGCACCGACAATGAAACCCCACCCCGGGCAACTGTCTCTCTTCTAGAGGAATGAGGTCCATCTTGTCGCAACAACCGCTTCGAATGACGGCGCTGGAGTTCATCATGAGCTCGGTTCGAAGTGCGAGCGGAAGCCTTCGAGCCAATCCGCCCGCCCTGGGCCGCTGAGATTAGCCGGTATCCACAGCTCGGCGTCGTCGGGGCTCTCAGTGTCACCGTCGGCGACACGTTCATGGGCGGCGAGGTATCCAGCGGCGCGCAGGTGGTCAGGCTGTGAAAAGACGTCTTGGACGGTGGTGAGGTTGGTTCGGAAATCCTGGTAGGCACCTCGCCGTTCGTTGTCTGTTGCGTAGTCGTCGCCGTATTTCTCTAGCCAAAGGGCCCAGTGCTCGGTAGAACCCGGTTGCGGCGGTTCTGCATGCCCGTCCATGACTCCCACGGTAGGACTACCTCCCGACATTTGCAGGGTCGGATAAATAAAGTCACGACGGCTTTCTCATTTCTAAAGAAACGAGACACCCCAACAGGGCCTACTCCCCCGGTCTATCGGCCCAGGTCGCGGTGTCTCGTTTCTTGTCTCACACGGCGTGTCTCAGATCCTTGATGTCGGTGGGCAATGAGACAGTCGCCGGTATGGCGACGATCCTGGGTTATGCACGGGTCAGTACCACCGGCCAAGACCTCGACGCGCAACTGGCCGCGCTCACTGCCGCCGGGGTCGACGCCGAGCGGATCTACACCGACAAACTCTCCGGGTCAGCCAAGGTGGAACGTCCTGGTTTGGCTGCGCTACTCGATTACGCCCGCCCTGGTGACACCGTGGTAGTCACCGCGATCGACCGACTCGGCCGGTCGGTCGCTGAAGTCACCCGTACCATCGCCGAACTCGGTGAGCGGCGAATCTTGTTGCGCGCCTTACGCGAAGGCATCGACACCGCCACCCCTACCGGCCGGGCCGTGGCTGCGATTATGGCGACGTTGGCTGAACTGGAACTTGAACTCGGCCGGGAACGGCGTGCCGCATCGCGGGAATCCCGGCGGTCGCGAAGCCTGCCAGCCACCAAGCCGCACAAGCTCAGTGCCGATCGTCAACAGCTGTTGCATCGCCTGGCTGCTACCGGTGAGCCTGTCCGAGAATTGGCCTCTGCCTTCGGGATTAGTCGGGCAACGGCATACCGCTACTTGGCTTCCCCGCCCCCTGCTGCACCGCAGTAACGGGCGGATGCCGGGTTGGGTTAGCCCCAGAAGATCCCAGTGGAGTCGCGGTCGATCTCGGCGAGCAGGTCCTCGACATGTGGCGAGGGCGTAACCAAGTCATAGAGGTGGAAGCGTAGGTTGCGGTCGCGCCAGTACAACGTCCACGACTTGGTGGCCGCGGTGTAACGCAGACGTGCGATCGGGACGCTGCTCCATTCTGGACCGAAGTCCTCACGCCAGGGTGCTCGGCGCTCAATGAGCGTGAGATGTCTTGGGGCTATGGCGCATTCGACGCGTACTTGATGGCGTGCATGCTCAGGCACCCGTGCTGCACACCACCGCTGCACTCGCGCGACATCAAGGTCTAGCAAGGCCACAGCGTCACCTGCCGGTGAGGGTTTGGGCTGCGGCGTTGAGTGCGTCGAACGCGGAATCGAGGCGACGCTGGCGGCGTCGATTGGTTTCGTGGTTGGCTTCGGCGGCCACGCCGCCGATCAGTTCTTCAAGGTCGCCTTCGCTGGCGTGCAGGACGGCGCCGCCGTGGTGGGCGTGCATGCTGAACACCAGCCGTTCACAGTCGGGGTCGAGCAACATTAGCTCGCGCAGCGCGGTGGCCACCTCATCGGTGATGTTGATTTCGTTAACCGTCCCCACCGCGGTGAGGCGTCGTCGTCGCAGGTCATAGGGCGAGCCTTCCCAGTTGCTGATGACTCCCTCGTCGGCGCACACGTTGCACCGCCACTGAATCGGTGCTGGCGGTTGTTGCCGCACGATGGTGATCCGCCCTGGACAGGGTCGGCGGCCCGGTCGCCGCCGACACGGCAGCGCGCTGGTCCACCAATCACCGACGCGCTCATCGCCGGCGGTGGCTGCCCGCACGATGTTGCCGAAGTGCTGCGCTAACCGCCACGCGGGAGCAGGGGCGCCGTCAGACAAGTCCAGGAAATGGTTCAGGTCGCTGACCAACATTCCGCAGAACCATACCGGCCGGGTGGACGTGGCAGGAGACGCCGCGGACGGTGGGTACCGTCTCGTTGTGGGAACCAAGGCTGAGCGCCAAGCTGCCAGGAAAGCGGTTTCCGACTATCACGAAGCGCAGCTGGGTGAACTCATCGAACATGTTGCGATGGCGATCGACCGCTACCGCACCGGCGAGGTCGACGCCTACACCGTCGACGAAACGATCCACCACTACCATCGGGCAGCTCGTGAGCTGTGGAAATTCTGCTGGTCCGGCGGTGGAACACATCTTGAGATGATCGCTGCCATCCTCGATCAGAGGACCACCGATGGTGAAGCTATCAACTGGTGGGAGCGCGTCTCACCACGACAACCGCACTGAATCCCTTGAGGCCGCGCCAGCAGCTCGTATGCGTCGGGGGATGTAGTCAGGCCGCGGTGTGGTCGACGTGGTCGAGTTTTTCGGCGATCCAGACTTCGTGCCGTAGCCAATCCTCACGCACTGGAATGTATCGCGAACCCCCGACAGGGTGACGTTGCCGCCGGACACAGCAACCTTTACATGACCGACCTGCGAAAATGTTGATCAGCGCGGAGGGTCTCGCGAACGATCGTTTCCGATCCAACCCCGGACAGATCGATAAACCGGGGACTACCCCGTATCCGTTGGTTTTTCGGGCGATTACTACCGGAAAACGCCGAGATCGGCGGCCGTCGCCGTAGCGACTACTCCGGAGCAACCTCGGGCTCAGTCAGAACCGCCTCGTAATCTCGGCCGCCATAGAAGACGCCAACGATCAACACGCACTCGCTGATAACGGCGAACGCAACGACCAATCGTCGCTTGTAGCCGATTACCCGAAGCCCTGACCCGATGTCGTCGCGCGCTTTGCCTCGATACGGGAACGTCGCCAACTCCTCGCAGAACGCCATGATCGAATCGGTATACCGCGCTGCGGATTCCGGAGATCCGGCCGCTGCGATATAGCGATAGAGATCGACCAGTTGTTCCTCGGCCTCTGGAGTGAAGACGACACTGAACGTCACCCGCTTCCCGCCTGCTCCGCGGCCAGGCGATCCCGTACCGCTTGTGCAGAAACTGTGCGCGTGGGATCTGCGACTGCGGCGTCATAGGCCGCGGCCACCTCTGTCTGAAGCCAGGCTTCAACCGCTCGATCGCGGGCGAACAACGCCCGCAGACCTTCCCGGATCACCTCGCTCTCACTGGCGTAGTCGCCGACGGAAACTCTGTTGCGCAGGGCATCAGCCATATCGTTCGGAAGCGTGATGCTCAGCTGGCGGGTGGTTCGCACACTCGACTCCTCACATAAGTAGGATTTAATCCTACTCCCCCGCGCAGTGCAGGAACATGGGACCGGCGGGCCACCAACCTCTCCCCCGTTTGCTGTTGGCGGGTCGGCTCCCGGGCCGCGCCCCGCTGTCCCGAAAACCTTCGTTTTCGGGACGCGGAAAGAAGAAACTGCAAGCTAGCTAGCTAGGATCATTGCTTACTAGCAAACCGGGTTGATAACGATATCGCAGCACAGGTTGCGTGGTGTATAGCTTCCTCGCAAGCTGGGTTTTAACAGCTTGCGAGGAAGAAAGGGTGCGAGGTATGGGGATGACGGTGGCGGTAGCCAACCAGAAGGGTGGCGTCGGGAAGACGCTGACCACGGCGAATCTGGTCCGGGCGGCCGCGGGGGAGGGATTGCGAGTGCTGGCGGTCGACGCGGACGCGCAGGCGAACCTCACGGCGACGCTGGCGCCCGAGTATCAGGGTGCTGGTTTAGAGCACTCATTGGCGACCGTGCTGGGCAGCGGTGACCGCCTCGACGCGGCGATCGTCGCCTCGGAGTGGGAGGGGGTCGATGTGGTGCCTGCCGGCGGCGAGGATCTCGCTGACGCGCAGCAGACCCTCGTCATTCAGAAGGCTGGCCGGGAGCTCCGGCTGCGCCGCGCCCTGGCGAGCGTGGCCGCACGCTATGACCTGGTGGTATTAGATTGTCCGCCGAGTCTCGATCAGCTCACTATCAACGCGCTATCAGCCGCTGATGCGCTGGTGATCGTCACCGACCCCGGGCAGTACGCCCTTAACGGGTTGGACCGCCTGCTGGACACCATCGACATCGTGCGCGAGTACACCAACCCCGCCCTCGTGGTCGCCGGGACGATCATCAACGGCTACACATACACCCGGCGCATGGACCGCTGGTGTGCAGATATTCGCAGTGCCGCCTCGGCGCTGGGGATCGCGGTGCTCGATCCGCCGATACATCGCCTGACGTGGATCGCTGAAGCGCAGGAGGCCGGCGTGGGCCTCGATCAGTGGCCCGACCCGAAAGCTGCCGTCTTGCATGAGATGTACGTCGATAAATTGCGCGCGGTCCTCGCCGCAGTGGGGGAGCGCACCCGATGAGCGCGCGACCGGAAGGCCGACCAAGCACGCTGAGCGATCGGGCAAAGCGCAGCCATCCCGCCATACCGCGCGAGGCCCGTGACGCACCCCCCGCTGCGGTCGCACCACCGGCCGTAGTAACCCAGCAGGTCAACTTCCGCGCAGATGTTGAGCTGGTGCGCCAGGTCAAAGCCCGCCTGGCGCTGGAAGGCCGCACCATGCAAGACCTATTAACAGGACATCTGCGCGCCTGGCTTAGCAACGATAAAGCTAGCTAGCTAGCTAGCTAGCTTTGTCGCACCTAAAGGAGCCCAACAAATATTCAGGTGGGGTGAAACCCGGCACATCGTCGGGAATACGCGCTGATCACGGCCCGTGCACCCCTGCTCGCTAACGTCTCCCGCATGCAGGTAGGTCTACGTATCGAGATGTTCAATCGCTCGCACGCCCGCGGATTATCCGACGGTCGGAGCGTGTCGTGACCGCTCGCCACGTCTACGTCGACGAGACCAAACACCGTGACTACTTGATGGTGGCGGCAGTCGTCCATGGGGAGGATCTCACTTCGGCTCGCGCTGTCGTTCACGATCTCCTCAAGCCGGGCCAGCACCACCTCCATATGAAGGACGAGGCAGACGGTCGGAAAGAGACCATCGCAAAAACACTGGCAGCCGCAGACCTTCGGGCGACGGTCTATGACGCGGGCCGCAGATACCGCACTCAGGTGCGTGCGCGGGCCGCCTGTCTGGCCGCGCTGGTGGACGACCTGGCCGCCAGCGATGCCGAGACCTTGATCGTCCTAGACCTGGACGAGACACTCGTGCAATCCGATCGGCGGCTGCTCTACCGCACTGTCCGGGCTGCGGGCCACGAGACCACAATGCGCTACGAACACCGGAGGGCCGCCACCGAACAGCTACTCGGAATCCCAGACGCCTTCGCCTGGTGCTGGGCGAAAGGCGGGCACTGGCGGTCTCACATTCGACCGGTCATCACGGTGCAGACGGTCTAAACCCCGTCCAGATATGCGCGAAGCCCGAGCGCCACGGTCGTCCGGCCGGGTCTCGGGCTCACTTCCTGCAGCTATTGCCGCAGACATGCCAATGATAGCCCACTGGGCCGTATCTGGCTCGTGGCCCGTGTAAGCCCGGTTTTTTTTGGGTGACCCCCAAGGCGTGTCGTTAGCAGCTAACAAGGCGGGGCGCTGGCAGTGTCTTGCTTTATGGCTCAGCGCAGCACACACAAGGGCGACCGAGGGCAGATCAGCACGCGGCCAGCCCGCATTGTTTACGAGACTGTCAAGGCTGAGGCCGCCGCTCTGGGCATACCCATGGGCCAGTACGTGGCGGACCTACTCGCGGAGCACACCGGGCACCCGGAGCTTGTGCGCGAACTCAATAAGACGCAGGAGGGGTTGCCGTTGGCGATGTGAGCACCGCGGCCCGGAGAGGTCTGGGCAGATGGTCATAAATCCATAGTGGTGCGCACCTGCTGACATGACGAAGGCCCCCATGCGGGGGCCTTGTCTGAGGGTTCAAACCGAGTTGGCGCTCGGTTTCAGGTCCGCACCTGTTGCCCCTTGAAAGGGACGTGTCTTGGTGGACTCGTCTCACGATAAGCCATGCCTGCCGGCCGGTCTAGCTGCGCCGCGCACTGCGTGCCTTAATCGTGATTTTTCGCCCCGTCTAACCCGGGCTGCGCAGTCTGTTGCCCGGCGCTCCTGGGTCGAGCGTGTGGGCGCGTGTGCGCCCGGCACGCCGATGTGGACCAGCCGCGAGGGCTGGCTTACCAACTTGGGGGAGTGGGCGTCCTCGCCCGCGTTCGCAGCTACCAAGACTTCGGCGCGGGTATCGATCACCGCTGCCACACTGTTGGCGATCGCGGCGGTGATGGCCGAGCATGCCGATCACGCGACGGGCCGCCACGTGGCCGTCACTCGGGCCAGGATCGCTGATCGGGTGGGGTGCAGCCCGGACACGGTCACGGTGGCCTGGCGGCTGCTGAGGGCCGCCGAGTGGGCGGTAGAAGCCCAGCGTGGACACGGCTCACCGGGCACCCCGGCATCAGGCCGGCGGCCCTCGGTGTATCACCTGATCTCGCGCCGCCAACCGCGACCGGTTGTGCACAATCCCGACCTACCGCCGAAGGCGGGTAGTTGTCTTTTACCTTCTGTTGGTAAGTACTCACCAAGCGCGCTCGAGCGCGCCGCAGACGGTCCTGCAAGAAAGCGCCAGCCCTGTCGGGCCGCGCCACGGACGTTGGAGACCCAACGGCTGGCCGCGCAGTTGGTGAACCGGTGTCACGGACTCGATGGCACCCATATCGGAGCGATCTGCGATGCGCTCACAGCGGTCGGGATCGACCCCACCCTGTGGTCAGCACGGGCCATCACTGATGCGCTCAACGCCGATATGGCCACCCGCGGCTGGTCCTGGCCCGATCACCTGGAACGGCCCGCAGCGTTCTTGTCCAGCCGCCTTCGGCGACTGGACTGGCGGCCCGCCGGGCCGCCGGAAAACGGCGGCTACGCCGCCGAGAGCCCGGAAGAAACAGCGGCCCGACCGCCGTTGCCGGCCCCGTCGGTGACGGCGGTCCAGCAAGCACGCATCGCTGCGGCCAAAGCGCAGATCCACGCGATCCTCGCTAAGAGCCGCCGCAAGCCGGGAGCGCTTCTGTGATCAGGGTGGCGAGCTGGTGTGCCAGGTGGGCGGTGGAGTGGGCGGAAAGCTCGCTGGGAAATGTCGCCCAATCTTTCTAACGTGCCAACGGTGATGGATATCTACAAGCTGGCCGCCGGGACTGGGTATCTGTACCTGGTTCGTCGGAAAACCCCGGGCCGCTGGGGTGGGCGTGGATTAGCCGGGCTGGCTGCCGGGCAGGAGTGTTTCGTGGCCACCGATGTGAGTGGCCCGCTGTGGAGGGTAGAGCCGGGTTCGGAGGTCACCGAGGACCAGATGGAGGCGTTGTTCGGGCGTGGTGTGCACCCCAACGCCGAGGCGTTGACCCGTTCGCTGATGGCCCAAACCTCGAGGAATGTCGCGGTGGCGGCCACCAGGGTAGGTCGGCTTTTCACAGTTGATGCCGGGGAAAACACATGGCGGGGGCGCCTGGCGGCGGCCTACCGCGACCACAACCTCGCCGGTGGCCAGCACAAGAACGCCACGATCGCCGAGCCGGTGCGCACACAGATACAGACCCGGATCGCCCGGGACATCTTTGAAGAAAAACATGGCCGCGCCCCCGGTGATGAACGTGAGTTGACCGGGTCCATCACCGGCATCAGCCGTAAGTTGATGGCCTCGGTGGCCGGGTATGACTTGATGTTTGTCCCGGTCAAAAGTGTCGCGGCGTTGCATGCGTTGGCCCCGCTGCCGATCGCCAAGACCATTGAGGACTGCCACCACCGGGCGGTCAACGACGCCCTGGACATGCTCCAAGACACCGCGGCATACACCCGAGTCGGTGCTAACGGCGCGGCCCAGATCGACACTGAGGGGTTCATTTACGCGTCGTTCACCCACCGCGATACCCGCGCCGGTGATCCTGGTCTGCGCACCCATGTGGTGGTGTCGAACAAGGTTCGCGCCTGTGGCCTCGATGGTGTGTGGCGCTGGCATTCCCTGGACGGGCGCCCGTTGTACGCGGCGAAGGTGACCGCTTCTGAGTTGTACAACACCCGCGTGGAGGCCTATCTGGGCCAGGAGTTGGGGTTGGGTTTCGCTGAGCGCGGGGACGCCGACGCCGGTAAACGGGAGGTCCGCGAGATCATCGGGGTGGCCCCGGAGTTGATCGTGTTGTGGTCCTCGCGGCGTGCGGAGATCAACGACCAGTATGAGGTGCTGGCCCAAGAATTCGTGACCGATCACGGCCGCGAACCCGCCACCACCGAATCCATCGCGCTGCGTCGTCGAGCCAACCTGACGTCGAGCCAACCTGACGACGCGGGAGGCCAAACACGAGCTCGAGCTCCGCTCACAGGACGAGCAGCGCCAGCAGTGGCGTACCGAAGCGGTGGCATGCCTGGGCGGTGAAGACAACCTCACTGCAATGCTGACCGACTGCCTGTCGAACAAGCAGGTGCGGTGCAGCGTCGATGTCACCGGGGCGTGGGTGGATGCTCAAGCCGCTGCGGTGATCGCCACAATCTCGGCAAGCCGGGACACCTGGGCGCCCACCAACGTCGCCGCTGAAGCCCAGCGCCGCATCCGCGCCACCGGGCACGCCGCCGTCGACGGGCTGGCGCAGCGGATCACCGAGGCCGCGCTGCGTCCACCGCACAGCGTCGCCCACCCCGCAACCGCCGACGACGATCCCGACGAACCCGGTGTGCCGCGTCGCCGCGACGGTTCCAGCGTGTACCGCCACGCCGGCACCCAGCGGTACACCAGCCCCGAAATTCAGGGCGGCTGAAAAACCCACGGAGTTGACCGACCGGCTCGGCCACCGCTGGTGCGCTCAGGCGATGTCCAGAGAGTTCGGCACCGCCCAGCACCGCCCAGCACCGCTCAGCACCGCTCAAGCTGCTGCTCGTCGTCCTCGTGGCCTTCGTCAGCCACCGATCCGCCCCCTGCTTCCCGTTATCTGCCAGCAGCACCGGCCACCTACCTACCGGCTCGCCACACCTAAAATCCCTGCCGACCAACCACAACATTGGCACATTTGCACAGAGTGTGCGATGATCAGGCGCGCCGGGCGTGCCCTGGCCCGGGGTGTTGTGGTGATCGGAGTGTTGGTCAGGTGTTGACGATTGCGCCGTTGAAGTTGTGGTCGGTGCACTACTACAACGACACGTCGCGGGCGACGGTGGCGGCGAGCCTGGATCGGCAAAAGGCTGGCGGCGGGTTGGGGGAGTACTACTCGGAGGGGGAGACTCGTGCCCCGGTCTGGATGTGCGCCGGCGACGGCGAGGCTGCAGCCGCGTTGTGTGGTTTGAGTGCCGCGGATCGGGCCGGCGGGGAAGCGGATTTGGATGTGGTGGCCCGGTGGTTGGATGAGGGGGTCGCGCCGGGCGGGGCGTGTGGTCGGGCGTTTTCGGGGCGGTCGAATCGGGGTTTCGATCTGACGTTCTGCGCCCCGAAGTCGGTGTCGTTGTTGCGGGCGTTGGACACCGGTGGGGTGGCGTCTAAGGCGGTGGCTGAGGCGCACAACACCGCGTTGGGTGAGGCGTTGGAGTATCTGCACACTCATGCCGGCTATACCCGGGTGCACAACCCGGTGTCGGGGCGCAAGGATCTGGTTCGGTTGCCGGGTTTGGTGGCGGCGGCCTATCAGCATGAAACGTCGCGGGCGGGGGATCCGCATCTGCACACCCATGTGTTGGTGCCTAATAAGCAGGCCCGCACCGATGGAGTGTTGGTCGCTATCGATAGTGATGCGTTGTGGCATGAGGCTAAGGCCGCGGGGATCATTTATCAGACCGTGTTGCGGCAGGAGTTGAACGCCTCGCTGGGGGTGGAATGGGATCGGGTGGATCCGCATTCGGGGATGGCCGAGATCGCCGGAGTCGACCGAGCGGTGCTCACTGCGGCGTCGCAGCGGTCCACACAGCTGTCGGCGTGGGCGTCGAAAAACTTGGTCGTCGACAGTGTCGGGGTGAGTGCGGCGCAGTTGGCGCGCGCGCAGAAGGCGACCCGCCCGCGTAAACCTGAGCATCGCCCGTGGGCGGAGCTGCGGGCCGAATGGGCGGGTCGGTTCGGCGGGGAACTGGTGATCGATGAAGCCGCTCAACAGAGGGCGCGCGAACAGCGTTTAGCCGCGGCGGCTGGCGCGGTGATGGAGTGGGTGAACGCGGCGGTGGCCGGGATCGATAAGGCGGCGTTTACCCGCGCCGATCTGATCGAGGCGTTGGGCGCGGCGATGCCGGTCACCATCGCCGACACCGATCGGGGGCCGCGCTGGGTCGCCGAAACACTGGCTGATGCGGTCGGAATGCGCATCACCGCCGAGCGCGCCCCGCATGAGCGCGAAGGCCATGACCGGTTCACCGCGGCGCCGATCATCGCCGAAGAACAAGCACTCTACGAACTGATCGCCGTGCGGGATCAGCGCGCGGCCCTACCGGCTGAGACTGTCGAGACGGTTGTTGAGGCCGCGGGTTTGTCGGCTGATCAAGGGGCTGCGATCGGCGCGATCGCCACCTCACCGTGGCTGATCCAGGCGCTGTCTGCGCCGGCGGGGGCGGGCAAAACCACCTCGTTGCGGGCGCTGCGGGAGGCCGCGCACCGGGGCGGGAAACGCCGTGTGTTGGTGGCGGCGCCGACCGGGAAAGCCGCCGATGTCGCCCTAGCCGAAGGCGCTGGGGATGTCGGGGGCACGATCGCGGGCGCACTCAAAGCGCTGCGGGAGCAGCGGCTGCAGCTTGATCCAGAGACGCTGCTGGTGATCGACGAAGCCGGCATGGCGGGCACCGCAGCCCTGCG
>Ga0208195_1002972_pt1 | contig 14977 bp, 12 predicted proteins | sample AD_UKC077_MetaG_FD_184441 | JGI IMG/M metagenome (GOLD analysis project Ga0208195, IMG submission 184441) | Active sludge microbial communities of municipal wastewater-treating anaerobic digesters from USA - AD_UKC077_MetaG (SPAdes) (version 2) | ecosystem: Engineered > Bioreactor > Anaerobic >...
TGCCCACAGAGGCAATCCATTTCACCGTTTCCGTCAGTTTTAGAAACAAGGCCGCGAGGACGGTGCACTCGATCAGGACAAAAAGGAAATAAAAGACGGATGCCTGTCCGGAAGGCAGCGCCGGTCCACCGCTGGGAATAATGGTATTCAGCGGAAGGGGCAGACCACCTCCGGCCAGCAGATAGAAGATAAACTGAATCCCGGTCCAGAACAAAAATATCTGCACCAGGCGCATCAGTCTTTTCTTCCAATAGCCCTCGCTGATGAAAGACTTTTTCATGAACAGCAAAAGGGAAACGCAGATGAAGGATGGTACCGCCAAAAGGGAAATATAGCGATAAAAGAAATCCATAACCGGCCAACCGTAAATTCCGGCGGCGCTGTCGGGCGGCAGCACGTTTTGTGTTATGGGCTGCAAGTGCCAGATTAACACCAGAACAATGCTGACGGCCTTGATGATATCGATGCCGGTTTCCCGAGAAACATTCGCCATATCTTGTTTCAATCCAACGATTATTTATGAATCCTGATCACGTCGGCATCCACCGTCATCCGCCAATCATTGCGGCTGTCTTTTAATATCTGCCTGAGTTCTTCCAGCGTCGGATAGTTGTTGTTTCCCGTAAATTCCCGGGCATCGTCAATCAGGATCACATGATCCGAACAGGGATGCTCCAGAATGGATTTGATTTCTTTTACAATGGGTGTTTCCGAATCAGCCTGCCCGGTAACGCCCCCTGAGTAGTGAGCATCCAGCCAGAACAAGCAGGGTTCTTTGATGCCGGCCAGCAGTTCCGGAAGCAATGTTCCACTATCGCCCTGAAGGATGGTAACATGACGCATGGAAGAATATTTGTTTTTTGCGCGCTGGGCCAGTTTCAGGTCAAATTCGATGGAAATGATTTTGGGGAACAGATTCAACACCGCATCAATCATTTCACCCATGTAGGTGCCGGTTTCGATAAAAACCGGCAGTCGATACTTTGCTTCATACTCCTTGACAATCGCCTGCTTGACGGCATGGGGCGCCGGGACGGGACGGCCTTTCAATTTCCACAACAACACCTTTTTGCGGGCGCTGATCCCTTCCTTCACTCTCTTGTGGGCTTTATAAAAAATACTGTTTTTATGGTTCATTCGGGAAACTTTTCAATTCTGATTGTTTATCATTATGATGAAAAGAATAACATATCAGCTCCTTTTTTACTATATGATTTTTTCTTTTATCTGTGTTAAATGTTTTCCAAATGAAGCATCGGACAGCGTTGATTTTATGAGAATGCCCTCCATAAGCATCGATATTGTTGTTCCCACATATCACCGGTACGAAATACTTGCCGAAACGCTGGAAAGTGTTCAGGGCCAGTCCTATCCCCACTGGGAATGCTGGATCGCCGAGGACGGGGAGAGTGAAAAAACCCGTGCTGCGGTTGCGCCGTTTTTGCAGGACAGGCGTTTTCACTACCTGCCGGGCGAACATTCAGGAACGCCGGCCGCACCCCGCAACACTGCAATGCGCGCGGGCCACGCTCCTTATATCGCGTTTCTGGACGACGACGACATTTGGCTTCCCGAAAAACTGGAGCGGCAGATTGCCTTTTTGAAAGAGCATCCCCGGTGTGTTCTCCTGGGAAGCAACGCGTTGATCATGAAGGAAAATCAGGATTACCGAAAAGACACCCTTCCTGTCTATTTCAAAAAGGCACCCTTTGGTCTGGTTCCCTATGAGAAGCTGGTGGAAGACGATTACTTTATCAATTCCTCTGCGGTGATTCGGAGGTCGGCGCTGCGGTATGCCGGATTTCAGAACGAAAATCTGTACAAGGGGCCGGACGGCGAAGACCACGACCTGTGGCTCAGAATCGGCCCGCTGGGAGAAATGTGGCTGATGCCCCTGCCGCTGATGATTTACCGGGACCTTTCCACCAAGCACGCCGCTCCTCCCGGGACAGCCATGGAAAGGCGCAAGGAAGCTTACCGGACCAGATTTAAAATCTATCAGTCCGCCTTGAATAGCGTGGGAGAGATGCCCAGTCCGCTTCAATTTCCTGAATATGCTTTACACGAACGGTTGTGCCGCAGCGCAAGAGATTTTTATGCCGCGGGCCCCAGGATTCTGGGGCGGCTTCGGCATACGATAGCGTCAAAAACCATCCGCCTGTTTCATCTGCCACCCAACAAACAAAAACAAAGGGAAAAGGCGATCCAGACCTTCCTTGAATGCAAAGCCGGCTGGGAAAAACTGAAAAACCCTTCCACCGTCGAATGTATCATCTTTTCAAAAGACAGGGCACTGCAGCTTCATGGACTGCTGTCAACCTTGCGGGAAAAGGTTGCGCCTGTTGTGCCCGTGCATGTGCTTTACTCGTCCTCCTCGCCATCACACCAGAAAGCCTACGAGGACGTCGTTGCCATATTCGACCAAGAAAATATCCGTTTTATCCATCAGCAAAACGAATTCTCCTTCAAATATGATTTACTGGAAATTCTTACCTCCCTGAATTGCGACCTGCTGTTTTTCCTCGTGGACGATATCCTGTTTACGGAACCGGTTAATCTTCGGGAAATTGTAAAATTTGATCCGGATGAGTTTGTGGTCAGCCTGCGCATGGGGCAGAATCTTTCACGCTGCTACGTTCTGCAGAAGCCTCAAGCTCTGCCGGATTTTCAAGATTTTCCCGACGGGGCAAGCGATAAAATTGTCTGGCGATGGCAAGAAGGAGAGCTGGACTGGAGTTATCCTCTTTCGGTAGACGGCCATTTCTTTGCAAGGCGGGAAATGACGGCAATGGCCCTACTGCTATCCTTCAGCGCTCCCAATTCTTTCGAAGACCAACTGCAGATCTTTAAGCCTTTTTTCATCAACCGACGCGGGGTCGGATATCAAAAATCCAGGATTGTGAACATCCCCTGCAACCGGGTTCAAACAGAGCGAAAAAACCTTTCCGGCAATCTTCACCCGGACGAGCTCTTGGAACAATGGCAAAAAGGGTATCAGATGGATTATAAGAAATTTTACGGTCTGGTGAACGAAAGCGTCCATCAGGAGCTTGCTTTAGCGCTGATCCCGAGAAAAACATTCGAAGCAAAATAACGCAATGAGGGGTTCCACTTGAAATTACCTGAATTTATTTGGACATTTTTGGGAAGCGGATATCGGCTGCTCCGGTTTTTCGACCGGGCGGCCGCCAACAGACTGAAACCAAAAAAATCGTGGATGAATCCACATCCTCTAAAAATTTTAAAAGCCAAAAGACTGCTCGGCAAAACCGACAGGCTTCACCTGGGATGCGGCCCGGTTCGACTTGAAGGATTTATCAACATCGATGCCGTCTATACTCCGGCGGTCGATTTCCGATGCAAGTTAAGCAAACTTTATGATTTTTTTCCGGAAAGTTCGGTCTCCGAAATATACATCTGCCATACCATGGAGCACCTGCCCGCGCGCTTTCTTACGCTGTATCTAAAGCAGTTTCATTATATCCTGAAAAAGGGTGGAATCTTGCGCATATCGGTGCCGGACATCGAAAAATGCCTTATCGCATCAAAAAAGCAGCGATGGTCTGACGCCGAGCTGGATTTGCTGCAGGGAGTGATAGGCGGCGGCCAGGACCATAAATACAACTACCATAAGCTCTTTTTCTGGCCCGAATATCTTGCAAGAAAACTGGAAGCTGCAGGATTTATCCATGTGGAGGAATACCCTCTCAGGCCTCACTTTGCCGGCAAAGATGTCATGGATTCCAGCAACGCGGCCGGTTTTGAACCCTATGGCATGGGTCTGAGCCTGAACATGAAAGGTGAAAAGCCAAAATGATCACAGTGAAGCTCTCTCACCCGCCGTGGCCGATCCTTCGTCAGACCCCCGGACAGAAAGGACTTTGGCGCGATTGCCGTTTTTTCTGCAACACCCATGTCGACCGCTGCGACTACTGGTTTGTCCTGGAAGGACTCGGTACCAAAAAAGAGCAAAGTGTCTGTCCGAAAGATCATACCATCCTCATTACGTGTGAGCCCCCCACGCTGAAAACTTATAAAAGCGAGTATCTTCATCAGTTCGCCGCCGTTATCACCTGCAACCCAAACATCGATCACCCCCGGCCGATCTTTCAACAACAGGCACTGCCCTGGCATGTCGGCAGAAGGCAGAAAGATCATGTCAATGTCGAATTTTCAAAGGATTATGATGAACTCAAGGCCATGACTTCCATTCCCAAAACAAAAATCCTTTCCGTTATTTCATCATCCAAGATCATGAGTGAGGGGCATCGGAAGAGACTTGATTTCGCAAAGCAGCTGAAAAGGCACTTCGGCGACAAAGTCGATCTGTTTGGAAGGGATCTGAACGAAATCGAAGACAAATGGGATGCGCTGGCCGAATATCAATACCACGTGGCGCTTGAAAACAGCGCGGTCAACGACTACTGGACGGAAAAACTCTCCGATGCTTTTCTGGCGGCCTGCCACCCCATCTATTATGGCTGCCCCAACATCAACCGCTATTTTGATCCCGCCTCTCTGACCCGGATTGACCTGGATCATCCGGAAAAGGCAATCGCCGTCATTGAATCGTGCATCGAACAGAAAAAATATGAATCGTCGGAACAAAAGATCTGGGACTCCAGGGAAAAAGTTCTGGAACAATATAATTTGTTTGCCTTGATCGCCGATTACATTGAAAAGGACCAACGACGCACAGGCGACCGGCCTTGCCCCCCCGTCAACATCACCATTAAGAAAGAGCCTTCCGATTCCAATCTGATGTACCGGTTCAGGAAAATATTTTTACGGCTTTGACCGGTCGGGGCAGAAATCACGGATGATCTCATTTAAAAACGCTATTCCCGTGGCGTTGGTGTAATGAAAAGGATCCGCCGCATAAAACCCCTCCCGCGCCGAATACCGGCTGATGGAGTAATCATAGATGTCGGGGAAAATGCTCTTCATTTCCTGCTTCCAGCTTAAAAACTGACGATGGGCTTTGATGCCTTGCAGGGCGGCAACGACATCACGGTTCAATGGGTTGATAAATACCGCGAATGGGATGCCCTTTTCATTCAGAAGGGTTTTGATCTTCCTGACGTAGTTCATTCGTGTTCGCGAAAAGGCAAATTCATCATAATGGTTTTTGACCAGTCCCTGAATGATGTCATGATACTGCTGACCATGATCGGCAGACGCGGACGCCTGCGCTTCCCCGGGATATTCAAATTGTCCATTCGGCTTCATACCGTAATCCTTTTCATGGTTGCGCCGCATCTTTAAGGTTTTCCATGACGATTTGACCGTTTCCGCGCTTAGCAGGTATTCCGTCTTGGCATAGCGAAGGTCCTCCCAGTCCGCTATTCTGATCAGCGGAAATTCTCTTTCATTGAACATGAAGAAATCAAAGCCTACCAGCACCAGTTTTTCATGACGCAGGTATTTTTTTAAATAGAAAAACATTTCTTCCGGAACCATGCCGCGCATGGAGGCATTGTAAAATCGATAGCAGGAGAGGTCGTCGGGATTGACGTATCCGGTCTTGCTCGCTCCAATGAGAAGCCCCTCATGCGGGTATGTCCATACGGCCTCTTTGACCTGACGCTCCTGCACGAAGTAAACTCCGGTTGGATTGTTGCCCATGAGGTTGTACGGATCAACGATATAGTTAAACAAGGCCGCAACCATGAACAAGATTCCGGCGGCCACCGTGAAAAAAATAAGATATTTTTTATCGCTGATATTTCTCATGGTCCACTACCTAAAACTGAAAATAGATAAATTCACTGGCACGGCTCATTGAAAGCACAGAGGCAAGAGCGCACAGGACAAGCACAATCGCCCAGAAATACGAGGGACTCCAGATCAGCCATGCCGGCGGCTGGGCCAGTTTTCTGCCTTTGGCCATAATATTCAGATACGGCATGCAAAGATCCATGATCTGCTGGACATTGGGCGCCAGCCAGACCACCAGCAAAGCAATGCCGATATAAACGACTTCGTTGCTGCCCTTAAAGTAATGCATGGAGTGAAAATCAACCCCCCAGGACTGAAGCGGCACGGCCAGAATGGAAAACTTATCCAGGTATTTTTCAGGAAGGGCAAAGCCATTTTGTCCCGACATGGAACCAATAATACGAAATGCTGTGGCGGCACTGTCGGCCCTGAAAAAAACCCAGGCCACCGTGACGGCAAGAAACGTAAGCGCTCCGGAGAAGAAACGACCGACCCTTCCGCCTTTTCCTTCGTAACCAAACCGCTTCTTGATTTTTACCCATCCGTGATTGACGATTAGATATAAACCGTGCAAGCCGCCCCACAGTACAAAGGTCCATGCCGCACCGTGCCAGAGCCCTCCCAGCAGCATGGTAATCATCAAATTGACAAAGCGCTTGGCTTCTCCCTTGCGGTTGCCGCCCAAGGGAATATAAAGATAGTCTCGCAAAAAACGGGAAAGCGACATATGCCATCTTCGCCAGAAATCGATGACGTTCAAGGATTGATAGGGAGAATTAAAATTCAGGGGAATGCGGATGCCAAACAGAAAAGCCAGGCCAATGGCCATATCGGAGTAGCCGGAAAAGTCAAAATAGATTTGCAGTGTATAGGCCAGAGCTCCTTCCCATGCTTCCATCAATGAAAGCACATATCCATGTCGCGCCGCCTCAAATACGGGCGTCGCGTATGCCGCCAACCCGTCGGCAAAGATCACTTTTTTAAACAAGCCAAAGAAAAATATGGTGATGCCCGCCGCCACCATACGCGGGTTCAATCGGAATCCTTCTTTTTGCGCGAACTGGGGCGCAAGTTCATTATAGTAAACAATAGGACCCTGGATGAGCCGGGGGAAAAAAGTTACAAACAAACAGTAGCTTAAAAAATCATGCCTGCTGATCTTTCCATGGTAGGCGTCAACCAAATAGGATATTTGTTGAAAGGTGTAAAACGAAATCGCCAAAGGCAGCACGACCGGGGACAGCTCGATGGATAAACCGGTGGCCGCGGCCAGGTTCTCCACAAAAAAATTAGCGTATTTAAAATAGCCGAGCAGCCCGAGGTTTGCTGCAATCCCAACCGCCAGAAGGCTTTTTGAACCGCGGGCGACGGCGATCCCCCAGAAGTAGTTAAACAGAATGGAGACGATCAACACCGTCACAAACCAGGGATTCCACCAGCCGTAAAAAAGAAGGGAAGCGCCGATCAACCACCCCAACGCCCAAGTCGAGCGCCCACTGCGGCCAAGAAAGAAAAATACCGCTGCAGTGACCGGCAGGAACACCAGAATGAAAAGATAGGAATTAAAGAGCATGGGAAGGCAACCTTTATGAATTCCCCGACACTGCTATAAAATTTGTTGTCCGAAATTGTTCATAAATTTCTCTATAGGATTCAATGGGATAAAAATATCCCGAAGGCGTAATTCTCATGATTTTCATATTGATCTTGCGAAAGAAATGCCAAAAGTCCCGGAAAAATGTTCGGGTGTCGATATTGCATCCGCCAAATTCAAAAGTAACCATATCGATGGACTTTTCATCAAACATTCTTCCTGCCCCGGCGAGGACATCAAGTTCATGCCCTTCTACATCAATCTTGAGTAAATGGATGTGTTTTATGAAATTTTCTGAACAGTAATGATCAATAGTGTCGATTTTTACATTCTCTGATTGATTGAAATCGATACCAAAATGCTCCAGTTTTCTTTTGGTCAGAGAAGCCAGACCGGAACCCTCATTATCAAAATAAAGCATGGCTTCACCTTTTTCCTTGCCCAGCCCGATGTTGTTGAGTCTGATCCGTTGATCGCCGCTGGAAGAATTCACAAGCATTTTGAATGTTTCCCGTCCGGGTTCAAAACAGTGAACGGTAAAATCATCAACGGCAATATGCTCAAGCAACAAGCGTAGGAATTGCCCCTGGTTGGCACCGACATCAAAAATGCAGTACGGAGGATTAAATTTTTGTCGCAGAATATCAAAAACGGCCTGCTCTCCGCTAGACAACACGCCGTCGCCGGAACCAATCCCCAACAGTTCCTGCAGCGACTGAACCTTGTTCTCGATTGCACCTTGGACGGCGCGGTTCCCTGAGATCCGGAGAAATACTTTTTTCAGCATCGACATTTGATTTCTTCTCCTCCGTCATGAAATACTTCCTGATCCGCCATCGCCTTCCCGTCCGGAAAGTGAAATGATTCATTAGAAATTTCGCCCTCTGACTATATCCTTTTGTTGTCGAAGACAAGATTATTTTGCGTTCTTCAGGCCGGCCGGATTGAAAGAGGCTGTTTTTTCCTGACAACACCCCGGTACATACATTTTCAAGACATAGGATTTTCCAAGTTGGACCGGAACAGGGTGGACTCGGTCCAGACGATAATACTGTTTCACGTAAGATTCGTCTTCCGGGTTGATAATCAACGAATAGCTGCAACTTGCAATCTCTGCGTCAATGTCTCTGAATTTGTAACCAAATCTTTTCTCCATAGTGTTTTTGATATTCAAATAGCCAAGGCCGACCCGATACGGTTCTTTGCCTGCATGAATCGCCAAAATGGCCGTCGCATCGTCGTTGAGGACTCGATTTGCGTTATGATCAAACTCATTAACAACGGGCTGCCATTGCGCGGCCAGATTCTCAGACGGAAAAACCATTCCGTCCTTGATGGTTTCCGAAATGATCATTTTATTCATCATGAGAGAAAACAGAAGAACGAGCATCGCCACGGCAAACCATGATTTTTCTTTTTGGCATTCCTTGTGCAGAACATCGATGCCCGCCAGGGTGAGCGCGGGTATAACCGCATACCAGTAGTAATTGTCCCCTCCCGTATTCAGCAGGAGAAACATGAAGATCGGAATACCGACAAGAATATAAATCCAAAAAATGTTCAGGACGCTATAATGAAATTCTTTTTTGACGATTGCATAGACGATCAGGACGAAGAGGGGCAGGAAATAGACGAACAAGCCTCTCATCGTTTCAAGAAGGTGAACAAGCGAATACGTCACCCATTGAGACATCAGTTCGAATGTAAAGAGATAATACAGTCCTTCGGTCAGCGATTGCGCGGCGGCAATGGAGGCCAAGAGCAAGGCCGAACCTGAAATCAGATACAAAACAGCCATCCGCCGGTTCCGATGGAAAAACCAGTAGTTCAGCGGAATCAGCATCAGCCCCAAGGCAAAATAAGTTTTTGTAAAAAAAGCAAGGATGATCAGAAACAGGCTTGCGCCAACGGCCGCTTTTCGGAACGGATAAAGCCAATGGACAAAAATCGACGCAAAGAGCAGCATACCCCCCAAACTGTCCGGCCGGCACAACAGCAGCCACCGGACCCAGGATAAAATAAACGTGTTGATCCCGATGGCGATTATAACAAACATCCAACTGTGCGTGAGACGATAAATCGCAGCGGCAATCAGGATGAGCAGGATGAGGAAGGCAAGAAAAGAAAAGAGGCGCGGTCCCGACAGATTTTTCCCGAAAATCTTTACGGCAACGGTTAACAGGAACGGATTGACGGGGCCATAAGGCTCAAGGACGACAGGGGGGTCAGGGCTGACGGCGTAGATGGACTTCCCTTCCGACAGCAGGATGCCATGATGAAGCTGAAGCGCCTCGCGCAGTTCCCACTGGTAAGGATAATTCAAAAGCCGATACTCGAAGAAAAACAGCCTGGCCAGGGCGACGACAGAGAGAATGATCAACAAGTAAAGAAAGAGTTTTTTGATTACGTCCAGGGAGCTGCTTTTCATTGCGCGGATTCCTATCCTTGACGATAAAAATCTTCTATCGCGGAAATAACGCGCTGAACGTCTTCCGGCGTCATTTCATAATAAAGCGGCAGGCGGAGCAGGCAATCGCTGACGGCCTCGGTAACCTTCAAGGAACCATGGACCCGTCCGAATCGTTGCCCGGCAGGAGAGGTGTGAAGCGGCACATAGTGAAAAACAGCATAAATGCCGCGTTGCGCCAAAAAATTGATCAGTTCGGTTCGTTCCTTCAAGGATTGCGTCACAATATAAAAGAGATGACCGTTACACCGGCTGTCTTCGATCACCAGAGGAAGTCGAATCCGTCCGGTGTCGGCCAATGGCCGCAAACCCTCCATATACTGATCGAAGATAAGATTTCGTTTCGCTATAATCTGTTCAGCGTTTTCCATTTGGGCATAGAGGAAAGCCGCCAGAATGTCACTGGGCAAATAGGAGGAACCGACATCCACCCATGTGTACTTATCCACCTGACCCCGAAAATACTGGCTCCGATTGGTTCCTTTTTCTCTGATGATTTCGGCACGCTCGATCACATCTGGATCGTTGATCAGCAAGGCGCCGCCTTCTCCGCAGATGATGTTTTTTGTCTCATGAAAGCTCAGGCAGATCATTTGTCCATGAACACCGACACATTGATCCCTGTATTGGGATAAGAGGGCCTGCGCAGCGTCTTCGATGACCCAAATTCCTCTCCGTCCGGCGATTTCCATGATCGTATCCATGCGGCACGGAACACCGGCGTAATGCACCGGTATGACGGCTTTTGTTTTGGCGGTTACGGCAGCCTCAATCAAAGACTCGTCGATATTCAGCGTATCCGGATGAACATCGACAAAGACCGGCACCCCGCCGCGCAGCACAAAGGCATTTGCCGTGGAAACAAAGGTAAAGGAAGGCATGATCACTTCGTCCCCGGGCTGGATTCCTGCCAGCATTGCGGCCATTTCAAGGGCGGCCGTGCAGGAATGAGTGAGAAGCGCCTTTCTGCAACCAAGTTTTTGCTCCAACCATTGCTGGCATTTTTTTGTGAAAGGGCCGTCGCCCGCTGTATGGCGGTTTTCAATAACCGCCTGAGCAATATAAAAAAGCTCTTTACCCGCAATAAATGGTTTGTTGAAAGGAATCGTATCCATGGTTTACCTCTCAAATCATCCGTCTGTCTTTACTTTTTTGATTGCTGCCACCAGCCGGGAACCGCCGATCGGGAATGAGATCCCCCCTTGAATCAACGCCCGCTCTAAATGAAGACATTTTTCAAAGATATTGTTCAGCAGGGGATTCATCTTCAACCCTTCATGAGGGTTGAACGTGTTTCTCTCTCCCCGCTGCATCAGCCGATAGGCGAACATGGGGGCTAATAAGCTTACAATGAAAGAGGTGCTCCGCACAACGCGAAAGCCCGCGCGCACAACTTTGGCATGCAGTTCACGAGCCTCGTAACGCCGGACATGCATGGCATGATCGTCCACCGCACTCCAAAGCCAACGATGCTGCGGCACGGTGAGCAAAAGCAGGCCGCCAGGCTTCAGCGCACATTGGATCTGTTTCAGCACGGTTTCGTCTTCTTCGATATGCTCAATAACATCAAAAGCGCCGATAGCGTCAAATTCTTCCCAAAAAGGAATTTTCCGCGCATCCATCTGCAGAAATTCTCCCCCGGGAATCCTTTCCGCCGCAAAGGCGAGGCCTTCTGCAAAAATCTCACTGCCGACCAGACGAAAGGCCGGAAAACGGCGGGCAATGCCCTGCAGCACAAATCCGGTGCCACAGCCGATTTCCATAAAAGATGTGACGTTTGTACCGTATTTCCCGAGAGCCCAGACGATCAATGCATTGCGTGCTCTAAACCAGAAATGGCTCGCTTCCCGGGCGGCCAGCGGCGCAAAGTATGAAGCCTTGAAGCCGCTGCCGCTGTTGGCCAGCACTGAAGCGAATATCGGAACGGAACCGCTTTTTTCCGGCTGCCAGGAACAATAGGGACAAAGCCAGTCATGGCTTTCAAAGGACCGACTGCAATGAAGACACCGTTTCATAAAGACCGCTCAAAGGGAAATGATCCGCCCTGCGCTCTGAAAACCCACATTTTCTGCGCCAAAAAGAGCAGCGCCGCAATGACCACAATGGCAATCGCCTGGACGATCAGATGAGAATAGCCCAGATAGCCGTTAAAGAATTTCAGCATGGCCACGTTTAAGCCATAGCATCCAACATAGGCTGCCAGATATCGGACAGCCGACGCTGAAAGGTGTCCTTTGAAATTGAACGACCATTTCCTGTTAAAATAGAAAGCGATCCCGATATGGACGGGATAGAAGATGCTGATGGTCAGCACCGGACTAACGCCGAGTTCCGTAAGCAGGGCATAGAGTAAAAATCCAAAAACATTCGCCGCAAAACCGACGACGGCATAACGAAAAAACTCTTTAGGCCACTTCAATAGGCTTACCCCGAACTGTTTTCATATTCATGTGAGTGTTTTGTTCTTCCTTTATGGCGATAAAGGCGATAATGTTCCTGCTTTATGACCAATTCATATTCTTCAGGCAGTATTATTTTTCGCAACCAGTAAATCATGTCAATATACCCATATAGAGTCGATTGTTTTGGCAGATGTAGTTTAATATCCTGCAGGCAAGAGAAAGGAGCAAACATCAAATTGTCTTCCGGCATAAATCGCAGGCGAAATTCCTTCCGGATAACTTCTTCCCACCAGGGCTGGGGATGCAACAGAATCCATTCCGGTCGCTCTCCATTCTGTAATTTTTTCAAATGGTTGCCAGGAATAAAATAAGACACATATTGTGGACGCGCATTTAACGCAAGAAGCAAACCATATTCCTGCGATGGCATAAAAATCTTTGTTCCAGGTTGAATATATTGAGACGCCTCCTGAATAAATTCATTCTGTGTAAGCACGTATTTCTTTTCATAAAACAGTCCACGTAATGGGGCCGAGATAAAAGCATCTGTAAATGACGTTTTTAGTGGCTGTGAATACGAGAAAGTATTCTGAATCAAAAGGCTTGCCACCATCATGAAAATACAAAAAGAAATGATATAAATGCGTTTTTTACGATAGATTGATAACTGAATTGCAGGAATCAGGAAAAATAGCAAGGCAATCGGCTGCATATAATAAGCTCTATAAAGGCCCATTGAAGAGAAAACATGAAATGTCAAAACCACAAAACAGCAAACTGTACTAATTCCAACAAAATTCAACACGGAAAGCTTGGAGAATTTTTTTAAGAAAATTTTCAAAGAATGACGCGGAGACACACCTGAAGCCAAAAATCCTTGTGATTCTTCATTTTGTTGATGCGACATCTTTAATTTAAATTCCATGCTGAATTTTTCATTGGCAAGATGATAATTAAAACCTTGGTCAGAAAAGATTTTTTTCCAGTCGGGATAAAAATAATAAATCGTGAATAAAATGACAAGATAACAAGGAAACAACAGCATAATTCGATTCAAGTAACTGTATAAAGCAAACTGCATTTGAAAGATGCCGTGAATGTCATTTTCATAGACGGATACAAATTTTAAAATGAGATAGCATATCGGAAGGCACAGTGTAAGACAGAACAGAAAAGATTTCGACGTTTTAAATTTATGCTCATCTACAAATAATAAAACAATCAGTATTACCCATACAAAATCGAGCCCGCCGTTCATGAACAAATCATGATAATTATAATTATCGTGCATAAGAGCAAATAAAGACGGCGCATCCTCATGAAATGAAAAAATCGGTTCTGGATACGCATAGAATCCAAATATTTCAAGTAATCCGAGCATCAGCAACAGGGTGATGAAAAAGCCGACTAAAATAAAGAGGAATTCCTTCCAACGGAATTTCTGTGACTTGAACAGAAACGATTCTATTGAAAAAAAAATCAGCGGGATAAACAAGTAAAAGATTAATTGAGGCAAACAAAATATAAGCATTGCATTCAACATCCCCAAAAACAGATACGGGTAATCCATGTCTGTTTCTCGGCTAACAAGATAAATAAAAAGATAAAGGTAAATTATAACAAGGAGACGAGACAATGTATAATATTGAATAATTGCGTCCATATTGTCGAATGGCGATCCTACGAACGAAACCAGAACTCCTGCAATGATTAGATAGTGAGAGCCCCGGAATATACGTGACGCAAGCAGCCCAAGGAACCCCGCGGTTAATGCATTGCATAAAGCGCCGCCTATCATCGCCCAGAAGTAAATGTATGGCGTTGGATTCAGTTTTAAAAACAGACCGCCGACAATATTCACAAAAGCCGTCGGCGGCGACATTGGTCGTCCTTCCATTGTCGATAGCTGCGCCAGAATGAAAAACGGGTTATCGACATAGTCATACTGGAGCGGCGCCATCAGGAGCCGAATAATAAAAACAGACACACTCAGGGTCAAGAAAATGCATATATTTCGATTACGATAAACACTGGTAATTATCATATGAATCAATTCTTAGGCCATTTTCCAGTTCGGTTATTATATTCTAAGGAACCGTTAGGATACGATGCGCGTATCTGGATGCCCATTTTACCAAAACACTACCCTTTATGTCCTTTGCGTTTACAAACTAATATCCATACTTTCTGGTGAATTCCCCAAAAAAGATCATTGCAGTATCCAATATTGAAATGATCGAAAAACGGCGAAAAAACTTTTCGGATCTCCTGACGGGAATGAAAAACGCGAAAGATGACACCGTTTCTCAACCCATAAGGATCTTTCGTGATTTCATAGTGGCCACCGGGCAATGGTTTGGCGTCTTTGAGAATATACGATCCGACCATCGGCAAAGACGCAATCAGCCAGCCACCGGATTCGAGAACTCGCGCAATTTCGGTCAGGTTGTCTTCAAACCGATCGCCGGGCTCGACGTAATAGCAGGAATGACAAGCCACCACATATTGAAAATATTGGTCCGGATAAGGAATGTGTGCGTTTGAGCCTACTTTCAAATCAGCGTTGATCCCCAATTGCTTCATTCGCTTTCCAACATGACGGTTAATGCCTTCTGCGATTTCCACGCCGTGAATCTTCATGTGTAAATTGTTGAAAAGCGGCATGTTCCGACCGTCGCCGTAACCCAAGTCAAGGACGCTGCGACCGTCGTATTCCCCCCGTGGCATGTTTAATTTGGGATACGTACCCAAAAACGCCCGCACAACAAACTCCACCGGATAAACGGCGGAAGTGTT
>Ga0208195_1002989_pt1 | contig 14909 bp, 12 predicted proteins | sample AD_UKC077_MetaG_FD_184441 | JGI IMG/M metagenome (GOLD analysis project Ga0208195, IMG submission 184441) | Active sludge microbial communities of municipal wastewater-treating anaerobic digesters from USA - AD_UKC077_MetaG (SPAdes) (version 2) | ecosystem: Engineered > Bioreactor > Anaerobic >...
GCTCGATCGAGCAGAAAAACTTCTCCTGCCCCGGGCCTGTAACGCTTTCCGTCAGGCAGAAAATGGAAGAGGTGCTTCAGGGAAGATCGCCCCGATATGAGAAGTACCTCACCCTGATACCCAAAGGATGAGCGCCGCGGCAATCGTCCCCTCCCCGTCTCTTCTGTCTCCCATAAACCCAGACAGTGCGGCATAGGACCGGCCCTGCTATCTCCCGCATGTTCCCGGCTATTCGCTCTTGACAACACCTCTGAATCATCATAGATACTGAGTTCGTTCCTCGGTAGCTCAATCGGCAGAGCGGGTGGCTGTTAACCACTAGGCTGGGGGTTCAAGTCCCTCCCGAGGAGCCAAAATTCAATCCGCTGATTTCAGCGGTGCTTAGTTAACGCAAGACCCCGTGGGGTGATCCCCTCGGGGTCTCGTCGTTTCCGGCGTGTCCACGCCGACTTACGCCCGCCCGCAGATTTACCCCTATTCTCCGTTTCGAAGCCCGCAGTCCGGGGACCGGGCGCAACCCTGGGGGTTGCGGGCGCTCACCGAAAATGTCCTCTCCGAATTCTCCCGTTCTCCGTTTTTCGAGTCGCCTTGTTTAACAGCCCGGTTGCATCCGGGCACCCGCTTCGACGTTTCGAACTCCCCTCCGGTAGGTATCCGACGAAAGCCGGACCAGTGGGTCCGGCGAAAGCGGATTACCAGACAGCGGAAACGGCCGTGAGATCGGAGACCGTTGTGGGTGCCGGCGGCATCGCCTTCGGGTGGTGTCGGACGGGCTCCAACGGTCTTCTCGACGTCAGGCCGATCCCGCCCCAGCGGCATCCACGACGGCACCTTTACGCGGCCTCCCGCAAAAGGAGGACCGGATGCCGGACAACGAACACGTCCCCGCCTCACTTGAAGAGGTGATATCGGAAATCGCCACGATCCTGGCCCGGGGCTACATGCGCCACCGCAACGGCCGCCGACTTGCCCCCGAATCGGATACCGAGGCGGTGCATGTAGCGCAAGTCGAAGAATCTGAGGCGTTTACGGAGAAACGCCTTGATGTTTCGGGCCACCGAAGCCTTCATTCATTCACGAGTTAACGCCCTGAGATTGCGGTGCGGACGAACCGCCCGCCGGGGCGAAGCCCATGAACCAAGGAGGTTTCGGATGGAAGCAACAACGTATCAAGAGGTCCAGGGGCTCTCCCGGATGACCGTCGGAGAACTCCGGGACAAGTACCTCGAGGTCTTCGGAGAAGAGACCCGCTCCTACCATAAGGAGTTTCTGCGCAAGCGAATCGCCTGGCGCATTCAGGCCCTGGCGGAGGGTGATCTTTCGGAGCGGGCCCGGCGCAGAGCCGAGGAACTGGCCAACGACGCCGACCTGAGAACGCGGGCTCCGCGTGATCCGGTCGCCTCGGGTTCCTCCGAGGTCAAAGCGAGAACGGCGACCGGCCGCATATCCCCGTCGCGCGACCCGAGGCTGCCTTTGCCCGGAACTCTGCTCGCCCGCGAGTTCCAAGGCCGCGACATTGTGGTCAAGGTACTCGACAACGGCTTCGAGTTCGACGGCCGACGCTACAAGTCCCTATCCGCCATCGCTCAGGAGGTCACCGGGAGCAAGTGGAACGGGTTCCTCTTCTTCGGCATCGCCGATGCCGCGGCCAGAGGCGGGAGCCGCAAACCCGAGAGGAGGAACGAATGAGCAGAAACAATAACCGTGGCCGGGGAGAAGCCCGGGAGTCGGCATCAAGAACCAACGGGACGATCCGTTGCGCCATCTACACCCGCAAGTCCACTGACGAGGGGCTGGAGCAGGAGTTCAACAGCCTCGACGCTCAGCGGGAATCCGCGGAGGCGTATATCGCGAGCCAACGACACGAAGGGTGGGTGTGCATCCCGGATCGCTTCGACGACGGCGGATTCACCGGCGGCAACATGGAGCGGCCCGCCCTCAAGCGGCTCTTCGCCGGCATCGAGTCGGGCGACATCGACTGCGTGGTGGTATATAAGGTTGACCGTCTGAGCCGGTCTCTCCTGGACTTCGCCCGCATGATGGAGCTCTTCGACAAGCACGCCGTGAGCTTCGTCTCCGTCACCCAGCAGTTCAACACGACCAGCTCCATGGGGCGGCTCACCCTAAACATCCTGCTTTCCTTTGCCCAGTTCGAGCGGGAGATCATCTCGGAGCGCACGCGGGACAAGATGTCCGCCGCGCGCCGCAAGGGCAAGTGGGTCGGCGGGATGCCGGTCCTCGGGTACGACGTCGACCCGAAAGGCGGCAGGTTGATCGTCAACGAGGACGAAGCCGTACAGGTCCGAGGGATGTACCAGCTCTACCTGGAGCAGAGAGCCATGATCCCTGTCGTCCAGGAGATCGACCGCCGCGGTTGGCAGACCAAGCGGTGGACCACCAAGAAGGGTCAGGAGCGCGGCGGAAAGCCATTCACCAAAAACAGTCTTTTCCGGCTCCTGACCAACGTGATCTACACCGGCAAGGTCGACTACAAAGGAACCATCTATAGCGGCGAACACAGTGAGATCGTTGACATCGATCTTTGGCAGCGGGTGCAGGATGCGTTACGGCGAAACGGCAGCACCGGCGGCAAGGAGGTTCGCAACAAGTACGGAGCTCTCTTGAAGGGGCTTCTCTATTGCGCTCCCTGCGGCACGGGGATGGTGCATACCTACACGGCCAAGGACAACGGCAAACGGTATCGCTACTACGTCTGCCTGAACGCCCAGCAACGAGGCTGGGCGTCCTGTCCGACCAAGTCGCTCAACGCGCACGAGATCGAGACCGCTGTGGTCGAACACATCCGAAGCATAGGCAGAAATGAGGAAATCATCTCAGCGACGGCTGCGAAGGTTCGAGAAGAGAGCGGCAAGCGCATGGCGGAACTGGAAACCGAACAACGCGGCCATGAGCGGGAACTCAAACGGCTGCACACCGGAGTCCAGAAGCTGGTGGGCGAGTCCTTCACCGCCGTCTCGAACGGAGGGGCGGCCATGGACCAGCTCGCCGACCTTCAGGATCGGATTCGAACCATAGAACAGCGGATGACCGCCATACGCGAAGAGGTCATCGCCATCCAGAGAGAAACCGTTGACGAAAGGGACATGGCCCGGGCGCTGGCGGTCTTCGATCCGGTCTGGGAGTCGCTGTCTCCCCGAGAACAATCACGGATCGTCCGACTCCTCGTCGAACGCGTCGGGTATGACGGGCGGGATGGCAGAGTGACCGTGACCTTCCGCTCACCGGGAGTCAAGGCGCTGTGCAGCGAGGCCGACATTCGCAATCGGGAGGTGTCCGCATGAAAAATACTGCATCCGACGGAGCCGGACTGAGCCGATTGGAGAGCTCCTTCAGTTTCAAACCCAAGAACAGGAGAAAGAGCGACAACCATCTCCGCGAGGAAGACCGAAGCATCGAGCCGGGGAATCTGCCCCGCGTCTCAAAGCTGATGGCCCTGGCAATCCGCTTCGACGGTCTGGTCCAGCGTGGTGAGGTGCGGGACTACGCTGATCTGGCCAGGCTCGGCTATGTGACGCGCGCACGCATCACTCAGATCATGAACCTGCTCAACCTGGCCCCGGACATCCAAGAAGCGATTCTCTTCCTGCCCCGGACGGTCAAGGGGCGTGACCAGATTAGGGAGAAAGAGGTCCGTCCCATTGCCGCCGTTGCTCACTGGTCACGTCAACGAAAGATATGGGCTAGGCTGACCGCCGAGCGGATGAACTGACGATCCGCTCAGGGCAACCGGCAGCTTCATTATGCCCGCGTCGGACCACCGGTCCTTCTTCTCATCCCCGCCGGCAATTCCCCAAACCTCCTGATTCATGTACATTTTTTATATTGACCTGATGCCTATCAGGTCGTATAATATCAGCCTGTAATGTGGTCGTAGTTTGCCCTGACTGGGCCCTGCGGCCATTGGCGTTCACAAATAAGCCATTTGGATGGTTGAGGATACACATGAGTCAAAAACCGCGAGGCAGACGCCCCGTTCAGGAAATAACAGAGCCGCAACGCCGTACATTGAAGGAGATCCGCCTCTTCACGAACCGGCGGGGGTTCCCCCCGACCATGAAGGAACTCGCGGACATCCTCGGAATATCGCATGCCAGCGTCCACGGTCAGGTGAACCAACTTGTCCGCAAAGGCTATCTGAAGCGCGAACCCCGGAAGGCTCGTGGCATTGCGGTTGTCCGTGAACCCGTGGACGACATCCCCGATCTTGTGGCCGTCCCCATCATCGGCCGAGTGGCGGCCGGCCAACCGATCCTGGCCGAGGAAAACATCATCGGAGAGGTGCTGGTCGAAGGCGGGATCGCTCGGGCAGGCCGGTGCTTCGCTCTGGAAGTGACCGGGGACAGCATGGTGGACGCCGGAATCCGGGAGCGCGACCTGGTGGTGGTGCGCCAACAGCCCGTGGCTGAAAACGGCGACATCGTGGTCGCGTTGTTGGAAGATGAGGCCACGGTGAAGCGGCTTTATATCCGCGGTGAGAGAATTGAATTGAGACCGGAAAACCGGAAGCATCGACCGATCCCCGTGGGGTCCGACGATGGGCTGCGCATCATCGGCAAGGTCGTCGCCGTCAGGCGGCCCGGCTCGGAAACGCAAACGCCGGAATCGGCTACGCATGGTCCTGGGACCGCGTCCACTGGCGCAAGGCGGAGATCAACCCCGTGTTCAAGAACGGCAGCGGACCGTTCCTCGAACGCTGCTACACGCCGAGCCTGGTCCGGGACGCCAACGGCTCGCTGCTCCTTTACCGCGCGGCCAAGGATGCGACCGCCTACCGGACCTTCGTTTCCCGTCTGCGGGCACCGGCCCTCGGATGGCGTGACCTGCTCGGACCGGACCGGCTCGGCCAGGGGCTCACCGCGCGGGAGGCCATCCACCGGGGCGTCGGCACCCAGGCTGAACGCGATGCGGCTCTCCCGAACCCGTCCAAGGGCGACGAGTGGTTCAACACCGACCTCGCGGGCGGCGGCAAGTGGGAGAAACACACCGGCACCGACTGGAAGCGGAGCTGATCCCCGGAACACCTCTCTTCTCTTCGGACGCCAGGGAATCCCGTAACCCGGCGTGTTTCCGCTGGTTACGCCTCCATGTACATAACTCATTGGAATCAAAGGAGTTATACGCAGGAATCGCCTTGCTTTCTGTTCGGAAAGAAGCCTGTATGTGTGTGAACACAAGAGCCAATCCCTTGCCGGGAACGGGCTTACAGAACGCAAGGAGAGACCATGGACTTACGCCGGATCAACTTCGGAATCGAGATCGAGACGGTCAAACGGACGCGCGAGCGGGTCGCCCAGGCGATCCAGTCGGTGGTGGGCGGCCAAGTCCGCCACATCGGCAGCCCGGGCAGCTTCGACCCCTGGGAGGTCACCGACGACCATGGACGGGTTTGGAAAGTGGTATCCGACGGCTCGCTCATCAATGTGCCGGTCCACCTGCGGGCCGAGGTGGTGAGCCCCGTCCTGTCCTACGAGGACATCCCCGTCCTTCAGGATGTCGTCCGGGCGCTGCGGGCCTGTGGAGCCAAGGTGGACGACCGTTGCGGCATCCACGTCCACGTCGACGCCACGGCTTTTGACGGCCGGACCCTCGGCAACCTCGCCAAGATCGTCTACAAACAGGAAGCGCTCATCCTCACCGCCCTGGGCGTGAACGAGACCCGCCGCCGCAACTACAGCAAGCCGGTGAGCGACGATCTCATCGCGCAGATCGAGCGCCGCCGTCCCAGGACCAGGGACCAACTCAACCACATTTGGTACGGCTACCACAACCGGCAGCCCCAGCACTACGACAGCACCCGCTATCACGGGGTGAACCTGCACAACGTCTGGTACCGGGGCACGGTCGAGTTCCGCTGGTTCGAGGGAACTCTCCACGCGGGCAAGGTGAAAGCTTACATCCAACTGGTCCTGGCCGTGGCGGCCAAGGCGCTGAACGGCCGGGCGGCATCGAGCCGCAAGCGGTCCTTCGACCCGCAGAGCGCCCGGTACGACTTCCGGGTCTTCCTGCTTCACCTGGGGCTCATCGGCGACGAGTTCAAGACCGCGCGCAAGCATCTGATCGCCGCCCTGCCGGGGGACTCGGCCTTCAAACGCGGCAGGGTGAAACCAAATGAACAACCCGCCGACAAGGCGGAACCCTTCACGGAGGCCGGGCCCGACAATCCGGCAGGACAGCCGGATTGGACGCGCCAAGGGCGCGCCCGAAGGGCGAGGGCCATGGATGGCCCGAGTCAAACCCGGCCTCCGGCATTTTCGGGGGACGAGACCGGCGGGACGCAAGGAGGCGCGTCATGAGAGTGCTGATTCGAAACACCGCCCTCGACGGGCGGCCGCTGGAAGGCGACGGTGAGGTCTTCAGCGGGGCGACGGTGACCGAAGTGGTCCTGGCCATGAAAGGAGCCACGCTCTTTTCCGACCAGCGGGACCTCGAGGACTACATCGACATGGTCCTGCGCAACGCCAAGATGCTGTCCGGTGTTGAGCTGGCGGTCCGGGGCGACACGGCAGAGGGAAAAGCCGCATCCTTTTTAGATGCATTGATCAAACACGGCCTTGCCGAGGTGCAGGACGACAAACCCGCGCGGATACCGATTCCCGCCCTGGTCTGGCAGGGCATCGACGCGGTCCGGCTCTCGGGGCTGACCAACATGCTCGACCGACCGGTCGTCGCCCGGCTGGCCGGAGAGCTCGGCTGGCCCGACGCTGCGCGCTGGATCGAGGAGCACCCGAAGGAGTATGCCGAGGGCGTCTTCCGCGGGTTCATCGTTGATCCGCAGGGAGGGAAACCCTGATGTGCGGGCTCGCGGGCGTCATCTTCGGAAAAAAACGGCGGCGCGCCGAGGATCGGGAGCACCTCGCCTGGCTCTTCACCCGCCTGCTGCTGCTGAGCGAAGAGCGCGGGCCCCATGCCACGGGCGCGGCATGGCTCGATGTCGACGGCGGGCACCGGCTCTTCAAACGCCCGGTGACGGCCGAGCGGTTCGTGACAGACAAGGCCTTCGCCGAACTCCTTGCCTCTATGGACAACCGCGCCACGCTCCTGCTCGGCCATACCCGGTGGCGCACCCGCGGGGACGAGCGGGTCAACAGCAACAACCACCCGATCCGCGCCGGGGAGGTGATCGGCACCCACAACGGCACCATCTACAACGCCGATTACCTGTTCCGCCGCTGGAAGCTGCGACGTTTCGCCGAGGTGGACAGCGAGATTCTGTTCCGCCTGGCCGCGAACGCCGCGCGGGACGGGGCCATGGATATCGAGCGGTTCAAGGCGCGCCTCCGGCGCTGCCGCGGGCAGATCACCGCCGTCATCGCCTGCCGGACCGATCCGGGCACCGTCTTTGTACTCAAGGGGAACAGGCCGTTGGAACTGCGCTGGCATCCCCGCCGCAAGGCGATTCTCTACGCTTCGGACCCCGCATACCTCGACGCCGTGCTGGCGGAGGAAAGGGGCTGGAGGGAGATTCCGGTCCCGCCCATGAGCTTGGTGGTGTTCCGGCGCGAGGACCTGGCTGCGTATTCGATGGAGCCGTTTGAGTTCATCGCCCAGGAGAGAAAGGGAGCAGAACCATGATAGACACCCCAATGAACCCAATGAACCAGGCAATGAACCCAACAGAACCCTTGAAGCCGAACACAAACGGAATGCTGAGACTCTTCGTCTACGGGACCCTGAAGCGTGGTTTCTGGAACCACGACCGCTTCTGCCGGGGCGTCCTGACGGTGGAGGACGCCGTGGTCCGCGGCCGCCTCTTCGAGACATCCTCCGGAATCCCCGTCCTGCAGGTCCCGGAAGAGGACATCCTCGCCGTCGGTACCACCAACCCGCGCGCCGACGTGGCCACACAAGCGCACGTGACGGCCCGCCTTTTCACTCCGCAATCCACAATCATCAATCCGCAATATGAAGGCGCGCCCTGGGGCCCCGTGTATGGGGAGCTTCTGACCTTCGACGATCCCGAAAACCGCCTTCCGGCCATCGACCGGCTGGAGGGGTTTCATCCCGGCGGTCCCTGCCTCTACTGCCGTGTTCTGGTCCCTATCCGTACAAACGGAACCGGGCTTCCGGCCTGGCTCTATGTGGGTGAAGATCTCTCGGGCAGGCTTACCCCGCTCGGTGGGTCCCGCTGGCCCCGGAAGCCTTGACTCGGTTACACTCGGTCAAATACAGAAAATAACCGGACAAACTGCTTGACATTGGACCTCCATCTGATATATTGTAACCCTGTTTGTCCTGGTTTATTGGGATGTAAGCGACGAGGATTAGAACGTGGGACACCGATCAACCAAAGGAAAGAGGCTGTTGGGAGTCAACCGATGAAGCCAACAGTGAGCGGGGTCGAATGATGGAAGACCGATGGCTCTCCGTGGATGAGATTGCTGACCATCTCGGTATCAAGCGGGATACGGTCTACAAGTGGATCAGTGAACGGCAGATGCCGGGTCACAAGATCGGTCGGCTTTGGAAATTCAATCAGCGAGAAGTTGACGAATGGGTGAGAAGCGGTGGTGCAAACACTTCTCCGTCGGAAAATGAACAATCCAAAATCAGACAACGAGAATCCTAATGGCCAGACTCGAAGAACTAAAACGCGGTGCGACCGTCAAAGGTATTCTGCCAGAAGGTTTCATAACCGTGGTCGATGTGTCTTGGATTGGTTCTGTCGCCATCGAACTGACCTACAAAGACAGCAAAGGGAAGCTGGCTAATGAACTGATATATCGTGACCGCGAGGGCGACCTCGAAATAATGGAATCCGGCAAGCCTTGGAGCTTCGATGGCGATTCCGACCTTTTCAGGCTGGTTTCGGAGGCACACCGTATTCGCCTCGCTTACCTGTTCGATCCGCTCCTGGCGGTCCACACCTCACTCGTCGATCCGCTTCCGCACCAGATCACAGCCGTTTATGAGTCAATGCTTTCTCGCCAGCCGCTTCGTTTCCTTCTGGCCGATGACCCTGGGGCCGGAAAGACCATCATGGCAGGACTGTTGATCAAGGAGTTGATCGCGCGGGGCGACCTGCAACGGTGCCTCATTGTCTGCCCGGGCAACCTGGTCGAACAGTGGCAGGATGAACTCTATCGGCGCTTCCACCTGCCCTTCGAAATCATGACCAATGACAAGTACGAGGCGGCCCGGACCGGAAACTGGTTCGCGGAGAACCCGCTCTCCATCTGTCGTCTCGACAAGCTCAGCCGAAACGAGGACGTACAGGAGAAACTGAAGACCACGGATTGGGACCTTGTAGTCTGCGACGAAGCCCACAAGATGAGCGCATCCTTCTGGGGCGGCGAAATCCGCAGGACCAAACGCCACCAATTGGGACAGATTCTTTCCGCCCTCACTCGTCATTTTCTGCTTCTGACGGCCACGCCGCACAACGGAAAGGAAGAGGACTTTCAGTTGTTCATGGCGCTGCTCGATGGCGACCGCTTCGAGGGCAAGTTCCGCGACGGCGTTCATTCCATCGATGCCAGCGATCTGATGCGTCGGATGGTTAAGGAGGACTTACTCAAGTTTGACGGTCGTCCGTTGTTTCCGGAGCGTAAGGCCTACACCGTAGAATACGAGCTTTCCGACGGTGAAGCGGACCTGTACCAGCGTGTGACGGAGTATGTTCGCGATGAATTCAACCGCGCCGAAAAACTGGCCAACGACGGCCGCAAAGGAACGGTTGGGTTTGCCTTGACGGTCCTGCAGCGTCGGTTGGCCTCTTCGCCGGAAGCCATTTATCAATCGCTCCGCAGGCGTCGGGAGCGACTGGAAAAGAGATGCCGCGAGGAGGAACTCCTCAAACGTGGCGCGGAGGTCCGTATCGATTGGCACAAGGATGTCCCGTCCCTGTCCGAAGATGACCTTGAAGATCTCGAAGATGCGCCGGATGAGGAAGTCGAGAACACGGAAGATCGCGTTGTCGATCTGGCCTCGGCGGCCCAGACAATCGCCGAGCTAAAGGCGGAAATTGCAATTCTCAAGGATTTGGAGCAAGTGGCCCTGCGGGTTCGTCAATCACGCACGGACCGGAAGTGGGATGAGCTTTCGAGTCTACTGCAGAACCAGACGGAGATGTTCGATGCCCATGGTCATCGCCGCAAGCTGATCGTTTTCACCGAGCATCGCGACACATTGAACTACCTTCATGATCGGATTGGGTCGCTGATCGGGAAGCCGGAATCCGTCGTGACCATTCACGGAGGCATGGGCCGTGAGGAACGAAAGAAGAACGAATCGCTCTTCACGCAGGATAAGGACACAGAGGTGCTCATCGCCACGGACGCGGCGGGCGAAGGTATCAACCTGCAGCGGGCCCATCTGATGGTCAATTACGACCTGCCCTGGAACCCGAACCGTCTCGAACAACGGTTTGGCCGCATCCACCGCATCGGGCAGACAGAGGTCTGCCACTGCTGGAACCTCGTCGCGTCAAAGACGCGGGAAGGCGATGTGTATCGCCGTCTGCTGGAGAAGTTGGAGGAGGAACGTAAGGCGCTGGGCGGAAAGGTATTCGACATCCTCGGCAAACTGCTTTTCGGCGACAAGCCCCTGCGGCACCTCCTCATGGAGGCCATTCGGTACGGAGACCGTCCGGAAGTGCGAGCAAAGCTGAACCAGGTCGTCGACAACGCCTTGGATCGGGACAAACTCCGCGATCTGATTGAGGAACACGCCCTGGCGCACGACTCCATGGATGCCTCCCGCGTCCGGGAGATTCGGGAAGACATGGAACGGGCCGAGGCTCGCCGTCTTCAGCCCCATTTCGTTGCCGCCTTCTTCAATGAATCCTTCAAGCGGCTCGGCGGAACCTTGCGGGAAAGGGAGCCGAAGCGTTACGAGGCGACCCACGTTCCGGCCGTCATTCGCAACCGGGACCGGATCATCGGCATGCGCGATCCCGTCCTCACGCGATACGAACGCCTGACGTTCGAGAAAGAACTGATCAGCGTCCCAGGCAAGCCCCTGGCAGAGTTCATTTGTCCTGGCCATCCGCTTCTCGACGCCACCATAGACCTAATCCTCGAACGGCACCGGGACCTCCTGCGACAAGGTGCCATCCTGGTCGACGAGAACTCTATGGACGAGGATGTGCGTGCACTCGTTTACCTGGAGCACTCCATCCAGGATGCGCGCACGGATCGGAGTGGAAATCGGCGCGTGGTCTCTCGCCAGGTTCAGTTCGCGGAGGTGACTGCATCCGGCGATGTTCGTGGTGCTGGATATGCGCCATACCTCGACTACCGGCCGCCCACTGAATCGGAACTGGCCTTGATCCGGCATATGGAAGAACCCGGCTGGTTGCGCGACGAGATTGAATCTCGCGCCCTCGACTATGCTGTCCGGAACCTGGTGCCCTCCCACCTGCAGGAGGTCAAGAGCCGCAAAGAGCAGATGGCCGACAAGACCATGGCCGCAGTCAAGGAAAGGCTTACGACGGAGATCAGCTACTGGGACCATCGGGCGGAACAGCTCAAGCAGCAGGAACTGGCGGGCAAGGTTAATGCAAAGATCAACTCCGGCAAGGCCCGTCAGCGGGCCGACGAGTTGACGATGCGGCTGCAGAAACGCATGGAGGACCTCCAGCAGGAACGCCGCATCTCGCCGCTTCCGCCCAACGTCATCGGCGGAGCACTGATCGTACCGGCAGGACTTCTCATGAGGTTGAACGGAGGGCAACCCGCCACGGTGCAGGCCAAGGAGACCAAGCGCGTCGAAATGGTCGCCATGAGGGCGGTAATCGCGGCCGAACAGGGGCTCGGTTTCGAACCCCGCGACGTGGCGGCCGACAAGTGTGGCTACGATATTGAATCGCGTGATCCAGCAGGCGAGTCGCGGCTCCGCTTCATCGAGGTGAAGGGACGAGTTCAGGGAGTGGACACTGTGACCGTCACCAAGAACGAGATTCTGACCGCACTAAACAAGCCGGATCAGTTCATTCTGGCGATTGTGCAGGTGAACGGCGAGCAGGCGGTGGACATCACCTATGTGCGCGAGCCGTTCGGTCGGGAACCAGACTTCGGCGTTACGAGCGTGAATTACCGGTTATCAGAGTTGCTGAGTAGGGGAGGCCCGCCACGATGACGGATGCGCCTCCCTATTTCGAGGATGTCCGGGCAACTGCTGCCAGGCGTTGGGTTCAACTTGAACAGGACCCCGTATTGGCCGGACCTTGGCACCAATTGTTCAAGCAGGTGCAAAGTCCTCGTCATGTCGTTTCCGAGCTTCTGCAAAATGCGGACGATGCGGGCGCAACCATGGCTTCGGCGGGCATCCAAGATGGGGAGTTCATATTCATTCACAATGGCGAGGACTTTACCGAGGAGCACTTCATCTCCCTTTGCCGGTTCGGGTATTCCAACAAGCGATCCCTTCACACCATTGGATTCCGAGGGATTGGCTTCAAGAGCACATTTAGCCTTGGGGATGAGGTTCGGCTCAGTACTCCTTCACTATCGGTGGCCTTCCGGCGCAGCCGTTTCACCGAGCCCATATGGATGGCCCGGAACGGAGTCCCGGCCCGTCACACGGAAGTTCGTGTTACGATTCAGGACCCACACCGCCAGCGAGAACTGAAGAAGAACCTTGATGACTGGACGAAGAGTCCGGCATCGTTGCTTTTCTTTCGTTCCATCCGTTGCTTGACCATCAGCGGCCGAGAAATCCGTTGGGAGTCACAAGCTGCTGGGCCTGTACCTGGATCGAGCTGGTTCTCGTTGGCAGGCACGCCGGACCGACGGGTACTGCTGATCCAGTCCGATCCAGAGCCTTTTCCAGCTGAAGCCCTCGACGAAATCCGTCAGGAACGAATGGTCGCGGTTGACGAGGAAACAGCCCTGCCTCCGTGCACCGTCGATCTGGTTCTCGGCATGGAAGGCCGCCTTTTTGTCATTCTTCCCACAGGAGTGCTGACCAAACTTCCATTTGCTTGCAACGCACCGTTCATCCAAGACCCGGCCCGCGTGAAAATCAAGGACCCGGAGACTTCGCCGACAAATCGTTGGCTCCTGGATCGTGTGGGCAGATTGGCAGCGGAGACTCTGCTTCATTGGGTTGGAAATGTGGCCGTGGGAATTGAGAAACGATGCGATGCCTACGCGCTGCTACCTGATCTTGATCGCGATGATCATTCGCTGGAAGGCGACTGCGGACGGATCGCCGAAGAGGCATGCGAATCCGCAATGGCAGGTAAGCCATTCCTTTTGTTGGAAGACGGATCGTTGGCAAAGGAAAAAGGCTGTGTTGCCGTGCCTCGGGTTCTCCTCGACGTATGGCCGAACGATCTTGTCTCTCGCCTGTTCACCGACAGCGCCCGACCGATTCTCTCTCATCACATATCGGCCGAGAACCGAAAGAAGCTGATCAACTGGAACAGCATAGACCAAATCAGCAAGGAAGATGTGCTGACCACACTCAAATCGAAGCACCTGCCCAAACCGGATTCCTGGGCGCAGCTTCTGCTGCTGTGGGCCTACGTCGCGGAAGATGTTGTCGGCTATCACTACAATCGAAATCATAATGATGTTCGCATACTTCCGGTCCACGGTAAGGATGTTCTGTATGCCGCCAACGAAATCGTGCGGCTGGGAGAGAAGAAACTGCTCCAGTCTCAGGAGGATTGGGAGTTCCTCGCGGCCCACCTGCTTGTACTCAATCAGAACTGGCCGCGATTCCTGGCTGAACAGCGCCGAAGGGCCGAGCAGGACAAGGACGATGATCTTGGGCGGCAAGTTGAATCCGCCTACAAGGTCTTCGACGCCGTGAACCTTGGACAAGCCAGCGACGTGAGTCAGGTGATCCAGCAAGCCGCTGAGAAGTTTTTCGGTGAGCAAGAATGCGATATGGAGGACTGCATTCGGTTGGCACAACTGGCTGCAACTTTGGGAGCTTCGGTATCGGAGAGCTTTCAGTTCGTCACCCGTGATGGTTGCCGCAGGCCAGTCAACGAACGTATTGTTTACGATGCAAACAATGACCTTGATGCGTTCGTTCCCGATCAATGGTACCAAAGCCACGTGCTGCACGAGGACTATCGTGTCCTTCTGTCTTGCACCGAAGAAGACTGGCAGCAATGGGTGACATCAGGGCGAAGCGGGCTGCTTACATTCCTGCCTTTGCAGCAGGTAACAAAAAGAGTATGGAACAAAAAAGATATCATCACGCTGCTGAAGGATCGTGGGTTGCAAGGCGAGCCGGCATTTCCGTACCAAAGGGACGATTTCACCATTGATGATTTCGATTTCTTACAGGAACACTGGGAGTTCTGGCAGGAAGTTGCTCGAAATGATCCTCTGATATGGGGCAAAGTCATGTCCCGAGTCTTGGTGCAACCGAAAGACTATTGGACAACAGCACTTTGCTTGAAGGTCTGGCAAAACGGGAACAAGTACAAACAGACGATAACAAATGAAGACTTGTTGCCGGCTTGGGTTGCTAAATTCCAATCTCTCCCGTGCCTACAGGACACCAACGGCCGCTACCGTGAACCGGCAGAGCTTCTCCGCCGGACCCCAGAAACCGATCCGTTGTTCGGAGTCGAGTCATTTGTTCGCTCCGAGTACGATACCGAGCAAACCCGTCCCCTTCTGATAAGGCTGGGCGCGAGAGGAACACCCACGGGCCCCCGACGCCTTCTGGATCGGCTTCGCGCCCTTGCCACGGTGGAAAACCCGCCTGTCTACGAGGTGGAAAAATGGTGCCGCCGACTCGATCAGTTGCTCACCAAGTGCTCTACTCCGGAGTTCAACGAAATCAAGTCTGCCTTTGTGGACGAGAAACTGATCCTCACTGCCGAGTCCGAATGGGTCACGGCCGCCGAGGCGTTCCTTTCCGCCGACGAGGAGGACGCTCCTGGGGCGGCCGTAGTGCACCCTGCCATTCACGACTTGTCGATGTGG
>Ga0208195_1003001_pt1 | contig 14856 bp, 11 predicted proteins | sample AD_UKC077_MetaG_FD_184441 | JGI IMG/M metagenome (GOLD analysis project Ga0208195, IMG submission 184441) | Active sludge microbial communities of municipal wastewater-treating anaerobic digesters from USA - AD_UKC077_MetaG (SPAdes) (version 2) | ecosystem: Engineered > Bioreactor > Anaerobic >...
CCGCTGGAAAAGCGAAGACTTCCGAGTTACAAACTGTTCCCGTCGCAGCGATGTGGTTTTCTGTCATTTAACCCAATAGACATTGGGCCGAAACTTCCGTTGCGACTTTTTTAGTGAAGTTTTCGGGTTAGGTGAGGATCTCTGGTCGGCCTCCGCTCCGCTCCGGCCTCCCAGCGTCCCCACCCGACGCACGGAGAACAACAACAGAGCCAGGGGACATTATCTCCCGAGTTCTTAGCCGGAACGATGCAGTTGATCCAGGTGGAACGGCCAAGCTGGCCGTTCTGGGCGGCAACCTGCCGCCCAGCCGAGCGCACGGAGATCGCACACCATTGGGTTCGCACTCTTTGCGTTCGGCTGTCGGGCTGGTAGCCCGACAGAACGGGCCAGTGGCCCGTTCCACCCAAACTCCAATCGAATCGTTCCGGGTTAGGAGGACATTCCTGAAGAGTTTTGACAGGCTGAAGTTTTTTGTGCCCTTTGCGGGTCATCGTGATTACACTGTTCCAACCTATGGCTAAAAAACCTCTTCGCATCGGCATGATCGGCTGCGGCTTCATGGGTCGGGCCCACAGCAACGCCTACCGCAAGGTCGGCAACTTCTTCGACCTCGAACACGAGTGCGTCCTGCAAGCCGCCTGCGCGCGGAACAAGAGGAACGTCACCGCCTTTGCCGCCCAATGGGGCTACGCCTCGGTGGAAACCGACTGGCGCCAACTCCTCGCGCGCGACGACATTGATCTGGTGGACATCTGCGTGCCGAACGATCTGCACGCGGTCATCGCCACCGCCGCCGCCAAGGCCGGCAAGATGATTCTGTGCGAAAAACCGCTCGCGATGAACGGGTCGCAGGGACGGCAAATGGTCGCCGCCGTCGAGAAGGCCCGGGTGCCGAACATGGTGTGGTATAATTACCGTCGTCTGCCCGCCGTCACGCTCGCCAAACAGCTCATTGACGAGGGCAAGCTGGGCCGGATTTTCCATTATCGCGCCAAGTTCCTCCAGGATTGGACCATCAGTCCCGAACTGCCGCAGGGCGGCACCGGCTTGTGGCGGTTGGACGTGAAGGCCGCCGGCAGCGGGGTCACCGGAGACTTGCTCGCGCATTGTATTGACACGGCACTTTGGCTCAACGGCCGCATCGAAAAGGTCAGCGCCATGACCGAGACGTTTATCAAGACGCGCAAGCACAACCTCACCGGCAAACTCGCGAAGGTGGGGATTGACGATGCGTGCGCGTTCCTGGCGCGTTTTGGCAACGGCTCGCTCGCCACGTTCGAATCCACGCGCTACGCCCGCGGCCACAAGGCGTTGTACACCTTTGAGATCAACGGCGAGCACGCCAGCATTTTTTGGGATTTGCATGACCTGCATCGCCTGCAATACTTCGACCACCGCGATCCCAGCAACGTGCGTGGCTGGCGGAACATCCACGTCAGCGACAGCGACCAGCCCTATCTCAAGCATTGGTGGGTGCCGGGCCTGCAAATCGGTTACGAACACAGCTTCGTCCATCAAGTGGCGGATTTCCTCAAGGGCCTCGAGACCGGTCAGCCCGCCGGACCGACCTTCCGCGACGCCTTGGAAACCCAGTTTGTTTGCGACGCCGTACTGAAATCGGCCAAGACCCAGAAGTGGGAGAAGGTGGCGAAGTAAATCCCTTGTTCCAGTTGCACGAGCCGGGCAGCGACCGCGCGGGCGCCGTGCGTTGATGCGTTTGTTGGGGTGACGGGATGTTGCGCTCGATGTTTGAACAACGAGCGGGGACTGCCGTTTTTCACCCGCGTCGGGAACTGTGACTGGCGGGCGGATCGTTGCGGAGAGACAGGTTCTCTTCAGCCTGCGGCGCACGCTAAAAATGGGATGGCGGCGGGCGGGGGGAATGCCTACCTTCCCGTGCATGAACCGCGAGATGAACCAAACCACTCAATGCGCTGACCAAGTCGCCAACTGCACACCGTTTCACTGGAGGTCACGGGGATCTCGTCTGGGTTGGATCGGGGGATTGATGCTGGGAGCGTTGATTCTCGCCGGTTGCACCGCGTCCCGTCCGCCGGTGGCGGAGGGCGAAGATTTCACCGCCCCACCGCCAGTCACCGCCAAAGCGTGGGCCATCACCGACGGGCGCACCGGCGAATTATTGTGGGGACTGAACGCGGATGAACCCCGCAAAGCCGCCAGCACCACCAAGATGATGTGCGCTTACGTCATTCTGGAACTGGCCGCGCGGCAGCCGGACGTTTTAGATGAAGTGGTGACCTTCTCTCCGCTGGCGGACAACACGGGCGGCTCCACCGCCGGGATCAAGGCGGGTGAAAGGGTGCCGGTGCGCGAGTGTCTCTACGGCTTGCTGCTGCCCTCCGGCAATGACGCCGGTAATGCCTTGGCGGAACATTTCAATGATCGGTTTGCGCCTCCGGATGCGCGGTTAAACGCACTGGGCTTGGGACATCCGGCCTTCGCCACGCGCGCGAATTTCATTGCCGAAATGAACCGCACCGCGGGCCGTCTTGGTATGACGAACACGATTTATCGCTCCGCTTTTGGCGATGGCGGGACGCCCGACGACCGCACCATTACCGCGCGCGACCTGACCCGGCTGGCTTGGCGGGCCATGCAGAATCCGCTCTTCCGGCATTATGTCGCCACCGAACGCCATGAATGCCAAGTGCGCACGCCCGAGGGCGGTACGCGACCCGCCGCCTGGACGAATACGAATCATTTACTGACCCTTCACGCTGGGTACGACGGCATCAAGACCGGCACCACGACGCAGGCCGGCGCGTGCCTGGTATCGAGCGGACGCCGGGGCAACGACCACCTGCTGGTGGCGGTGCTGGGATCGGAATCCGGCAACGGACGGTTTGTGGATACGCGCAATCTGTATCGCTGGGCTTGGCAGCGTCGCGGGCATCGTTGACCGACACCGCTCCCACCCGCAGACGAGGAAGATTGGGGGCCAACCCGTATTCCCGGTCCGGGTGCCGGTGGCGAGGCAACGGGATTATTCCGGTGGAACGGAAGGTTCGCCTTCCGGATAGATCTCGGCGGGGAGTTGTCCGCGGCGAATAAGCTCTTGCAGGTCGCGGATGATGGTGCGGCGCGCCACGCCGAACTGCCGGGCCAGGGCGGAGATGTTGGCCCGTTGCCGGGAGGTTTTCAGTTGCTCGCAAATTTGATGTTGCCGGCTTAACCGGTCGGTCGAGCGGCTGAACAGGTCCAGCGCATCCACCCGCTGCGAACGTTCCAGGGCTTCAAACTGGCGGATCACTTCCCGGTGGCCGCATTCCTCCAACGCAGTGGCGATGGTGCGTTTGAGTTCATGCACGTCCACCGGTTTGGGCAGACAGTAGTGCGCGCGGCGCGGGCCCTGCAACGCCTGCAACTGTTGCTGCACCTCGAGCGCGCCGGAGATGATGATGATGGGCACATGCGGCAACAGTTCCTTGAACGCAGGCAGAAAACTCAGACCCAACTCGCCCTCGGACAGAATGTGGTCGAGCAACAGTAAATCGGGGGGCGACGCCGGAATGGCGGCGAGGGCTTCGCTGCCGTTGCGCACCCGGACCAAGTGGTACGCAGACAAGGTTTCCTCGTAAATCTCGTATTGAAAATCGTCGTCTTCGACGATGAGCAGAGTGGGGGGAGTCATGATGATGAAGCGCGGGGGATTCCGGTGGGGGATTGCATTTCAGGCGACGGCGGATGAACTGGCAGCAACAAGGTAAACACGCTGCCCTGGCCGACGACGGATTCCACGGCCAATCCCGCCTGCAAACGTCCGGCCAGTTCGTAGGCCATGGAAAGGCCCAAGCCCGTGCCGCGGCGGGTCGAGAAGGCCTTGGTGGTAAAGAACGGTTCAAAGAGACGGGACAAATGCTCCGCCGAAATGCCGCAGCCGAAATCCTGAACCGACACGCTGACGTAGTCCGGCGCGGCCGCCGGTTTGAGCGCCAAATCCGCGGGCAGGCGCGTCACCCGGGCGGTGCGCACCACCACGCGTTTGCGTTCGCTCATCGCCTCCGCCGCGTTGAACAGGAAGTTCAGGAGAATCTGCTGGACGAAATCCTTGACGATCCGGACCGGCGGCAGTTCGGGGGCGGGATCAAACCGGATTTCCACCTCCCGCAGGAAACGATCCCCCAGCAGGGTCAGGGTGTCATCCACCACAGCGTTGAGCGGATAGGATTCAGGCGTCTCTGCCGATCCGCGACTGAAGCCCAACATGGCGCGCACGAGACCTGCGCCCTGGTCCACGACGGTTTTGATGCGGTCCACGCGGCGCCGCACTTTCTGCGGCTGGTCCAAATTGTCTTCGATGATCTGCGCGGAGCCTTTGATGATGGACAGAATGTTGTTGAAATCATGGGCGATCCCGGCCGCAAGCGTGCCGAGCGCTTTCATCTTCTGGCTGTGCAACAATTCGCGGCTGGCTTGCTCGAGTTCGCGTGTGCGCAGGGCCACTTGTTGTTCGACCTCGGCGTAACTGCGCCGCAACCGCAGATGGCGGTTGAACGCCAGCACGGCGAAGAATAACGCCGTCCCCAACCCGGCCAAGGCGATGGCCAGGAGGCGTCCCTCGCGATACCACGGCAGGGCCACCATGAAGATCTGTTGCGCGGGCCGGGATTCCAGGTTGCCGTTGCGGTCCAGTGCCCGCACCTGAAACACATGCCGGCCCGCCCGCAGATCGGTGAAGGTGACCGTCGTGGTTTCGCGGAAGGGCGACCATTCCTCCTCGTCCAACCGGTAGGAATAGAGAAGCCGGTTCTGCGGCGTGAATTTCCATTTGTCCCGCCCGCGAAAATCGAGCGTGATTGCGCCGCCGGCTTCGATGGGTTTCGTCGTCAGCGTTGAAATTTCCGTGCGCGGCGGATCGAGATCGGCCTCGGGATGTTGCCGGGACAACCCTTGACTCGTGCCCACCCAAAGTTGGCCGCGCCGGTCTTCCAGCAGACTGAAGACCGGGCTTTCGGGCAATCCCTCCGGCGCGCTGATTTCCAACCAATAATCCTGAACGAACCGGTGCAGTCCGTTGTTGGCCGCGATCCAGAGCGCACCTTCCCGTCCGGAACTCAGAGCATGGATGGTTTCGAATCCCGTGCGCAGGATAGACCAGTGCCGGCCGTTGAACTCCCAGACTTGATCCGTGGTCGCACACCAAATGCGGCCATCCGCGGCTTCCGCAAAACACCAGGCACCCTCCGGCGCCGTGGGCGCCGTGGTGAAGTCGCGCCATTGTCCCTCCCGGTAACAGGCCACACTACGGTCGCCGCCCAGCCAGAGGTCGCCATTCCGGCTCTGGAACACGGCGAGCACCGTGGCGCCGATGGTTGCGAAAGGCGGGGTAACCGGCAACGCCTGGAAGTGGGTGCCGTCGAAGATTTCCAAGCGCAAGCTTTCCGTCCCGGGATGCGCGGAAAGCCGTTGCACGCAGACCGACCGGTCGTTCAGAGGGCCGAGGAAGCGTAACCGGTTCGCACGCGTATCCGTCGGCAACGAGGCAAACACGCCGCGCGTTGGATCGAACTGCAGCAGGCGTTCTTTTCCCGCAACCAATATCGTGCCATTGGCCAGCAGCGTCAGGAAATGGCTGGCGGGATCGGGATGAAGCGCTTGCCGAAAGGGGAAAGTCCGGATGTGGTCGCCGGCCAACAGATGCAAGGCGGTGTCCGTTGCAAACCAGAGTTGGCCCTCTCCATCTTCGGTGATACCGCGGACCGGTTCCCGGAGGATGGCGACGGCGGGCGGCGCGCGCCAGACCGGGGGCGCATGCCGGAACAACCCGCCGGAGGTGGCCAGCCAAAAAAATCCACCGGGGGCCGGGGCGGCATCCCGGATCCAACGCGGCGTAAAATTATCTTCCCGCGTCCAGTCGGCGTCTTCCGGTCCACTGAAATAGAGGGCGTTCGTGGAGATCGCCCAGCGGACGGCATTCGGCCCGGTCCATGCGATAATCACGTGATCCATTTCGACGGGCTGCCTCGTCCATTGGTCGCCGTCAAAATAAACCAGGACGGGCTCGCCGGTGACCGATTCGGCCAGGGCAGTGATGCCGCCGGCATCGTCAGCCCGCGGTTCGCGCAGATTTTGGAGCGCCCATTCCGGCGGGAGAACGAATTCCTCCCAGGCAGTGTCGGGGCGGAGCGACCGAATGGGCGGAGGGAGTCGGGCCAATCCGTGCGCGCCGCTGATCCACAAGCTGCCGTCGGGTGCAGGGGTTAATCCAAGAAAGTGACCGAGCCGGGTTTGTTGTGCGGTGCGCAGGATTTCCGTTTCCTGAAGTTCGGGCACTTCGGCGTTCAACAGCATCAACTGCTCGCGCAAGAGAAACAACACCCGCCCCTGTCGCACCGGATGCAAGGGTGGTCCGTGCGGTGAAGCGGGACCAAACGCCGCATGGTCCGCGGCGATTTCCGGTACGGCGTGCAGATACCACTCGCCTTCGGTGAATTCATACAAACCGTTGGTGGACGCCGCCCAAAGCTGGCCCGCCGGGCTCTCGTACACCCGGCCTCCGCTTGTCGGCGGGGCGGGGAGGATGACGGGATCGTATCCGTCCAGCTTCGTGATGAACGGCTGATTGAAATGACGCACGAGCACGGTACCTTGAGGACCAACGGTGACCGATCCACACGCGGCTTCGGGCAATCCGTCCATGGCGCGGAAGGCTCGCCACGGGGAGGCGGGTTGGCCGCACAAGGATTGCGCCAGCGCTGCCAGCGCCGTTCCACAACCCAACAACCGGTTCGTGAGACTCATGGGCGTGCGACCTCTGTTCCGGACCGCGCCGGCAGTATTCCGTCCGCTGCCAGTCGGCGCAATGAAAAGCTCCGATATGTGCCGGTTGCCTACGTTGATGAGCGCCTGCTGGAGACGCCCGCATCCTTTGGCCAGCGCCAGGCAAGTCAGGCGTTCAGCCTTCTCCGACAAAAAGGCCGCGCTCTTGCGAACGCGGCCCTTTCCGATTGATTTGTCAAACCCGGCGCTGAGAGATGAAACCGGCTCAAGCGCGTTTGGCGAACGGCAGTCGCCACGGCTTGCGGTATTTCACGCCGACCAATTTATCCGCATCGTGATGGTTGGTGATCCGCTCTTTCACCGGATCCCAGACGATTTTGTGCCCGGTGCGAAACGCGATGTTGCCGAGGTGCGCCACGCTGGAAACGTGGTGGCCGGTGGCGACATCGAGCACCGGTTGCTGGCGCGATTTCATGCAGTCCAGGAAGTTGCGGACGTGTTGCGGATGGGGGGAGCCGCTCGGTTTGACCTTCCGGGGTTCCAAGTTGGCCAGGCGGCGTTCCGGCACGATTTCGTAGCCGTCGCTGTTGAGGAAAATGGTGCCTTCCGTGCCCGACCAGGAAATGCCCCACGGACGGCTGTTCAGTCCCACGCCCATGCCGCTCTTGTGTTCCCACACCAGCATGTAATCCGGGAACTCGTAAACCGCGATCTGCGAATCGGGCGTTTCGCGCATGTCATCCTGCACGTAAGTTCCACCGCTGGACGTGACGGTCCGGGGCGCATCCATGCCGAGGCCCATGAGACACATATTGATCAGGTGCACGCCCCAATCGGTCATCAAACCGCCCGCGTAATCCCAGAACCAACGGAAATTGTAATGGCACCGGTTTTTGTTGTACGGCCGCTTGGGCGCGGGCCCGAGCCAGAGATCGTAATCCAAGCCCGGCGGCGGCGCTTCATCCGCCAGACGGCCCATCGTCGGCTGCCAATCGAGCCACGCCCAGGCGCGGACCATGCTGACCTTGCCCAACTTGCCGGATTTGACGAATTCAGCGGCTTCCACGATGTGATTGCAGCTGCGCCACTGCGACCCCATTTGCACGATCCGTTGATACCGTTGAGCCGCCGTGACCATGGCGCGGCCTTCGTCAATCGTGGTGGCCAACGGTTTTTCGACATACACATCCAATCCCGCCTCACAGGCGAGCACCGTGGGCAACGCGTGCCAGTGATCCGGTGTGCCGACGATGACGGCATCCAGGTCTTTGCGCTCGAGGACACGACGGAAATCGCGTTCCGTGGCCGGGGCCGGCCGGTTTTTGGCAGTGCATGCTTTCACGCCGTCGGCGAGATGATTGTCATCGCAGTCACAGACCACCGGGCATTCGACCTCCGGATTGGCCAGGAAGAAACCGAGATCGCGCACGCCTTGGCCGCCGCATCCGATCAAGCCCACGCGGATTTTGTCATTGGGCCCGGGCTGTCCCGCGGCGCGGAGGAGCGGGCCGCCCACGGTCAGGGCGCCGGCGGCCAGAGTGGAGGTGCGGATGAATTCACGTCGAGATAATGCATTCATAATTTCAGTTCGATGATACGCGATCCGCGCTATTCAAACAATCCCTTGTTCCAGCACCGCGTCGGCCACCTTGACGAACCCGGCAATATTGGCGCCGACGACCAGGTTGCCTGGCTGCCCATACTCGGCCGCGGTTTCATAAGCGTTCTTGTGAATCGCCATCATGATCTGGTGCAGTTTGACTTCCACTTCCTCCCGCGACCAATTCAAACGCATGGAGTTTTGCGACATCTCCAGCCCGGACGTGGCCACGCCGCCGGCGTTGGCCGCCTTGCCGGGACCGTAGAGGATTTGGTGCGCCAGAAACGCCTGCACGCCCTCCGGTTCGGTGGGCATGTTCGCCCCCTCGGAAACCACGAAACACCCGTTGGCGAGCAAACGCCGGGCGTCGGCGCCGCTGATTTCGTTCTGGGTGGCGCTGGGAAACGCGCATTGCGCGGGAACGCCCCACGGACGCGCGCCGGGATGAAACTGCGCGCCGAATTGATCCGCGTATTCCTTGATGCGGCCCCGCCGGACGTTTTTCAGGTCCATGACCCACGCCAGCTTTTCCTCGGTGATGCCGTCCGGATCGTGGATGAACCCATCCGAATCGGACAACGTCACGGGTTTGGCGCCGTGATCGAGCAATTTCTCCACGGTGTATTGCGCCACGTTGCCGCTGCCGGAGACCAGGCAGGTTTTGCCTTCCAACGAATCCTTGCGGGTCTTGAGCATTTCCTCGGCGAAAAAGACCGCGCCGTAACCGGTCGCCTCGGGACGGATCAATGAACCGCCCCAGGCCAGTCCTTTGCCGGTAAAGACGCCGGTGAACTCATTGGCCAGCCGTTTGTAATGGCCGAACAAGTATCCCACCTCCCGCGCGCCCACGCCGATGTCGCCCGCCGGCACGTCGGTATCCGCGCCGATGTGCCGGTATAATTCCGCCATGAACGACTGGCAGAAGCGCATGACTTCCTGATCGGATTTGCCTTTCGGATCAAAGTCGGCGCCGCCTTTGCCGCCGCCCATCGGCAGCGTGGTCAGTGAGTTTTTGAACACCTGTTCAAAGCCCAGAAACTTCAAGATGCTCAAATTGACGGTGGGATGAAAGCGCAAGCCGCCTTTGTACGGCCCCAGCGCACTGTTGAACTGGACACGGTAGCCCCGGTTCACCTGGACCCGGCCTTGGTCGTCCACCCACGGCACGCGAAAGATGAGGATGCGTTCCGGCTCGACCATGCGCTCCAGCACATTGCCGTCCCGGTATTTCTTGTGCCGCTGAATGCAGGGTTCAATGGCCTCCAACACCTCGGTCACGACCTGCAGGAACTCCGGTTCGGTGGCATTACGTCGGCGGACTAGTTCCAGAACGTCGTTAATTGTGCTTTCTGTCATATAAGGGGCGGAAGAGTGAGACCAACGCCGCGGCCAAGTCCATTTCTTTTTTGTGACGTTTGGCCGGTGAAAAATACCCCGGTCGCCGCGGGTGTGGGCGAATAAATTTGACCCGGTCCCCGCGAATGTTTTTCCTGTCTTCGCGCCACCGGCGCCAGCGAAGGAAAGATGCACAACACCGCCTCAACTCCCGTCCTCACCGCCCGCCAGCGGTGGTTTGTTCTCGTCGCCGCCTTTCTCGGTTGGATGTTTGACGGTTTGGAGATGGGCATCTTTCCGGTCGTGGCGCGTCCGGCGCTGCAAGAGTTGCTGGGCACGCAGGCCGATCAACAGGTCGGGCCGTGGATGGGTTACATCACGGCGTTGTTCCTCGTCGGCGCCGCGGGCGGCGGACTGCTCTTCGGTTGGTTGGGTGACAAAGTGGGGCGGGTCCGGGCGATGATTGCCAGCATTCTGACGTATTCGTTGTTCACCGGTGCGTGTTATCTCGCCACCGCGGCGTGGCATCTGGGCGTCTTTCGTTTTGTGGCCGCCTTGGGCATGGGTGGGGAATGGGCGTTGGGCGTGGCGTTGGTCATGGAATGCTGGCCGGAAAACCGGCGGCCCCTGCTGGCGGGCGTGATCGGCGCGGCGGCAAACCTGGGCTACGCGCTCATCGGGTTGTTGACCTGGATTGTTCCGGTGCGGCCGGATTCGTGGCGCTGGGTGATGCTGGCCGGCGCGGCGCCCGCGTTGCTGGCGTTGTGGATGGTCATGTTTGTGCCGGAATCGAACCGCTGGAAGCAATCCGTTAAAACGCGGAAGACGCAGCCGTTGGCGGAAGTGTTTGGGCGGGACCTCTGGAAAACGACGGTGCTGGCTATTGCCCTGGCATCCGTGGCGCTCATTGGTACCTGGGGTTCGGTTCAATGGTTGCCGCTGTGGGCGGACAAGTTGATCGGTCACGAATTGCCCGCGGTCAAAGGCATCACCATGTTCATCCTGTCGGTGGGCGCCATTGTCGGTTGTTTCATCGGGCCGTGGATCGGCCATCGCATGGGCCGGCGTCCGGCTTATTTCATCCTGTGCCTGGCGTCGTTGGTCTCGTGTGGCGTGTTATTTCGGGCGGTGACCAGTTTTGGGCCGATGTTCATTGGGGGGACGTTTGTGGTAGGTGCGTTCACGGCGGCGTTTTATGGCTGGCTGCCGCTGTATTTGCCGGAGCTGTTCCCCACGCGCGCCCGGGCCACGGGCCAAGGCTTGAGCTACAACGCGGGCCGGCTGCTGGCGGCGGTGGGCGCCATCACGCAGGGCCAGTTGGTCAGTTATTTTCACGGCAGTTATGCCCGGGCCGGCGCGGTATTGACGCTCATTTATCTCGTCGGCATGTTGCTCATCTGGTTGGGGAAAGAAACCAAGGGACAACCATTGCCGGAATAGATTTCAAGCGGCGCATGGTTTCGGAACGATTTTCGGCGACCAGCGCAATGCTCTCCGCGGACGATTGCCCCGGGCTGCCTTACTTTTCGCCTCGCAACACGGCGTCATTCCCGTTTTACTTTCGCGCGCATGAAACAAAAAGCTTATGCCCGCGCGGGGGTGGACATTGATTTGGGCAACCGGGTCAAGGCCACGCTGCCGCAATTGCTGGCGCGCACCCGGCGGCGGGAGGTGCTCGGCAAAGTTGGCGGTTTTGGCGGTCTGTTCGCCTTGGATGTGCGGAAGTATCGCCAACCGGTCCTCGTCAGCAGCGTGGATGGCGTGGGAACGAAGCTCAAAATCGCCTTCGCGATGGACCGGCATGACACCATCGGCGCCGACCTCGTGAACCATTGCGTGAATGACATCGCGGTGCTCGGCGCGGAGCCGCTCTTTTTTCTCGACTACCTCGGCACGGCCAAACTCGAACCCCGCGTTTTCACCGATATTGTCCGCGGATTCGCCCGCGCCTGCGCGGAGAATCGTTGTGCGTTGATCGGCGGCGAAACCGCCCAGATGCCGGGCTTTTACCGCGCGGGGGAATACGATCTGAGCGGCACCATTGTCGGGGTGGTGGAAAAATCCCGGATGCTCAACGGCGCCAAAACCGTGCGGGCCGGCGATGTCTTGATCGGCCTGGCATCCAGTGGCTTGCACACCAACGGCTATTCCCTGGCGCGGCGGATTTTTTTCGACCGGATGAAACTCAAGCCGACCAGCTACGTTGCGGAGTTGCAAAATACTCTCGGCGCGGAATTGTTGCGGGTCCATGTCAGCTACGGGCCGCTCATTCAAGCCTTGCTCCGGAAATTCAACGGCGCCGCCCGCGCGGCGGGGGCGTGTCCGATCCGGGCTTTCGCGCACATCACCGGGGGCGGTTTTGTGGACAACCTCCCGCGCATCCTGCCCCGGTATTGCGATGCGGTCATCCGCCAGGGTTCGTGGGAGCTGCTGCCCATCTTCCAGCTCCTGGCGGCAAAAGGCGGCGTGCCGCCGGATGAACTCTATCAGGTGTTCAACATGGGCATCGGCATGGTGGCGGTTGTGGCGGCGGACCGCGCGGCGGCGGTTCTCAAGTTCATCCGGGCGCGGCGCCATAAGGCTTGGTGCATCGGGGAAGTGGTCAAAGGCCGCGCCCGCACACGGATCCAATAAGCCGGGCGGAAATCATGTCCGGCAAGGCATTGCCTCACGTGCTTGGCTTCCCGAAGCCGGCATTGACAAGGCGGAGGCTTGATGGTCAACTCCAGCCACCGCTGGGGCGGACGATGTCAGGCGTGCTCCCCAACCGACGGGGCGCCGCAAAGGTTAGAAGAAGACGATATGAAGCAGAGACAGATATCTTGGGCGAACCGCGGACGGCAACCTCTTCACCGCGGCTTTACCCTCATTGAATTGCTGGTGGTCATCGCCATTATCGCCATCCTGGCCGCCATGCTGCTGCCGGCGTTGTCCAAGGCGAAAGACCGGGCCAAACGCATTCAGTGCCTCAACAATTTGAAACAACTGGGCTTGGGACATCTCCTGTATGCGCACGATAACGAGGGCAAACTGACCGGCACCTACGGCTACTACAGCGACAACCTCAACTGGCTGCAACGGGATTACGTCAAGACGTTGGGCTCGTTCATTTGCCCGGGCACGCAAAATTTCCTTTCGACGAATCTGGTCACCAGTTGCTATCCCGTCAGCGGGCTGATGGAATACCGCAGCCTGCAAAATTTTGCCCTGACGAAAATGCGCTACGAAGGCCACAGCTACGAAAACTTTTCTTGGTGGATCACTTGGGGCGAGGAAGCCCCGCCCATCATCGCGCCCTGCATGGGCACCGCCGCGCGCGGCAAGATGAAAACGGAAAGCCGGGTGGCGACCTACACGCACCGCAATTCCGCCTTCAACCTCGCCGGCACGGTGCCCGGGCCGTCGCGCATCTGGTTGCAGGTGGACGCGGATTCGCTCAACGCCGGCCTGCCCGGGGCGATCAATGATTATCCCGACATCACGTCGCCCCACGGACCGGACGGGCACAACGCCAACTTCTGCGATGGCCACGCCGAATGGGTGCCGGTCAAAGGCAACCGTTATCTCATCGCCCGTGAATTATCCCAGGACGAGGGCCGGAGCACGCCGTGACCTGGTGCGTCGCTCGTCCGCACCCGATGCCAAGCTTATGTGTATCTCGTTAAAATCGTTTGTTCGGTGGCTCTTTCTGCTTAGTCTATTGATGGCGGGCTGGGGGGGCGCCGGGTGTGGCAAGAGCCAGGTGGAAGCGGCGTTGGATTCGGACGCCAACGGATATCTCTGCCTCGAATGCCAGACCAAGTTTTATACCGACCGCGCGGTGTTCGCGAATGTTTGCCCGGCGTGCAAAAAAGGCAACATCCAGCCAGTGGTGGGTTTTGTGTGCCCCGCCGACCAGGAAATTACCATCGCGCCGCGCGGCCAGGGCTTTCATGCCTGTAAGAAATGCGGACGGCCCACCAGCGCCCTGATGATTCCGCGGGAAAGCGATCTCAAAGCCTGGGGCGCACCCAAGAAAGCCAAGGCCGACGTCGCCGGCAATTAAACCTCCGCCAGGCGCCCCGTCCGGGCGGCGCCTGGATGAATTTTTCAAAAACGGTTCCGCTAAACAACGACGGGACAGGTCACCGGGGGGCCAAGGGCATCGTTTAGAGTGACATGGAGCGATGGCGTTTCCCAATGTGACCGTCGCATTGGTCTGCGTCGCGGCGGATAAAATGAAGTGGCAGCACCCGGTCCGCACCCTGACCTTTGGGCGGATTCCCCGGCCGAAATTTATCTTCCCGCTGAGCCATGCGACGATTTCTTTCAAAAAATCAGTATAGATTTAATTTGCTGTAAATCAGATACTTGGAACCTATTAAATGCAACCAAAAGAGGGGTGGCTATTGGAAATTAGGCCTTGCAAATTTTTCCCGTTTAGATCACAGTGGCGGCAAATATCTGGCTGCTGGATATATGAATCGCCCGCGCCTTAGCGCACCGTTGCCACCTGGCAAACAGATGGCGCGAGTCCGGCTTTAGCCGGATAAGATGTTCCCTACTCACTCTCCACCCCATTATGAAAACTCACGCCTCGTTTTGTATACACATGAAGTATCGGCAGAGTCTGTCTGCCAGTCTGGTTCTCTTTCTTTTAGGCGCCGGCTCGCTGGGGCGGAGTCTCGCGGAGACCCATCTGCTCCCATCCCCAGGTCCCAACCCGTGGGGAGACTGGGAGGTCTGGGCGAAAGTGGAGGGGCAGGATGTGAAATGTTTTGGCGAAGGCGAGCAGGGGGATTCGGAATCCCATTATCGGGTGATCCTTTACACGGTGCCCAAAGAGGCCACGGTCACCGTGTACGCTGATTTTCATGGTTCGCTGCCAGAAGGGGTGTATCCCGTCAGCCAGGAAATCGGTATGACTCCCGGCGCCGGGTGGACTGTGGCGGGCGGGGTGGCCGTCTCGACGGTTAATCTAGTCACCAACCAGGAAGTGCTCACCCAGCGGCATATGATACAGGGCGTGGTGACGCTTCATACGACCGATCCCAACTATTCGCCGAGCAGGGGCTTTCTTGCCGACTTGTTTGTGGCGCGACCCATTAGCGTGAGCGCGGGCGGCGGTTCGGGCGGCGGGCTGCCTCTCTACGCTCATTCCCAGGTTCCCTGCATGGCCACCAACCCGATCACCCACGCCT
>Ga0208195_1003002_pt1 | contig 14856 bp, 10 predicted proteins | sample AD_UKC077_MetaG_FD_184441 | JGI IMG/M metagenome (GOLD analysis project Ga0208195, IMG submission 184441) | Active sludge microbial communities of municipal wastewater-treating anaerobic digesters from USA - AD_UKC077_MetaG (SPAdes) (version 2) | ecosystem: Engineered > Bioreactor > Anaerobic >...
AGTTATTATTCTTCTTCTGCTTATTGTTTGTTTAAGCCCTTTATGGGGTATGCGCAAAGCATTAGTAATTGGAAATGCCGATTACAAAGAGCAGATATTACGCAATTCGTTAAATGATGCTTCAGATATATATAATGCCCTGAAAGGGATGGGGTTTAGTGCTTCTTTATTTACGAACCTCAATCGGGAAGGTTTTTTTAAAGCAGTAGGTGAATTTGTTTCTACCCTTACCCCTTCCGATGAAGTGGTCTTTTTTTATAGTGGTCATGCAGCTCAAATTGAAGGTAAGAATTATCTTATTCCGGTGAATGAATATATTGATTCAGCAACGCGTTGTGCCTATCTTTCTTATGATACTTCAATGCTTTTGGAGGAACTGAGCAGAGCTGCTATAAGCATTGTAATTTTAGATGCGTGCAGAGATAATCCCTTTGCATTTTCGCGTTCCATTAGAAGTGGTTTAGCCCCAATGACAGTTTCCGCCGGTTCTCAATGTGTAATATTTGCTACAGAACAAGGAAGAACTGCATCTGATGGTGAAGGCAGAAACAGTCCTTTCACTGAATCCTTACTTGCCAATATTACAACTCCTGGTGTTAAAATTACCGATCTTATTCAAAAAGTCAGTAACGAAGTAGCAATCAAAACTCAGGAACGGCAAATACCCTATAGCACAGGAACTTTAAGGCAGGATTTCTTTTTTGTAAAGGCAGAACCGGTTACTCCTATTGCTCCTGTTATTCCTCCTGCTGTTCCTCAAGAGCCCAAACCTGTTGTTCCTCCAAGTTATGGCAGCATAAAAGTAAAGACCTCTTTTGGCGGGGACTTGTTTATAGACGGTGAATTCTGCCAAAGTTTGTTTGCAGGAGATCAGGCAACTATCAAAGATATCCAGGTTGGAGTTTATGAACTGAAACTGGTTAGTCCCAAAGAAACAATTATTCGTAAAGTTACTGTTAAGAAAAATCAGACCACAGCACTTGATTTTGATGCTCCCGATACTTACTTTGAAGAGCCGGGGAAAATTCCGGAGCAGGAACAAACTATTCCAGATGAGCTTCAGCTACCTGTAAATAAGCAATCCACGATAATAAATTCCGTCCCTCCCTTACATCCGCCCATAAACAAAGTTACAACAGGTACCGGCATTTTAATTATAGAAATCCCTTTTAATGCTGATTGCTATTTAGGAGGAAAGTTTCTCGGTACACTGAATGCCGGAAAAGCCAAAAAATACACTTCAGTTAGGGCAGGAACTTACACTTTGGAAGTATTGCATAAAAATTCCTATTACTGTAAAGAAATAAAGATTAATAATCGTGAAACCGTAAAGATTACTCTTAATAATGCAGATTTTTCCGAATATCCTGATGGTTTGCTATATGTTTCCGGTGGAACTTTTCAGATGGGAACCCAATTTCTGAATCGCAATGAAGATGAGCGTCCCCGTCATGAAGTCCAAATCCCTTCTTTTATGATGACGAAAACTGAAATTGAACAAAAATTATGGAAAGATGTAATGGGTTACAATCGTTCAGAAATTAAAGGTGATAATTATCCAGTTACCAATGTATCCTTTTATGAAGCTGTTTTATTCTGTAATACTTTAAGCATATTAAATGGCTTAACTCCCTGTTATAATATAGATAAATCCAAGACCGATCCTAACAATCTTTGTAATCTGGATACCTTGAAATACAGTATTACCTGCAATTGGAATGCTTCAGGATATCGCTTACCTACTGAAGCAGAATGGGAATATGCCAACCGTTGTGGAGATAACTATAACAAGTTACAATTTTCCGGAAGCAACAATGCTAACGCTGTTTCATGGAATTTTAAAAACAGTGATAACAAAATTCATCCGGTAGCTACTAAAACTCCTAATCTATGGGGATTTTATGATCTCAGTGGAAATGTATATGAATGGTGTTGGGATTATTATGATAGCTACCACAAAGAAAAGCAATTTCATCCCAAAGGAGCAGGGAAAGGGGTTTATCGCGTTGCCAGAGGCGGAAGTTTTGATAGTGGGATAGATTCCTGTTCTTCTACTGCCCGAGGTGGTTTTGCTCCCAATTTTCAAGGCAACAATCTGGGCTTTCGCATTGTCCGCAATATTCATTAGCTGAAACTGGAAGAAATTATTCCTATGTAAGTTGTATAATCGGAGCTTGCTACAGCTCCGCAGTTGGATTTTATTAAGAGAAAAAAATATGAGGAGGAACGGCATCCTCTGTCTACCCTTTGCGCGGAGGAGCAGCATTCTCTGTTTGCCTTAACAAAAAGATAAAGGGGAAAGGAATGAAAAGACATTTTTTTATTCTGTTTGTGCTTATGGGCACAATTCTTTTTGCCGCAGAGAGAGGACTTACTGTTAAAGAAATTGAGGTTTCGGAAGAAGTGACCTCAATTTCGCAACCTGTGCCCTCATTGCTTCAGGAAGAATCCATAATGAAGACGGATACAGATTCTGCATCCAAAAATTGGGAGACCTTGCAGGAGCTGAATTTGAACTTTCGTCTTCCAGCAAAAGGACAATATGGTTTGCAGTTTATGAATTTTTCTCAGAGTGTTCAGCCCTTTGGTTTTCCGGGATGCCTTTCCGAAACGGCATTTCAGGCAGTTAATAAAGCTCCTTTATGGCTTCAGACAGAGTTAGCATCCGTTTTAGCTGAATTGGACGCAGACAAACAGACGCTTTGGTCAAATCTAATTCTTTCTACGCAAGACCCCTATGTAGATGAGATATGTTTTTGTATTGCTTATTCTTCACCGCAGTATTTAAATTCTGCTTTTGCTTTACCGGAGCTCTTTACGGAAAATGCTCAATTGATTTATTCCATTGCTCTGGAGCTACCTTATGTGGAAATCATAGATACCGGAACTGCAATCAGCGGAGGAGATTATTATTCCACAACCCGTTACTGGAAGAAAGATAATTCAGGCCAAATGCAACAAATTACGGTTCCTAAAGAACTTTACTATTGGTATATAGTTCATCTTAAGCTTACTGACGAAATTCCAGCTTACATCAATCCGCTAGTTATTGAAAACAATAATACCCATAATAACAATATAGCTCCTCCACCTACAGGAAAATTCTGGCGCGGATATCTGTATAATCTTCAGGAAGGAGATTATCCTGTACTTAGAGATACTTTAATGCAATGTGCAACTCTTTTCAATCGTGATGGAATAGGCAATGATGCTATTCGCACAATTCAGTGGTGGATAAATCAACAAATGAGTTTTACTTCCAATAATGAACGTCCTCATCAGCCGGTGAGGATTATTACTAAACACATCGGACGCTGTGGAGAATATGCTGATTTAACTTCTGCCGTAGCGCGTTTAGCTTTAATTCCCTGCACCAGCATTTTATCCTATTCTTTAGACCATACCTGGAATGAATTTTGGGACGAAAATTGGGTTGCCTGGGAACCTGTAAATGGTTATATAAATAATCCTCTCGTTTATGAAAACGGATGGGGAACTGTCTTTGGCAGTGTTTTTGAAATTCGTCCCGATGGTCTTTTAACTCCTGTAACCGATAGTTATTCTGAAGGTGTTTCTACAATCGTAATTCAAGTTACCGATTCCAATCAACATCCCGTTGACGGAGCAAGGGTAGTTTTAGCAGTTTGGATAAACAGCAACCGTTTTGATTGTGATCAATATACTGATAATAACGGTATTGCTACTTTTGTTGTAGGAGATAATAGAAATTATCGTGCAAGGGTAGAAACTAATTTTGGCTTGTTTCCCGAAATTGCCGGAACTTACACTCAACTGATAGATAATTCAGTAGCGGGAGAGACCTATCAGTATATTTTAACGATTCCAGCTGAAATGCCTGTTCCTACCTTAGAAGAACTGCCTCCTCCAACTGATCCTGTTCAGGATTATCAATTTAGCGTAAATTATCATAGCGATGGATATTATATTACCGGTTTTACTTTATGGGATGATATTTATTCTTTGGGAGTCCGTCCTCTTCATTATAAGTATATTCAAACTCCTGGAGAGCTGTCCTTTATGGTGATGGATAGCGATAATATTCTTTTTTGGCAGATTGATAACTTTGGTTCAGGATATAGTCATTCAGGTCCTGCAGCTGAAGGAACAATAGCTTTCAGTATCCCTCTTGGCTCGGATTGGTATGCCTTTATAGATAATTCATTACATCACCGTAATGCTGTAAAACTCAATGGAGAGTTGCTTTTTCAACATACCGGAACGAATGTTCAGGAGGAAACAATACCTGATGCTTTACTAAAACATTCCAGCTATCCTAATCCCTTTAATAAAACAACTTGCTTATCTCTAAAGGCAGATAAGGATTTTGAGGCAGATATTTCTGTCCTAAACCTGAAAGGACAGGTTGTTAAATCCTGGCAAAATTCATACATTAAACAGGGAAACTCTGATATTTTCTGGAACGGAAAAGATAATAACGGCTTGGATGTGAGCTCCGGAGTTTATTTCTGGAAAGTGTATACTAAAGAAAACACTTTTACCGCTAAAATATTGTTGCTGAAATAGATAAATTGTAACTGGGAGGAGATTTCAATTATCCCCTAGAGAGAAATTCCGGAAGGTTGACGTCCTCGTCAACCAAGGACTAAGTTTTTTAAACGACGGGGACATCGTTTTTCCGGAAGGTTGACATCCTCGTAAATTGAAAGATTAAAATTAAATCCCAAACAAATAATAGTTTTCCTTTTGCCAAGGAGCATTGCTTATGCACTACGGACTCATTACGGATGCCATCCGTAATGGGTAGGCAATGAGTAGGCAATGCAATTAAGGAAGAAAATACAACAAATTATTTTTCAGTAAATTAGCAAAATAATTGGGGGTAAGGATTTGTGACGGGAAAGTCAACCTTCAAAACCTTCTCAGCCCTCTTAACTTATTTTTCTGAGTGGTTGACCAGGAGGTCAACCTTCCGAAAAAAGTGGTTGACCAGGAGGTCAACCTACCGGAAAAAGTGGTTGACGGGGACGTCAACCTTCCGGAAAAAGTGGTTGACCAGGAGGTCAACCTTCCGGAATTCTCAACCTTTATTCTTTAGGGATGTTATTTCGCACATCCAGTTTAGAACTGCAGTTTGGAAGATTTTTTGCAGCTGAGAATAGACAGGTAGGTTCAGTTCTCCAGTCCATTCATCCATAAAAATCTTTTTAAATTCAATAGCGAGGCAGAGAACTTTATTGCCAAAGGTCTGATTTACCCAACGGGAAAAATATCCTCCGCTGAATTTAATATCACTACGGCAATCCAAATTTATATTTTGTAAGGGATTACCATCCAGCAACAGACGCAAATTATCTATAATGGGATAAATACTTTCGGGAAGGTTATTTCTGCCCAAAATAATATCCGGATTGTTAATTTGAGAGTCAGGATTAGCATCAGGACCACTTCTTCTATGATTATAGCTATGCAGGTCTAAAACGATAATCTGAGAGTGATTTTGTAAAAAGCGTTCAATTTGATAGTGGATAATCCGATACCAGTCATCATATACTTTCAGCAGTTTAGTATATAATTTATTCTCAATTGGCATTTTACGAACCTGCAAACCCCAGGCATCTTCGGGTTTTTGATAGACAGCTTTTTCCGGAGAGCGATTCAAATCAACGGCAAAACGGCTGGTTTGAACAATAATTCTATTGGGAAAACATTCTGCAAAGCCATTTGTATAAGGGTCTTCTTCCCGCAATCTTGTTGCTTCGTCAATTCCACAGTTCTGTAAAATTTCTTCCGGCATATAATGTCCATTGTGAAGAGCAAAGGCAAGAACAGGGAATTTATTGTCTCCCAGATAGATATCACTGTAAATCATAGCTTTATATGTTCAATATAATGCATAATATCCTCAAGAATAGAAAGATATTGTTTAACATTTGCCAAAGTAGCTTCTTTGCCGGCAACACACTCAAGCATTGAATCAAAGTCCACATTGGTAATAATAGTTGTTCTTGTGAAAAGATCTTCCAGTGATTGGGGAACAGAACCCTCTTTCAGATAACAAATCCCTTTTAATACGGGAACAATATTTCCTAAATTAAAAGCAAGAATATTGGCTAATTGTTTGGGGGTATTTTTCTTTTCCAAAACTGATAAACGAACAAGCAGCCATTTGCCTTTGATTTCGCGTTCCATCTGCAGGCGGATATTAGCAGGTTCAAACTTCAGTATTTTAAGGATATCTTGTTTAACATAAAGGTTTTCGTATTTAGAGGCAGTAATATCCAGAAATTCTAAAGGAAAGGAATCAAGCGAACTATTCACAAACTCGCGGGTAACCAGCAAAGGAAAACGCAGTTGCCGCCTATTGGAATAATCTCTTAGAGAACTAAGCGATTCCAGAAGGTCGAGAGGGTCTTTTTCCAAAATAATAATACACTGTGGTTGGAAATCTTCATAAATAGCAACTTGTAACAGGTAATCCTGAATACCTGTTAAAGTACTCATAACTTCAGAAAAATCATTTTTCATAATAACGCCTTCTTTTAAGTGTTATATTTGGTTAAATAGGAATTAGCACAAGCGCGTGCCAAATTTCGTATCCTGGCTATGTAAGATGCTCTTTCCGTGACACTGATCACACCTCTGGCTTCCAATAAGTTAAAAGTGTGAGAACATTTTAACAGCATATCGTAGGCGGGATAAACCAGCTTTTTTTCTAATAGGGAATTGCATTCCTTCTCATAATCCTGAAAAAGCTGAAACAATAGGTCTGTATCTGCTTCTTCAAAGTTGTAACTACTATATTCTTTTTCGCGGTCATAGAAAAGTTCTGCATATCCTGTATTTTCATTCCAGGCAAGCAAGCGGTAATCATCCACATTTTGAATATACATTGCCAGGCGTTCCAATCCGTAAGTAAGTTCCACACTTATAGGGAAAACATCTATACTGGCTACCTGTTGAAAATAGGTAAATTGAGAAATTTCCATTCCATCCAGCCAAACTTCCCAACCCAAACCCCAGGCACCTAAAGTTGGGGATTCCCAATCGTCTTCAACAAAACGGATATCGTGCATAGAGATGTCAATTCCAATAGCGGCTAAGCTTTTTAAGTATAAATTTTGGATATCATCTGGAGTTGGCTTAATAATTACTTGAAATTGATAATAATGTTGAAAACGATTGGGATTTTCTCCGTAACGACCGTCCTTTGGTCTTCTGCAGGGTTGGGGATAAGCAATGGCACAAGGTTTTTTTCCTAAAGTGCCAAAAAAGGTAGAAGGATGAAAAGTTCCCGCTCCCATTTCCAAATCGTAGGGTTGAATTAAAGTGCAACCCTTATTTGACCAATAATTTTGAAGAGTTTGGATCACATCTTGAAAGTTCATATTTTATCCTGATTATAATTTTTACAGGTCTGCTGAATAAGCATCAGGTCTTTTTTTAATTCCTGTAGTAATTCCTTGATTTCAGGTTTCACTAATAATTCCTTTTTTTCAGAAGATAGGGATTCGTCAAGTGTCTCTTTTGCTTTAGTTTGAAGTTTTGTTCTTTCCTGTTTAATTACTTTCCTGGCACCTTCAATAGTATAACGCTGATTATACAGCAGGTCATAAATTTTCCGCAACAAAAGAACCTGTTGTTCATTATATTTTCTGATGCGTCCAGAACTCTTTATGGCATTAAGCCCGGGAAATTCAGTTTCCCAATAGCGGATAATATATGGCTTAACCCCTAAAAGATTGCTAACCTCGCCAATTGTGTAATAATATTTTTTCATAAGCCCTCACTTCGGGTTTTCTTTTTAATGAAGCTAAAGAGGAAAAATCCTCCTGCCAAAATAACAAAAATCCACGGATACCAGTAAATATAACGATAAACAGGTATGCGGGAACAACGATAAAGAGGTGCTTTCAAGTTTGTGATTTCAAATAGACCCGCTTTGGCAATTATGCGCCCAAAAGGGTCTACAATTAAAGATATTCCGGTATTGGCACTACGGTAAATTTGAATCCGATTTTCTACAGCCCGAAATTTTGCCATAATAGAATGCAGCCAGGGACCGTAGGAAGTTCCAAACCAGGCATCATTAGTAATGTTCACTAAAAAATCGGCTTTATTTAATTTGCCTGTTGTTTTATCTTTTCTGATTGCCATTTTTTGGTGAAATTCAGCAAAAGCAAGCTCGTAACATATTGAAGGAGAAAAGGTTAAACTATCTGTCTGAAAATAAGCAGGACCGTTGCCAAATTCCCAGTTTGCCTGTCCAAACTGCAATTTCCATAAAAAAGGGAAAATATTTAGCCACAGCATTCTTTCGCCCACAGGAACCAGAATATTTTTATAATACAATTCAGAAATTGAGCCATCGGGCTTAAAAAGAGCCGCTGCATTGTAATATAATTCTCTGTTAATATGATTTTCAGGGGCTAATGTAAAATGGGGAAAGCCGGTAAAAATCTCCAGATTATACTTTTGCATCAGGTCTCTTAAATAGGTTCGTGATTGATAATCATACATTAGATAAACCGGTATTGCGGCTTCCGGGAAAATTATTAATTTTGTAGAATCCTTTGCTGCCCGTGAACAGAGAACATCATAGCGGTGCAATATTTGCTTATAGGCACTTTCATCCCATTTTTCATCCTGCGGAATTGAGGGTTGCATAATGGTTATTTTGGGGTCTTGTTTTTGAACAGGCAAATAGTGTATACAGTATATGCCGTAACCAATCCAAAGCATAAAGATGCCGACAGCATATAATAGACATCGCATATTCTTTTTAAGGAAAACTTCATAGAATAGAACATTAATCAGCAAAATAAGCAGAGAAAGCAGAATTACTCCTCCCAAATCTGCTGCCTGAATTAAAACTGTATAGTCCGATAGCGAATAGGCATTATTAAACCATGGAAATCTGGTTTCTCCAAAATTTTGTAAATATTCAAAACTAATCATCACAGCAATAAAATTAGGATAAAAAAGACGGGGGTAAATTCTACCTATCCTGCTAATAGCATAAAAGCAAAGCCAGTAATATAAAAAATAGACAATAGCAATACCTATTAAACCAAAAAAGGTAACTCCCGCTATCCAATACATTACAACGCCGATATAAACAGCAGAAAAAATAAGAGCCGATAACCAAAGTTTCACTTTTTTTTGTTCTAAAACATAGAGTAAAGGAATCCAACCAAAGAAAACCATCCAGCTACAATTTATTGGCAAACGCGATAAAGCAAGCATTAAAGCCGAAAGTAAAACCCAAATTAAAGCCGGCACTTATCTCACCTGTGAGTAATTTATTTTATAGATACGGATTTCTTCTCCTATGCTTAAAGCTAATAAATCACCACTAATGCTCATAAATACATTTTCTGCAGTTAAAGGCATATAAGCAGAACTGGATAAACATTTCAGCATTCCCGCATTATAACAGATAGCATTATTGTATAGATCATAAACAACCTGTCCCTGTTCTGTTTTCACAAATTGACCCAGCACGGAAAATATGTGGCTTACATTATTAGCTTTGTCATAAGCAATCAGATAATCATGATTGCAAAAAAGAGAACTAACCTGCTGCAGTTGAAATCTGCCAAAACGATTCAGTTCGGTTCCGTCAATTCCTGAATAGTTGATAATTTCACCGCTGGCAGAATCAAATATGAATAAACCCTGGTCTTGATATACACAAAGGCATTTGGGTTGCACACTATTTTTAAGTTCAATACTGCCGGAAGGACTACCATCGGAACTGAATTTTTTCACGCTGCGAGCTGATGAATCTAATACATATAAAGAATTATCACTGCCCATAGCTATATCTGCTAGGTAAAAAAAATTAACTTTGGAACTGCCTAAACCACCAAGTACATTTTTCCGTTCCTGATCCTGGAAAATATAAATTTCCTGGCTTTTAATGCTCATTGCGTAAAGTGTATTGCTTGGTGAATAATACTGAATTTTATCTGCTTGCATCCTTAGAGGAATGGCTTTAACTAAATTGAAATATTCAAGTTCCATGGGGATTCTTCTGTTAATTTCGGAACAGCAATTCAGTAATAACAGGCAGATTGCTAAAGAAATAATGGTGACTAAGTATATAATCTTCTGCATCGTCCTAATCCTTTAGAATTTGTAAATCCTTAAGCTTGCCTTGAATGGTTAAATTATTGCCAAAACAGTTATATTCAAGGGTATAAGCAATATCCAGTTTACTGTTTTTTTTCAGAAGAGGTAAATAATCTCCCAAATTATAACCAATTAAATCAAAATATATACCATCTTTAATTACTTTCAGTTTTAAGTGATTACGTCCAACATTATAAGGATAACCAGCTATAGTTACATTTTTAGTTAAAAAAACAGGACGCATATTTCCAGCACCAAAAGGAGCAAAATGTTCCAAAGCATCAAGCAAAACATTGTTTATGTTATAAAGCTCAATTTCAGCGTCTATCTGTAAAGGTGGTTGAATTTGTTCCAGACGCAAGTTTTCGGAAACATATCTGCTTAATTCGTTTTCAAAACGGTCTAAATATTCCTGATAGATAGTTAAGCCCACGGCATATTTATGTCCGCCAAAACTATGCAAATTATGCTCTGTCTGCTTAAGTGCTTCAAAAAGATCAAAATCTGCTACACTGCGTCCGGAACCACTGCCAAAACCATCTTTAAAGGAAATCATAATCACTGGACGATAATATTTTTCTACCAGTTTGGAGGCAACGATTCCTATAACTCCAGGATGCCAGTTATCAGACGAAACAACCATACAAGATGTTTGTTGTAAATCTTTATATTTCTTTTCAATAATGTCACACGCTTCCTGAAAGGTCTTCTGATCTTCCTGCTGACGCAAAGAATTCTGATGTTCAATAATTTCTGCCAGTTCCATACTCTTTGTTTCGTCAGTAGAAATTAAAAGTTCTACAGAAACGGAAGCACTTCCCATTCTGCCTGCAGCATTTATTCTGGGTGCAATGCCAAAAACGATATCTGAAGTATCCAGGGTTTTTTGATTTAGTCCGGAAATTTGAACTAAAGCATTTAAGCCCAGGTTTTTTTTCTCTATTAAGTGCTGAAGACCGATAGAGGCAAAAATACGGTTTTCTGAAGTGAGAGGAACAATATCAGCAATTGTGCCAACTGCAACCAGGTCCATATACTTAAGCTTGTTTTCTGCACTGTCAATACCTAATTTATTATAGATTGCCATCAGCAGTTTATAGGCAACTCCAACTCCGGCAAGATGTTCATAAGGATATTTTGTTTCCGGCAGTTTAGGATTGATAATGGCAAAAGCAGGAGGCAGTTCATCTTTGGGATTGTGATGATCAGTAATAATTATTTCCATTCCCATAGAATTTATGGCATTGATTTCCTCAATGGCATTCACTCCACAATCAACACTGATAATAAGAGAAGAACCATTTTCCCTTAAAGTATCCAAACTGCCAAGCGATAAACCGTAGCCGTCTATCATCCGATGAGGAATGTAAAAATCAATATTAGCACCAAGGCGTTTCAAACCCAAATATAATAAAGCAACTGCAGTTGTTCCATCTACATCATAATCACCATAAATAGTTATTTTTTCTTTGCTGTTTAGGGCTTGTAGGATGCGCTGCACAGCTTTTTCCATATCGGGAAAGAGAAAGGGGTCATATAAATTATCCATTGAGGGTTTAAAAAACTCCTGCACCGCAGCTGAGGTCTTTATTCCCTTTTGATATAATAACTCAGCAACCAAACGCGGAAGCTTGAATTCAGAACTTAATTTTTCAATTTCCGGAATTGTTTCCTTTCCCGGTGGGGATGGCATTAACCATTTTTTGTTCATTTTTCTGCCTTTATATTTTTATTTATTTTTCTCTATTTAGGTTTGGAACTAACAAATCTTTAATAGGTTACAGCATATACTTAAGAGAACCGTATGCCTTATACCTTCTAATTTCTATGATTATAAAGTGCTAAATCCTGTAAAGTATTATTTTCTTTCCGGAAAAACGATGTCCTCGTCGTTCATTTGGTTGACCAGGAGGTCAACCTTCCGGAAAAACGACGTCCTCGTCGTTCATTTGGTTGACGGGGACGTCAACCTTCCGGAAAAACGACGTCCTCGTCGTTTTATATCACCAAAATAATTATTGACCAAAAGAGAGAGAGCGTTAAAAAGGATACATAATTAACGGTTAAGAGGTGTTAAATGTTATTAGCCAGCTTTCTGGAAGCGCATAATATCCTGTTTGAAAACAGGGTTTTAACTAAAGAACAGGTCTATAAACAGTTGGTTGACCGACTTTGCAGTCAATATAAATTGCCTGTTTGCGGTTCTAAATTATTAGAGCTGATTTTCCAAAGAGAAGAAGAGGTAAGTTCTGCATATCCAACGGGTATTGCAATTCCACACATTCGTATGGATGGCTTAAACGATACTTTGATAGCGATGACTTTTTTGCAGAATCCTTTGGATTATAACGGAATTAAAGTTTCCTGGGTAGTGCTTATCTTAACGGATAAAACCAGTTCCAAGACCTATCTGAATATTGTAGCCGCACTGCTAAAACTTTCCAAAGATAAGGAAGCAATGGCTGCTCTGGCATCTGCAGGAGACGGATACAGTGTAATTCAATATTTGAAACGCAAAGAAGTGGAGGTGAAAAAAGATGTTACAGTAGCCGATATAATGGTGCAAGAACCTATAGCAGTTCAACCTCAGAATAGTTTGCGAGAACTTATAAACCTTATGGGAACTCATAGAGTAGCGGGAATGCCTGTAGTTGATGAAACAGGAAAATATATAGGCGAAGTGAATGTTCTCAATTTGCTGAAAGTAGGAGTTCCGAATTATGTTATGATGCTGGATAATTTAAGTTTTCTTGCTTCTTATGAACCCCTGGAAAATCTTTTCGGAAAGCAGGATATTTTGTTTGTAAAAGATATAATGACTACCGGAGATGTATTCATTCGTCCCGAGTCCTCAATTATTGAAGCAGTATTTTTAATGTTCAGCCAAAATAAACGCTATCTTTCAGTAGTGAAGGATGAAAAACTTGTAGGTCTGGTTACAGCAATGGATATACTAATAAAGGTGATAACGGTGTAAGAAAATGCTACTAATGATTATTGCTTTACTGGTCTTTATTTTAACCTATCTGTGCATCATTACGGAGTGGATCAATAAAATGCTTGCCGCTCTGATTGGTGGTTTTGTAATTATTGTTTTAGGAGTGGTAGATCAAACCCTGGCTTTCTCCGCAATTGATTGGAATGTAATATTTTTCCTGATTGGAATGATGCTTACTATATCCGTAATGCGACAAACAGGGATGTTTATGTATATAGCCATTAAGACGGCAAAAATTGCTAAGGGCAGTCCACTTAAAATTATGGCAATGATGTTTGTAGCGACCGCGGTTATTTCTGCTATTTTAGGTAGCGTTACGACAATAATGATCTTGGTACCTATCGTTTTACTGATTGCGGAAGAACTAAAAATAACTCCTGCGCCCTTTATAATAACTATGGTTATTGCTTCCAATATGGGTGGAGCATCAACAATGATTGGTGACCCTCCTAATATCCTTATTGCCAGTGCCACAAAATATACTTTTATTGATTTTTTCCTGAATTTAACTCCTGCCATTGTAATAGTGATGATTGGCAGCTTAGGATTAATATGGCTTTTATACAGAGGGAAAATGTATGTAAGTAATGAACGGCGTGCCAAAATTATGGAATATAATGACAAGAACTTGATAACTAACCCAAAACTATTATGGATTACTCTTGGGGTTGTTGGTTTGATGTTGCTGGCATTTATTTTCCAAAAACCGTTACATCTGGAAAATGCTACTATTGCAATGGCAGCAGGTTTGATCTTAGTGTTTATTGGCAGCCGGAAAAAGGTGGAAGAAATTATTCTCAATGATATTGATTGGATTACTATCTTTTTCTTCATCGGGCTTTTTATGATTGTAGAGGGCTTGGTACATACAGGTTTTATAGATTTATTAGCCCAGGGTGTGATGTCTATAACCAATGGAGAGCCGAAAACGACTTCTATGGTAATTCTTTGGCTTTCGGGAATTCTTTCTGCCTGGATAGATAACATTCCTTTTGTGGCAGCAATGATTCCGATGATTAAAAGTATTGGCTTGCAGATGCAAAATGTAGCTCAAGTCCAACCTCTGTGGTGGGCTTTGTCTTTAGGAACCTGTTTAGGAGGAAATGGAACTTTAGTTGGTGCTTCTGCCAATATTGTAGCTGTAGGAATTGCTAATCGTAACGGATATAAAATATCGTTTATGGATTATACTAAGATTGGTCTCATCTTTGCTTTGGAGTCAATGCTTCTTTCTTCTGCCTATATCTGGTTCAGGTATTAGTCCGGAAGAACTATATCCCCGGCTTTCAAAAGGTTGATGAGGACATCAACCTTCCCGGAAAAACGACATCCTGTCGTTCAATGGGAACCCTGGTTTTTTGTTACCTTTTGCATTTCGGTAAAGAAATAAATCGCAAGAGGTGGGTTGACGAGGACGTCAACCTTCCAGAAAAAAAGGTAAGAAGTGGTTGACCAGGAGGTCAACCTTCCGGAAAAAAAGGTAAGAAGTGGTTGACCAGGAGGTCAACCTTCCGTTAGTTTTTTGTAGGTTTCGTATCTTTCCTTAAAGAATACAGCAGCGCTGGTATTCAATTCCTTAGCTCTCTCAGGGAAGATTTTTTTCAATCCAGCATAGCGATTTTCCGAATCCAGAAATTCCTGAACTGAAATTGTGGGCTCTTTACTATCCAAAGTCAGCGGATTTTTTCCTTCCAGTTTATTTAGAGGATTATAACGATAGAGTAACCAGTAACCTGCATCCACAG
>Ga0208195_1003008_pt1 | contig 14832 bp, 14 predicted proteins | sample AD_UKC077_MetaG_FD_184441 | JGI IMG/M metagenome (GOLD analysis project Ga0208195, IMG submission 184441) | Active sludge microbial communities of municipal wastewater-treating anaerobic digesters from USA - AD_UKC077_MetaG (SPAdes) (version 2) | ecosystem: Engineered > Bioreactor > Anaerobic >...
TCTCATACCGCCTTCCGGCGCGTCGGAGCTTCGTCTGCCCATGCCCGCTGTCGGCGGCTGTTTTCATGGCGCCGCGGATCTCGCTGCTGCGTTCCACTATGAAGAAATCCTTCCCGATGCAGGAGGCATCCGTTCGAAACACATGCTGCGCCGCGGGATTGATGGAGACGATGACGCCTTTATCGTTCAACAGCACTAAGCCTTCATTCATGCTTTGGGTAATCAGGGAAAACTCATCGCGTTTTTTATTAAGCTCGCTTCGCTGACTTTCAATTTGCCGTTTTTGGTGCGAAATGCGCAGAAGCAACGGGGAAAGCTCGTCATACGTGTTATTGTTCAGCGGATGTTCAAGGTCGAGGGTATTCAAGGAGGTGATCGTACGCTTGGCGATGCGGCTTGCCAGGATCGATGAAAGAATGATGGCGGCGACGAGAATGATCAAAACAGGTGTCAGCATACCCAAAAGAATCGAAAGAACGCTGTTCTTTGTAAAGGAAATACGCAAGATGCTGCCGTCTTCGAGACGCTTCGCCTGATAGAACGTTTTTGTCGTCAAGGTAGATGAGAAGCGTACGCTTTCACCGCTGCCGCTTTGAAGCGCATCGGCTATCTCCTCTCGCTCCAGGTGATTCTCCATGGATGCGGCGTCCGCCATGTTGTCATACAGAACCACACCTTCGGAGGTGATGAGCGTCACTCTGTACCCTGTCATGTCGAGGTTTTCAAGCCAATAAACACCACCCTCTTCAATGCCGTGGGTGATAATAGCAAGCTTGGTTTTGAGCTGTTCGTGCTGCTCTGCGAGAAGAGACCGGTACATCACGCTCATCATCAAGCCAAGGCATAAGGCAAGCACGGATACCGCAACGATGAGGATGGAGCGGAAGATATGCTTTTTCATGGGTGTGCCTCCAGCCGATAGCCAACACCGCGAACTGTTTCGACGATGCTGCCCGCGCTGCCCAGCTTTCGCCGAAGAGTTCGAACATGTACATCCACAGTGCGAGTCTCTCCATCGTAGCTTATACCCCAAATATCTGAAAGAATCTGATCCCGTGTGAACGCCCTGCCAGGGTTTTCGAGAAACAGCCTGAGCAGCTCGAATTCTTTGAGCGTGAGGTCGATGCGTACACCGTCTACATGCACGGTATGCTCCGTCAGATTGACCATGAGGTTGTCTTTTGAAATGACCCTTGCACTTTCCCTGGGCTCGCTACGCCGCAAAACAGCCTTTATTCGAGATACCATCTCCATCATGCCGAAGGGTTTTACAAGATAGTCGTCCGCACCGAGATCGAGGCTTTGAACTTTATCATATTCAGCGCCCTTGGCCGTCGCCATGATGACAGGGATGTCTTTCGTTCTTGCATCGGCCTTAAGCGTGGAAAGTATTTCCACGCCGTCCATGTTGGGGAGCATCACGTCAAGAATGATGAGTCTAGGCAGTTCCTTTTGCATCGCCTCGAAGAACGATTCGCCGTCAGCAAAGCCTTCTGCCGCGAAGCCGGTGGAACGGAGCGTGTACAGCTCTATTTCACGGATACTTGCATCATCCTCTACGCAGTAAATCATGTTACATTCTCCCTTCGATGCAAGCCCGTCACGGAGAACAGCACCCATTCGGCGATATTTGTCGCATGGTCGCCGATGCGTTCGAAGTATTTGGCTATCATCAGCAGGTCGAGCGCATATTCACCATCCTGCGGGTGCTTCGCGATCATTCCAATCAGCGAGGTTTTTACTTGGTCAAACAGTTCGTCCACGACGTCGTCATACTCCACGACCGCGTCTGCAAGCTCCATATCGCGCTTGACGAAGGCATCGACGCTCTCGGTCACCATCTTGATGGTGGCCGTCGCCATCTCACCTATCGGTGCACAATCCCTGCCGGTTCGTCCGTTCAAGAAGCCGATGATCTCAGAAATATCCTCAGCCTGGTCGCCGATTCGCTCCATGTCGGTAATCATCTTGAGCGCTGCGGAGATCTGTCTCAGGTCTTTTGCCACAGGCTGCTGCTGTAAAAGAAGCTTTAGGCACATTGCCTCGATCGTGCGCTCCTTCTGGTCAATTTCACCACCCAATGGCTTGACCTTTCTGGCAAGCTCGGTATCACCTGTGAGCAGCGCATTGGCCGCCATGGAGATGACTTCCTCGCACAGCGCTCCCATTTCGATGAGCTCGCGGTTAAGAATGGCTAGTTGCTCATCAAATCTGTTTCTCATTATCCGAACCTCCCCGTGATATAGTCCTCTGTGCGTTTGTCCAGCGGATTGCTGAACATCTTTTCCGTATTGCCGAATTCTATAAGGTCACCAAGCAGGAAGAACGCGGTATGATCTGAGATGCGGACGGCTTGATGCATATTGTGCGTCACTATAATTATTGTATATCGGCTTTTAAGCGTCGTGGCAAGGTCTTCAATCTTCGATGTTGAAATCGGATCGAGCGCGCTTGTCGGCTCGTCCATCAGGAGCACCTGCGGTTCTACCGCAAGTGCCCGAGCGATGCAAAGTCTTTGCTGTTGTCCACCGGAAAGACCCATCGCCGATTTTCTTAGCCGATCCTTCACCTCGTCCCATAACGCCGCATCAGTCAGGGCGCGCTCCACGATGTCATCGAGCTTCGCCCGGTTTCTGATCTCATGGGTGCGCGGCCCGTAAGCCACGTTATCATAGATGCTCATGGGAAAGGGATTGGGTTTTTGGAATACCATGCCTATCTCCCGTCTCAGCTCGTTCACATCGGTCGAGGGTGCATAGATGTCGGTATCGCGGTAACGTACTTCGCCTGTAATTTTTACTCCATCTATGAGATCGTTCATGCGGTTGAGTGTTTTCAAGAATGTGGACTTGCCGCAGCCGGAGGGGCCGATCAATGCCGTGATGCTTTTTTCGGGAATTTCCATATTGACGGTTTTAAGTGCTTGTATTTGCGAGTACCAGAGACTCAGGTCCCGAACCGTGATGATTGATTTCATGAGTTCTTCCTTTTTTGAAAGTATTTGCCCACCAGCGTAGCGCTCATGTTGATGATGAGGGTAAGCATCATCAGTATTGCAGCGATGGCGAAGGCTACATCGAACTCACCCTGCTCCTTGGCATATACATACAGGGCTACGGTGAGTGTCGCACCGGCGCTGGAAAGGCCTTTGAACAATCCGTTCAACGCGTGAGCAAAGCCTGCCGTGAACAACAGCGCCGCCGATTCGCCGAGTATCCGTCCGACGGAAAGGATGCAACCGGTGATCACGCCGTCTATGCAGCTTGGCAGCACTACGGTCCGAATCACCCGCCACTTGCCCGCTCCAAGGCCGAAGGCACCCTCCCGATAGCTTTGAGGTACGGCTTTCAAGCTTTCCTGCGTAGTCCGCATGATGGTGGGAAGGTTCATAATCACCAGCGTCAGCGCACCTGCCATAAGGGAGGTCCGCATACTCAGAAACTGGCAGAAGAACAGCATGCCCACGAGTCCATAGATGATGGACGGAATACCGGAAAGCGTCTCCGCCGCATACTCGATGGCGACGACCACCCTTCTGTTGGTTGCATACTCGGTAAGATATATCGCCGCACCCACACCGAGTGGCAGAACGACGACGAGTGTCGCCAGGACGATATACACCGTGTTGAGGATATCCGGGAGAATGCCGATGCGTTCCGTCAAGTAACTGGGCGCTGTTGAAAGAAGCTCCCACGTGATATGAGGAAGTCCGCGTATCATGACATAGAGGACCAGAAACACCACCAATGCCACGGTGAATCCCGTAGCTGCCAACATGAGAGCATTCATGACTGCGCCATACGTCTTCCGACTTTTGGATAAGGATGGATTATTCCTGTTCATTGCTTCTTTCCCCCTTTAAGCAGCACATTGAATACGGCGTTTATCAGCAGGATGAACAGATACAGCACCAACGCTATGGAGAACAGCGCCTGCCGCTGCAACCCTGCCGAATAGGACATTTCGCTAGCCACCGCCGTGGTGAGGAAGCGGACGCTTTGAAAGAGCTGTGGCATATTCGGCACGTTGCCGGATACCATCATCACCGCCATCGCTTCACCGATGGCGCGCCCAACACCCAGTACGACAGCTGCCGCGATACCGCTCTTTGCCGCGGGTACGGAAACACGGAACCATGTTTCCGTCTTCGTCGCGCCAAGGGCAAGGGACGCTTGTTCATATTCCTCAGGAACCGCATCCAATGCCGTTATGGACACCTTCACGATGGAAGGCAGAATCATCACCGAAAGCACGAGGATCGCGGCAAGCAGGCTTGCCCCATCCGGTATGCCGAATATCGTCCTGATCGCTGGAACGAGCACAAGCATACCTACAAGTCCATATACCACGGAAGGAATACCGGCAAGCAGGCTTACCGCTTCAGATACGAGCTCCTTGACGCGCTTCGATGCGACTTTTGATAGATATACCGCCGTTAAGAAGCCAATCGGCACACCGAGCACAATTGCGCCGGCTGTGCCGTATACCGAGGTAAGAATAAATGGCAGGATTCCATAGGAAGGCGGGGTTGCCGTGCTTGCCCACCTCTTGCCGAACAGGAAATCGACAAGGCCTATTTCCCGGATCGCGGGGAGACCCGAGATGATGATATAGACCGTGATGAGGAGCACACAGCCCACGGTCACAAGTCCGAGCATGAGAAATACTATCTGTATCACCTTCTCAACGGTTCTCTTTAGATTCTTAGTCTGTCTCATCAAACGTTCCTAAATACATAAAAAATGTGCAGCGCTTCCATCATCGGAAGCGCCGCATTCCTGATGCGCCACATCAGTGGGTGCTTACTGCACCTGAAGCGGAGATGATCGGTGTCGCCTTTGGCGAGGTGATGTAGTCAAAAAACTCCTGCGCAGTTTTGGAAAGTGGCGTGTCCACTTTGGTAACCAGCACGAAGGGGCGTTGCACAACATAGCTTCCATCTTTTACCGTTTTCTCGGAGGGTACCACACCGCCTACGGAAACCGACTTGACCGTATCCTTGACTGAGGCAAGAGAAGCGTAGCCGATGGCATCCGCATTCCGTGCAACGGTTGCGATTACATCTCTGGTAGAAGTAAGCTCCTGTCTGTAAGCACACTTGTCCTTTGTTTTCGTGATGGTTTCAAAGCCGTCGCGAGTACCGCTACCCGCTTCACGTCCGATCAGTACGATGGATGCGTCTTTACCACCGACTTCTTTCCAATTCGTGATCTGGCCTGTGTACATTTTTGCAATCTGATCAAGCGTCAGGTCGGTTACCGCATTCGCGTTGTTCACGATGATGGCGATACCGTCATAGGCTAGAACAGTTTCCTTCAAGCCCTTCGCTTTCTCAGAATCCTTGAGTGCGCGGCTTGAGAGCCCGATGTCACAGCGGCCTTCTGCTACTGCGGTAATTCCACTTCCGGATCCGGTGGGGTTATAGGTGAAGGTCACCCCGGAATTATCCGCCACAAACTTTTCGCCTAGAGCTCCGATGATCTTTTCCATGGAGGTCGAGCCATCCGTAGATACCATGCCTCCACTCTCTTTTTTCCCTTGGGCGAACAATCCACCCATTACGAGAACCATGATCAACATCACATACATGATTTTTTTCATTGTATTTTCTCCTCTATCTATATGATAGTTTCTTTTTTCTTGGCCTCATTGTAGGTTTGCAATGTTAAATGAAAAAGAGAAGTCACGTTAAATCGATGTTAAAGATGGAAAAAACCTGTATTTAACCTGAAAAGGCGATTCTATATATCGCTAACTATTGATACGGATAGAAAATATAAAGATTGAAATTGAAATCACTCAGGTAAAAGAAATACCACTGTCTTTCGGTTTAAAAATGGAATGTTAATAATATTAGTTCCAAATATGAAACGATCGATCTCGATTCGGTGTATTCATCGGTGTCGAAAGGCCTTGATGTCGTCTTCATGGGAACATCAAAGGACAGCGCATACGCCCAAAGCATCGTATCGATGGTTGCGGATGCGTTGGAAAACCATGAACCGCTGACCCACCGGCGACTGTTCGATTGACATATGAATCTTTTTGAAAACAAGGCTGGAATAAAGCCGAAAACGATCGGTGCATACAGGAAAGGACCTGAATATGTCATGCGAGTCTCCGGAAACATCCGGGAGATCATCTATGAAGCGGTACCCCCCTGAATGTGTTCATGCGGAGATGGATCACCTGCTTTCCTTCATCAATGACGAGACGGCGTTGGATCCGTTTGTCAAAGCGGCGGCAGCCTCACTCCGGTTCGTGATCATTCACCCGTTTAAGGATGGCAATGGTCGAATCTCAAGGGCGATTGCAGGTTATCTCATACGCTTGAATTCAGGTGATGCTTTCCATGCATTCAATATATCCACAGGAATTCTCAAAAACAGAAGCTCCTATTATGAGCAGATTCAGGCCGCCTCGAAAGACAATCCTGATATGGATGTCTCAAATTGGGTCGCCTGGTTTCTCACCATGGTTTCAGAATGCATTGCACAATCAATGAAGATGCTGAAGAAAACCCTTTCAACGACCGCCTTCATGAAATCCCTTGACCCGAACGAGTTCAACTCCAGACAGATGAGCGTGCTCTACAGACTGGCCGATGGCTCGTTTTTCGGAAAGCTCACCACGGAAAAATGGATGAAGATGACAACATGTTCAAAGACGGTCGCCTTTCGAGACATCCAGTATCTGGTTCGGAAGGGTTTTCTGATTCCTTCCGATGAGTCAGGAAGGAATCGGGGGTATTACTTTAATCCGAAGGTTGTCGATCGTGATGAGTAAAAAGAGGGCTGTCTCCCAATAGATAAAAGCAATCTCCCAAGGAATCCGATTCGATTTCGAAAACCGGGCCGAACCGGCCTACCTGCCCGGCAGTTCCGTGCCGCGGTTCATGATCTCGATATAGCCAGCGTAGCTGAACAGGCGGTTGCGTTTCTGGGCGGTCAGTTCCTTGACGATGCCGAGCCTCTCCAGGTGACCGAGCGCCTTGTTGACCGTTGCGGGAGTGATTCCGGTCTTCTCCACGAGCCAGCCTGAGGTGGCGATGGGATGTTCCATCAGCACCCGGTGGATCTGCAGAGCGGATGACGCCGCTCGTCCGAGGCCGACAATCTTGTCGCGATCCTGGTTCGTCAGGTCGAGAAGCTGTTGTGTAGTTTCCACAACCTGGGTGGCGGTGACGATTACGGCTTCGGCGAAGAAGTCGAGCCAATCTTCCCAATCGCCGGTCAAACGTACATTGTTCAGCAACTCGTAGTACTGCTGACGATGCGTCTTGAAGTAGAGGCTGAGGTAGAGTATCGGCTTCCGCAGCACCTTCTGCTCGTACAGAAGCAGCGTAATCAGCAGACGACCGAGACGGCCGTTGCCATCAAGAAACGGGTGGATCGTCTCGAACTGCACATGGGCCAGAGCCGCCTTGAGCAGCACCGGAGTCGGCTCCGGCTGGTCATGGATGAAAAGCTCCAGTTTGCTCATGCACTCCGGCACCTCCCCGGCAGGAGGCGGAACGAATGCAGCGTTGCCCGGCCGAGTGCCGCCGATCCAGTTCTGGCTGCGCCTGAATTCTCCGGGGGTTTGATTACCGCCCCGGCCCTTGGCCAGTAGTACAGCGTGGATCTCACGGAACATCCTGAGCGACAGCGGCAGCCCTTCTTCCAACAGCCTCAATCCATGGTCGAGGGCGGCGACATAGTTGCTGACCTCCCGCACGTTATCCAACGGAACGCCCGGTTGCTCATCCAGTTCGAACAACAGCAGATCCGACAGCGACGACTGCGTCCCCTCGATCATGGAGGAAAGCACCGCCTCTTTGCGAACATACATGTAGAGGAACAGCGAGATTTCAGGCAGCAGGGTCGAGACGCTGTCCAATCGTCCGAGCGCCAGCAACGCCTGGTCGAACTTGCTGCGCAGCTTGGGAGTCCAGTCGATAGGCGGACGTGGTGGCAGCGGCGCGGGCACGAAGGCCCGGGCCGCCTCACCCACCGTCGATATGGTCACGTATCTGCCTTGGAGTTCTCGTTTCATCCTACCATCCTCAAACTAAAATAAGATTCGTCTTTATTTTATTTTTACTGTATATCCTAAAATAAAGAGTCGGGAAGGAAAAATCAAGTGGATTTCCTCAAACGAGCGTTGGACATTGCGATAGCTCCGCCAAAACGGATTCATCCTAAATTCCGGCTAATGGAAGATAAATGATGTAGGGGATGATTTGAAAAGATGTTAACATTGCTAGTAAAAGAGGAAAAGAAAACCCGCCATCTCAGAGAATCAACTCAGAGAGACGGGTTTGTCTTTTGTGGAGGTGGGGGGATTCGAACCCCCGTCCTAATGTGCCATCCAATGACATCTACAAGCTTAGTCGGTGGTTTTGTTCTCGAAGAGCAGGTACGGCCATCGACCTCCATCCGGCTCTTCCAGCCTACTTGATTGTCCCCTTCCCCCATAGGCGTTGAGTCGGGTAAGCCCTTGTTGTTACAGGTAACCGAGCCTTAAGAGCGGCAGGTTCCCGGCCCTGTTCGCTGTCGGACTGTTAGGCCGCGAGAGCGAATTCTGCTTCGGCGACGAAATCTTCGTCTTCACGTTTGGCAGTTAAATTGGTTGCTAGTTTAAGGAGTTGGCGCTCCGCTTGCAGCCATTGACCTGATCTACCACCAGTCGAAACCGGAACACCCCCGAGGTATTCTGGTATTTTCAGTATACTGAAGCGGATTACAAACGACAAGTGGTCAATCAGCGGGCTTCAAGATATGAAAGAAGCGCTTCGCTGAACTCCTTCAGATCATCGAACCGGACGGTGGCGTTTCTGTCGTAGGGAGTGCTTTGGCGATTCACGATGACCAGCTCCCCTCCCCGGCTTATCGTCGTGTAGACCAAGGAAGCCACCGGCTGAACGATCAACGATGTTCCGAGCGAAATCGCCAGATCGGCTGTCGCGAAGGCGTTATACGCCCGAGTCAGCAAGGAATTGTTCAGATTCTCCCCATAGAACACGATATCCGGCTTGATGACTCCCCTGCATCTCTTGCATATGGGAACGGATCCGCTTTTTACCGTGGTGTAGACTTCATCAAACGGATAGGAGGCGTTGCAGGAGGTGCAATAGTGGCGGGCCACGCTGCCATGGAGCTCATAGACCTCCTTGCTTCCCGCCTTGGTATGAAGCATATCGATGTTTTGGGTATACAGGCCATCAAGCTTTCCGGCCGCTTCAAGCTTCGCCAAGGCGATGTGGACGATCGAGGGCTCGAATTCGGTGAGGTCATACCACTCGTCCTTCGCCCAGGAGTAGAAGATCTCCGGATTCCGCTTGAAGAGCGGAAGGGAGATGACCTCTTCGACGCTGAGATGTTTGTATTGTTTTGAATATATTCCGTCGCTGGAGCGAAAATCAGGGATTCCGCTGAATGTCGATACTCCTGCTCCGGTCAAGGCTACGGTGGATTTCGATCGTTCCAGCAGTGAAATGAACTTGTCAAACTTCTTATCAGACACTTATACGACCTCTCCTTGAAGGGTATTGCCTTTCAAGCCGGTCAGCCGAACCGTGACGAATGACCCAATCGGAGCATCTGAGGTAAAGGCGACCATTTCATTGTGTTCGCTTTTACCGAGCATCCGGTTCGCATCATCACGCGTTCGTTGGCTTACCAGCACCTCCAGTATATCACCAATTCGCGCTCTGCGTACTGATTGAAAGATTTCAAGCTGGAAATCGATCAATTCCGACAATCTCCGACTCTTGGTTTCTTCATCGATCTGATCTTCCAGCTCGACCGCCTTCGTGCCCTCCCGGGGATTGAAGTAGTACATGAACGCTTCGGAGCACTGCAGGAACGAAAGGACTTCAAGGGTTTCATGGTACTCTTCTTCGCTCTCCGAGGGAAAGCCCACCATCACGTCGGTGGCGAAGGTGACCGAGGGGATCGCCGATCGGATTGTGGTTATTAAAGAAATAAACTGCTCCTTGGTGTACTTGCGGTTCATCGCTTTCAGGATCCTGGATGAACCGCTTTGCAGGGGGATGTGGAGGTGCTTGGCCACCTTCTCTTCACGTTTGATCACCTCGATCAATTCCTTCGTGAAATCCTTCGGATGGGGGCTGTCGAAGCGGATCCAGCGGATATGCTTCGTCTCTTCGGCGCAGAGGCGTCGAAGCAATGCAGGGAACGTGATTACCTTCCCATCTTCCTCATAGTGATAGCTGTTCACATTCTGACCGAGAAGGGTCACTTCCTTCACTTCTTTAGCATCAAGGTAGTGGAGCTCCCTGATGATATCGTTGATGTCGCGCGAGATCTCTCGTCCCCGGACATAGGGAACGATGCAGTAGGAACAGAAGTTGTTGCATCCGTTCATGATGGGGACGTAGGAAGAGAACTCGCCTTCCCGATAGTAGGATTCGCTGAACGTGTACTTCTCTTCCTTTTCATCATAGGTTCCATTCGGGGATGCGAGGATATCCACGATCCGCTGCTTGTCGTTGGTTCCGATGACGAAATCGACGTACGGGGCGTCACCCTTCAGATCATCCTTCAGGCGTTCGGCCATGCAGCCGGTTACGATCAGGATCAGCGGTCGTTTCTTTTTTATCGCCCCGAAATATCCGAGCCTTCCCCAGATCCGGTTGTCAGCGGACTTGCGGACCGTGCATGTGTTGAGAATCGCGACGGCGGCTTCCTCGGCGTTCTTGACCGGAGTGAGCCCGGCGCCTTTCAATTGGAGTTCCAACGCATTGGACTCGGCGATGTTCATCTGGCACCCGTAGGTCTCAAGCCAGTATTTCCGCTTCATTGCGCCTCTTTTTTGCCGCTTGCAAGGTGTTGTTCATCAGCATGGCTACCGTCATGACCCCAACCCCGCCGGGAACCGGAGTGATGGCGGTCGTTTTGGAAGCGACGTGCTCAAAGTCGACGTCGCCTGCCAATCGATAGCCGCGAGCCCGACCGGCATCCTCAATTCGATTGATGCCGACATCGATGATTACCGCACCCTCTTTGACATGGTCAGGGGTAATGAGGAGGGGCTGTCCGATGGCGACGATCAGGATGTCGGCGAGACTTGTGATGCCACGAAGGTTTCGAGTTTTCGAGTGGCAGATCGTAACGGTGGCATCCCATCCCTTCTGGAACAGCAATGCGGCGATGGGCTTTCCGACGATGTTTGAACGGCCGACCACCACGACGTGTTTTCCTGCTGTTTCGATCTCATAGTACTCAAGCATCTTCAAAATGCCCAATGGCGTACAGCTGACCAGGGATGGGTTTCCCAACAGAAGATTACCGACATTGACCGGATGGAATCCGTCGACATCTTTTAAAGGGGAGATGGTTTCCAAGATCTTTGCAGCGTCGAGGTGATCCGGCAGCGGCAGCTGAACCAGAATTCCGTCGACCTTAGGATCGTCGTTCAGCTTGCTGAGCAGGGAAAGCAATTTTTCTTCACTGACGGATTCATCGAATCGGTAGGTGGCATGATCGAAACCGAGTCGATCGCACGCTTTCTCTTTCATCGAAACATAGGAGGAGCTGGCCGGATCAGATCCGACGAGAATCACCGCCAGATATGGAGCATGGTTCGTGCTTTGAATATACCGAGCGGTCTCCTCTTCCAATCGAAGATAGATCTCTTCGGCAACAGGCTTTCCCCACAGTGTTTTCATCGGAACATCCTCACTTCTGTACCCTACCCTAAAGCGGCATGGTTTTGCAAACCCCCAAGGAATCTTTATCGGACACCTCTATGCGTTTCAAGGAGCATTCGGTATACTGAAACGTAACGTCCGACCCCGTTTGGGTGTTCAATAGTCGAGGTACCTATGAAACGACGAATAAGTATTTTGCTCCTTCTGATCACTGTCCTGAGTGTCGGGCTGAGCGCCGAGCCGTTCTATGACAAGGGAAATCAGACCTTTTCCTTCACTCTCGGCACGACCGTTCCGACATTTGTCCATTTTTTCAGTGACAATGAAACCCGGGCAGGCCTCGGTGTCGACAACACCGGAATGAAGGTCGGCGGTTACGGTGCGATCAGCTACCAGGCGTTCACATCGCCGTACAGCGCGATCGGTGGCGAAGTCGGGTATGACTTCAACTACGTGGTGGACGGCAATCTCTATACCGCGGTACCGTTCTTCTTCAAGTACAGCTACTTCCCTGTTCAAGGGACGATCGATCTTCCCATAAGCTTCGGCCTCGGCTTTGCCTACAACTCCGGCGGAGCGAATACCTCGATCATGACGCTGTATTCGAATATCGAATTGGGATTGACGTACTACCCCGGCGAGCATTGGGGATTCGGTGTCCGGACCGGATTGTGGCTCATTCCCGAACTCAACTATCGAAAGGAGCTTTTTGCCGACAACGCGCTTGCCGGCTTCGTTCCCATCACCCTCTCGGTAAGCTACAGGCAATAGGAGGAAATCATGAAAAAACCACTTATCATCATCGCAGCGATGGCTCTCCTCTTCACTTCCTGTAACGCCGATGCGACCAGCGGGCTCTTCAGAACCGCGACGGAAGCCCGGGAAGCGCTGACGATCAAGTATATGCAGGTCGTCGGAAGAAAAGGCGCAAACGACACCCTCTACTTCCTCACCAAAGCAGGACTCTTCGTCAAAGATACCAATGCTTCAGCATCCGGATCGATCGTTGAAAGTGTAGAGGGCAACCGAGTTCAAAATGCCGCCTACAAGAATGATGTCAACAGGCTTTTATATAAAACGGATAAGGATGACGGATCATTATTCAAGTACGATCCGGCAACCAAGGTATCCACCCCGATCCCGATCCCTGCCGCTCCGATCACCGACTTCAGGCTCATGCCAAACGGGAAGGTCGTCCTGAAGGGGGCGGAGAATACAGGTGACTTCTGGATTGTAGCAGATGACAAATTAGGCAGCTATGCTGCCGATGGTAAGAAAATTGCAGCAGGTGAAGGTTTCGATCTCTATGGGCTCTTCACCCCTTCCGACTACGAGAAGTCGGATACGAGCAAAGGGTTTATCCTATCATTCGTGAAAGCCGGTTCGCCCAATGAATACAAGAACTACTATTATGATGGGACGAATGTGAATCCAGTGAATAATACTCTTGGTCCCATCGCCAACTTCGCAGTTGTCGGTATAGATTTGTATGTGCTGACGACCGAGGGGGAGTTGCATTACCTGAAATCAGGTGACTTCGGCAATTCTACTGAGCTTAAAGACAACGCTGTCGGGTATGAACGCAACGCGTTCTTCTACCCTGTCGATGATGGAACGAACATCCACTTCATCACCAACCCATCTTCCTCCGATTCGATGACCGTACTCAGCGTCGTCAAGGGAGATCCGAAAGCGGATTCAACCACAACAAGTACAATCAAGCTCGGCTATGCCGCAACGCTGAAGGACACGCATATCGTAAGCTCCTTGCAGCTGGATGGCGAGACGTTCCTGGTCGCCACTGAGAAGCACGGGATGTATTCAGTCAAGGTTGATAAGGTTAACGTGAATAAGAATGATGGAACGAATGTTCAGGATATCAGCAAAGCGGAAGAATACACGTTCTGATGATCAGTCGTTTCGCACCTGATGAAGAATCTCCCTCACTTCGGGATCGTTGAATTGCTCATCGATCTCCTTGGCGGAAAGCCCAAGGAATTCATGGCAGTTGTAGTGGATCCAGACTTCATCTTTCTCACTGTTGAGAACGTGCTTGCGGCAGTAGTAATCCGGCTGGATGGGAAGGGGTTCTTCATTCTTGTAAAGAGGAACTTTGTAGTCGTAGACCACGACCTTGAGATCATGGCGGGGAATGCCCTTTTGCATGATGATTTCACCGAGGGCGTTGACGGTCTTGCCGGTATCAAAGATATCATCAACCAAAAGAATCTTGTCTCCGCTTCGAAGGAATTCGGGTGAATACGTCCACCCGTCCACCATGACCCGAGATTGATTCCTCAAGTATCCGTATGAACGAGCTACAACGGCCGCATAGAACACCGGTCGTTCTTTCCGGTTGAGCTTCACCATCTTGTAGTATTCACTGAAGACGTTCGCCATGTACGCTCCGCCGCGAAGCGAGGCATAAATGATGTCGGGAACAAAGCCATCTTTCGTGTACATTTTATGCGCAAGCTTCAGCGTATCGTCCCGAATCGTATCGCAACTGATGAATTCCTTGTTCATGTGAACCTACCCCCTGGTCAAAATGACTAAGCCGTCTTTAGCTATCGCTACAGTATCCTCAAAGTGGGCGGAAGGCAACCCATCCCGGGTAACCACTGTCCAGTTGTCCTCCAAGATCGAGACCTTGTGGGTTCCGAGGTTGATCATCGGCTCGATCGCCAACACCATCCCCTCGCGAATCCGGGGATTCGCCAGGAACGGAGCGCTGTAATTCGGAATCTCCGGTCCTTCATGAACCGCGAGCCCCACCCCGTGTCCGGTGAAATCCCGCACTACCCCATAACCGTATTGAGAACAGTGATGTGAAACCGCTTTTCCGATATCCTGGATTCGCGCCCCGTTTTTTCCTGCAGCCTCGATTCCAAGATCGAGCGATTCCCTGGTAACTTTACACAGCGTTTTGTACGCTTCTTTCGTCTCATTGACGATGAACGTTCGTGCCATATCGCTGAAATACCCATTGAGATTGATTCCGAGATCCACGGAAACCAGATCCCCTTCCTTGATGATCTTTTTCGTGGAGGGGATTCCGTGAATCACCTCTTCATTCACCGAGACGCAAGCGCTTGCGGGAAACCCGCCGTAGTTCAGAAAGGAAGGAATTCCCTTATGCCGAATAATAAAATCGTGGCAGTATTGGTCGATGTCTTTCG
>Ga0208195_1003013_pt1 | contig 14816 bp, 10 predicted proteins | sample AD_UKC077_MetaG_FD_184441 | JGI IMG/M metagenome (GOLD analysis project Ga0208195, IMG submission 184441) | Active sludge microbial communities of municipal wastewater-treating anaerobic digesters from USA - AD_UKC077_MetaG (SPAdes) (version 2) | ecosystem: Engineered > Bioreactor > Anaerobic >...
TTTAAATAATCTTTTATCGGTGGAACATCGACACCTTCAATTTCATCTGGTGTAACAAAATCCGACATATTATCAAAGGTTGTAGTTAACACTTCCACCTTTTTCTTGTTTGTAGGTTTCTTTCCACTACCTATTCTTGCACCACCTCTAGCAGTACCGTCCTTTGCCATCGCTTAATACCCCCTTTGAAATGAAAAAAATTCGCACGAAACCCCAGCCTCGGTGTCGAATTAAAAATTTGTAGAGATTTGACTCCCCCTACCATCAACTGCGGTCACCAATTTCATAATGGATTATTGTATGACAGCTTTGGCATAGCGACATTAAATTACTAAACTGGTTAGTTCCTCCACGAGAAAGAGGTACGATGTGATGAACCTCTTCAACAGGTGTGATTCTTCCTTCCTTTAAACATCTCTCACAAAGTGGATGCTTCTTTACATACAACCCACGTATACGTTTCCAGTTGTTACCATACTTCTTATCATGATTTGGTGCTCTGTTATAACGATCATATTGTTTCTGTCTTAATGAAGCATGCTCTTCGCAATAAACATCTAAAGTAAGTTTAGGACAACCAGGAAATGCACATGGTTTCTTTGGCTTACTTGGCACAGCAATTCCTCCTTTTGGCATGAAAAAAGGCCAGCAGATTTGACTCTGTTGACCTTCACTATCTCTATGGCTTTTGCCAATTATATCATACCACATAGACCTGCTTGTCACAAGTTGCCACGCCTTGTCATGCCCTGCCATTTTATTCTGGTATATTAAATTGTTCCATAGCCTTGTTATGTAGTCTTCTAACAGTGCTTGATGAAGCAAATATTAGATCAGATATCTCATTCCAAGACTTCCAATAGATATAACGATGAATAAGTACTGATTCTAATTCCGTATCACCTATGTTAGTAATAGCATCTAAAGTTTCATTTCTTAATCTTTCGGCTTCAGGTTCGAGCCTTTCTAATTCATGCTCATTTTCAATCTTACGAAGTATCCACTTTACAAATGGTGCATCCGTATTTCTATTAGGATTTCTAGGCATATCATCATAATTAGGACCAGGAATGGAGTCTGCTAGTTCCTGACATCTATTAATATCATTTTTTAAATTGCGATATTCCTCTTTTGCCTTCTCGTAAGTTGGGCGATCAAGCCAATTAGAAGGAATATCATTAATGTTAGTTGATTGAAAATTATGGATAATGTTTTTAAAATAAGCGTAGTTACTTATTTCTTTGAACCCAAATTCTTTTTCCAAAATTTCTTTTTCTTGTTTGAGAATAATAAAGCCTTTTTGAACTTGATAAATTAAATTATATACTTGATTTGGATATTTTATATTATTAATAAACGGGATATCTTTCCAAATACTATTTTGAAAATCACCAATTTGAACCATCGCATCTTGGATGTTCTTAAGGGCTTTTAGAATATCAAAGTATTCGAACTTATAGATAGAGGAAATATTGTCAATTTCCAATAGTTGTTTTTCTTTTTCAGAAACTAATACTAATTCATTAATGACATCAACAAAGCGATTATCTAATATTCTACCGGTCATTGCTTTTTCAAAATCATTGATAAATTTATAATTAACAAATAAAGGTTCAAAATCAATTTCCTTACCTTCTTCATAATTGTGATTAATAATTAATTCTCCTTGATGAAAACTAGCAAAAGAGTTCGAAAAATTAGTTACATATTGTTGCATATTCTTCTTTTCAAAAAAAGAATATATATCATCTAATGTTTCCTTCATATTAGAAACATAGAGTACTCGTTTGTTTTGACTAATAGCATTTATCGCAATATTCATTAAAGTGGTTGTTTTTCCAGTACCCAATCGACCAGTAATAACTAAATTATCACCCTCATATGCACTATGGACGGCATATCGTTGAAACCGATTCAATTTATCAAGGTAATATATTGGTTTTTCATTTGGGTAAAATAAATGCTCATAGAGATAGTTATCATAATTTTTTAAAATATCAAACTTGCTATGATCAAGTTTAATCTCTTGCTGGATAATGGGAGCATAAGTTAAGAAACATTCTAAATCCAACTTAATACCTTCAATTTTTTCAAAACTAAAGCAATAACGATCAATTGCATAAGCATTGTCAAGTTTTTCATTAGAAGGTATGTTTATCTTTTTCACATCATTTAGGTATTTCAAAAGAACTTGATTCTCAATCGGTTGCGAAACCTGTTGTATATAACAACGGTTATTCTCTAAATAGATATGGATTGGAATTAACACTAAAGGTGAGAACATTTCTTGGTTATGTTCATTTTTAAGTTTAATTAAACCATAGGTAAGAAATAATTGTAGCGGATGGTTTTTCTTATGAACATTCTCATAAAACAAGAATGGTAGAATATTTTGTAAATCTTCATCTTTTACATTACTCTTCCCAAGACCACGGTTTTGAATTGGTAAATATGTGATATCTTCATAATTGATTAATTCATAATTCAATAGGCGAACCATGGTTTTATAATCAATTGTTCCAATTTCTAAATAATTAGAAGTAAAAGCATAAATATCTTTTAGATGATTACTATTGTTAATATTAAGTTTTTTTATTTCACTCCTAATCATAATCTCATTCCTTTATTATCCAATTAATTATAAATACTATATATATTATACCATGATTTAATAGATTTTCTCAATTAATTTTTATTGATAATTTACATATCTTATTGTATTTGTTATAATAATTTTATAGATATGGAGGAAAATAATGAAAGCATACAAAAGGTTTTTAAATTATATAAAAATCAACACTACTGCAGATCCAAATTCAGGATTACATCCATCTTCCATGATTCAAAAAGATCTTGGAAAGTTATTAGTAAAGGAGTTAAAAGAATTAGGCGTAAGTGATGCTTATATGGATCAATATGGTTATGTCTACGGAACTGTCGATGCTAATACAAATCGAAAAATTGATACCATTGCTTTTATCGCTCATATGGACACCTCACCCGATGCTTCTGGTGACAATGTTCAAGCAAGAATCATCGAAAACTATGATGGTAATGATATTGTTTTAAATTATGAAAAGAATATCGTCATGAAAACTCAAGATTTTAGTTTTCTAAAATCATTAAAAGGTCAATCATTAATTGTAACCGATGGTACCACGCTACTAGGGGCAGATGATAAAGCCGGAATTGCGGAAATAATGACAATGATTGAATACTTAAATAATCATCCCAATATTAAACATGGTAAAATAAAAATTGTATTTACTCCAGATGAAGAAATTGGTGAAGGACCGATGTTCTTTAACTATTCAGAAGTTGATGCTAAGTTTGCCTATACAGTTGATGGTGGTAAAGAAGGAATCATTAATTATGAAAACTTCAATGCTGCTAGTTGTAATGTAACTATTAGTGGAAATAACATCCACCCCGGTAGTGCAAAAAACTTAATGGTTAATAGCATTCTCATCGCCATGGAGTTCAATCGTATGTTACCAGAAAATATGATTCCATCAGCAACTGAGATGTATGAAGGCTTTTACCATTTAAATAATATTGAAGGTACTGTCGAAAAAACTTTTATGCATTATCTTATTCGCAATCACGACTTTAATTTATTTAATTACCAAAAAGAACAGATTGTTGAAATTCAAAAATTCCTTAATTATAAATATGGACAAAACACAGTCGAAGTAAACATTATAGATTCTTACTATAATATGAAAGAGATTGTCCAAAAGCACATGGAGGTTGTGGAAATCGCCAAAAAGGCCACTGAAATGGCCGGGATTAAACCAGAAATCTATCCAATTAGAGGAGGAACAGATGGAGCTCAATTAACCTATAATGGTTTGGTTTGCCCTAATCTTGGTACTGGCGGTTGGAATGCCCATGGGAAATTTGAATGCATTGCTATTGAATCCATGGACAAATGTAGTGAGATATTAGTTAATATTGTAAAAATTGTCGCACAATAAACAATTAGCTCAAAGGTAATCCTTTGAGCCTTTTTACATTATTTTTTTGTAGTTTTAATTAAAATTTTATCATCTCTACGTGTGATGATATATTTTTCATGGATAATAAAATTATCAAAATTGCTAAGTTCTTTAATTAATTCTATATAAGTCTTTGAATCAATATCATCAATATTAAGAACGAGATTATAATTATAATATTTTAGTTTTGATAGAATAGCAGATATTTTTTTCCGATAGTGATCGCTTTGATTAGTGTTATTTAATATTTCATCAATATATAAATTAATAATTTTCGGTTTATTCATTTTCTGCTCAATAAAACCAATATTATTTTTTTGAGCTTCATCTTGAAAGACAAAAACAGTATTTTTAAAAGATATCATTCGACCTTTAGAATCGATTATTTTCCCCTCTTCTAAAATGGTTTCAATTTGTTTATTAATAATTTGATTGCCGCTTTGGTAATTCTTGATAATAATAATTGCTATAGGATATTTTAATACATGCTCAGTTAATATTCCTCCGTCGTCATAACCCACATACCCTGCTGGTGAACCAATCAAGGATGAAGTAAAATGGTTTTCCTGAAATCTATTAAAGTCCAGAGTTAAAATCACTTCATTTTTTACATTAAAAACAATTTCTAAATCTTCTACCAGCAATGGAAGATGATTTTCACTTATTTGAACATTAATAATTGTTTTTCTTATTCCGAGGTTCATCAAATATTGATGATAATATTTTTTTAAATGAGGAAAGTTCTTAATTTTTTCTAAGCTTGATTGAATTGTTTGATATTTTATTCCCAAACTTTCATAAATGATTTTATCAACATCTATCTTTTGGACTTTTTTATGATTATTTAGATGGCAAACGAGACCTGATTCATCTAAGATATCAATTGCTTTATCAGGTAGACGCCGGTTTGCGATAAATTCTGAAGCTATAATGATATACTTTAAAATCTCATCCGGATATTTTACTTTATGAAATTCTTCATAGCAATGGACAATCCCTTTCATGATTTCATAGGTTTCTTCATTGCTTGCTTCATCAATAAATACATTTTGAAATCTTCGAGCTAATGCTTTATCCTTTTCAATATAACGATAATACTCATCAAGAGTTGTTGCCCCAATACATTTTATTTCCGATCTTGCTAAAATAGGTTTTAAGATATTAGCAATATCTAAAGTACCTTCGCTAGAACCAGAACCGACAATATTATGAATTTCATCAATGAAGACGATTGCATTAGGATTTTTAATCTTATCAACTACTTCAAGTAATCTTTCTTCTAAATCACCCCGATATTTAGTTCCTGCAATAATCATTCCCAGATCCAATCGATAAATATTATATTTAGGATTTTCCTTTAACAAGGTCATTGCCACACCCTCAACTAAAGCACTTTTTCCGACTCCAGCATTTCCAATCAACATGGGGTTGTTTTTTTGTTTTTTAGATAATATACGAATAATTTTTTCAATGGTTTGTTCCCGACCAATGAAAGGATTTAACCGATTTAGTTTTGCTTCTTTGGTAATATTAATTAAATAATTATTATTAAGTTCATCCTTAAAGCCTAAATTATAGATGATATTTAAATCATCGATTAAATCATTAACATCCACCCCCATTTTATCGATAATATGTAAAGCAACCGTATTGGGAGTTGTTAATAAGGCATATAATATATGCTCTTCAAAAACCATTGTACTATCTTCCATCTTTGCGATATTATTTGCTAATTCTATTACTTCTTTAAATTTATAGGTATATTTTGTATCTTTCCTGAGAACAACTATTTTATTTAACCTCTTTTCAACTGTATATTGATTAATTCCATATTCACTAAGAATAAACTGACAAGACGAATTTTTCAACTTTGTTAGTGCATAAAGTAACAATTCACTTCCAATTGTTCCAAATTGATATTGTTCCTCCATTATTATCTCAATAATCTTTTGACTTTGTTCATTAAAATTAGTAAACACCACATCACCTCATTAACCATTTCACTATTATCATTATATGATTTAATTAAAATTATTTTCATAAAATGAAAATAAAAAAGCTTATACTAATTGAATAGTAATAAGCCTATTTGAGTAACCATTCAAGAAATATTGGAAACCTTTCTTTCCAAGCAATTTCATTATGGCTACCACCTTTATCAATATATAATTTCAAGTTTTGTATTCCAAGTGCTTCTAAAATATTGGCTATTTCTAAGGTATCGTTTAAATAAATTTGACTAATTAAGTCATCCTCAGCACCACCCTCATTTGTGCCAACATCTAGATATATCCCAACTTTCGCATTAAACTCTTTATTAATAAAGCTAAGCATCTTGCTTTTCTCAAACCAAAAAGCCGTTGACATACAACCAATTTTTGAAAAGACATTGGGATATTTAAAAGCAGCATATAAAGTTATGAATGCTCCCATCGATGAGCCAGCCAAAAAGTTAATCCTTTCTGTACGATAACATTGATCGATAATTGGAATAAGTTCCTCAACCAACCATTTGATATATAAATCTCCTTCGCCACCTGCCTCAGGAAGATTAAGATATGGGATAAACTCCTTGATTTTTTTTGATTTCCAGGGACTATATTCATCAAAACGATGAACCTTATCGCAGTCAATTCCAACTAGAATAATATTTTTGTTATTCATTTTTTCATATTCATCGAGTAATAAATGAACATCCCAACTAATACCATAACCACTAGTTTCTGAAGAAAATAAATTATGCCCATCGTGCATATATAAAACAGGATAACGAGTCTTTTCAAAATAATAATTATCTGGTAAATAAACTCGAATCGTTCTCTCTCTATTTAATAAACCAATGTTTATTTGAAATGTTTCGATTATTCCCATTGTACTCCTTTTTGGAAAAGTGGAGAAAACGAATTACTTTTCTCCACTTCCTTCTCATTTATATTTTGTCTTATCGTTTTTTTACTTATAAAAATTTAATATTGCATCAAAATAAGCATTAATGTTATCCCATTTAGATGCTGGAGGAATATCACATCCCGATGAAATAACAAAGTTAGGATATGAGTTACACCTCTCTAAAAGATGGGTAGTGGCATCCGTAATCGATTCTATACTGCCACCTTTAAATTGGGCTGAGGGGTCGATATTTCCCATTATTAATTTATCGCTTGGCATAACTTTCAACATATCTTCAATATCAATTGAATTCCCAAAGTGATATACATCAGCATCAATACCCATAATACTAGAAGCAAGAGAAACAACATTACCACAGTTGTGATAAACTAAAATAAAATTATCATCTTTTACTCTGTTAAATATTTCTTTAACATAGGCAGTAGAAAACTCTTCGAACAAATTTGGGCTTAGCAAACCAGCTGCAGGTTCCGCCATAATAATTCCCTTGGCTCCTGCTTTTTTAAACTCTAGAATATAATTAGTAATATATTCTGTTGCTTTCTTTAAAACAATATGAACCAATTCAGGATCTTCATAACAGTTTACCATAGTCTCAGTCATATCCATTAGTCTTCCAGCTAAAGAAAACGGGCCAATAACCCCAGCAAAAACTGGTTTATCATGGATTATTTTACTAGCTTGACGAATAGCTTCGATATAAATGCCATCTCTTCTCTGACCAACCGTGGGGACATTTAGGGAGTTTGCGGAATCAGTATCACTCACAATGCTACCAATAACCGTGGGGACATCCATATCAAAGAATCTAATTTGTGAGCCAAAAGCTTCGGCTTCTACCGATAAATCCATCATGCTTAAGGCGACACTAGTTGGGCACATATCAGCAATTAATTTCATTGCTTGAACTTGATAATCTGCCGAACTTACTAATTGTTTTACACTAATATCTAATAATTGTACTGCAGGAAAAGAAAGAATGGGCATTGTTTTACTGCGATCTTCCTTTTGCTGTTTTATCCATTCATTTTTCATCTAACTCTCCTTCTTGTTCCACACTAATGAAATAATTATCAGTCATCTAATGCAGCCCTTAACATAGCAATAAAATTTTCATTAGGAATATAATCGGGAACGCTATTACCACTTCCTAGAGCATAGCCACCTGATTTTTTAGTTTTGTCAATCATCTTTCTACAGCGATTATAAACATCTTCACTTGTTGCTCTTGCTAAAAAGTTCACATCCATACCGCCAATTACTGCTAGTTTAGGATGTAGTTCATCATATGCTTTTTCAACTGGTACAATTTTATCCTCGTAGGACTGACGGCCATCAAATTTCATATCATTAATAACATCATCGATAATATCATAATAGTAGCCACAAGAATGTAAAATCGCTAACTTTCCTTTACGGTGAGCCTTTTCAACAATACGTTTATACCATGGAAATACATACTTACGAAGCAAGGAAGGGGGAAGCATTGTTTGTGAATTGAACCCCCAATCATCATTACAAATGATTGCACCAACCTCATCATATTCTAAACACGCGGTGAAATATTCCTCGATTCTTTTTCCCACTTCATTAAATACATCTCCCACAAGATCTTCTTCATCATAAATTAGATAACATAGATTATCAAATCCCATTATTCCTATTGTGTTTTCCAAGATTCCATCATGACTAAATACCACAAACTTGGCATCTTTATGTAAATATTTTCCTGCCCTGCTAATTATCGAAAAATCAGCATTATTAATATTCGGCCATTGATATTCATTAAAGGAATGACGATCTTTAATCATTGTTCCTTCGTTCAAGGATTTTGTTTGCACTTCAGTTTCTTCATGAACATTTCTCTTAAATTCCATCCCGCGAACAATAATTGGAGCATAATCATAACCACCACTATCAAATGCTTTAATAGTAGTTACTACACGATCAAATTCGGTGTCTATTTTATACTCATCACCTGTAAGCATTTTTGTTTTTTCATCGCCAATAATAAAATCAAATAATACTGGTCTTGGCGCAGGCTTCTTCTGAAGAACCAATTTTAAATATTCAAAATTTGGTTCTCTCGTAACTTCTCTAAACATTATTAACCTCTAATTCTATTAAGATATTTTAGTATAAGTAGTAATTTTGGTCGCACTATTATAAGAAAAGGAATAAGTACCAGCTTCATAATCTATACTAGTTGTTCCACCCATACCAGCAGCTGTTCCATCTAACTTATATTGTTCGTTGGCTCCCCATCGTTTACCCCACTCATCATCATACCATTTTCTTGACAAGCAAACTGTGAAATCTGATTTGCCTGCTTCGCTAAATTCAATAGTTCCTGTATATACACCATCATTATCTAGATCAGTTAAGACAAATGCCTTATCATCATCTAGTTTCCAGCCATTAAATTCACCATAAATTCTTGGTAGGGCGTAGGTATCTACATAGCCACCTTCAAGTTTTACATAGGTAGTAACTTTAGTTGTACTATTATATGAGAAAAGATAAATACCAATCTCATAAGTTATACTAGATGTATTGCCCATGCCAGCAGTTGTTCCATCTAACTTATATTGATCGTTGGCTCCCCATCGTTGACCCCACTGATCATCATACCATTTTCTTGACAAGCAAACTGTGAAATCTGATGTTCCTGCTTCGCTAAATTCAATAGTTCCTGTATATACTCCATCATTATCTGAATCAGTTAAAACAAATGCATTTTCTCCTTCTAATTTCCAGCCATTAAATTCACCATAAATAACTGGATCAAAATCTTCAATAATATCTGTTTTTATAACTAAAGTATCAGTAATTTCTTTCTTTTCAGCATCAAAGGTCACGGTTAATGTACCATTAGCCCAGTGCCAAATCGAACCAAGACCGCCACCAGTTGGGGAAAGTGGAGCTGGGGTAATGTAATAGTTATCTACACCATAACAATTATCCCAAGTACCATCAGTTACTTTATAATAATGACCATCATAACTATTATCGCGATTATCTTTTGTAAGTTCAACAGTTATAGTGAATAATCCATCTTTTCCTTTTTTCATGATATAATTATCATCTTTAGGTTCATATCCATTAAAACTACCCGCCAAGTAATAAACAACTTCGGGATCTGCTTCTACCCATTTAGCATAAAGGATTAAATTAGACTTTACTTCTGTATTAAAAGAATATTTCTTTTCGCCTGCCTTATCTTCATACCACCCTAAAAAATCATACCCAGCTCTTTCTGGAGCTAGCGGTTCCGTAGCTTTTTCTCCTTCAACAACTTCTTGTGTTTTGGGAGCACCAGTTGCATTTTCATAGTTCAAATCAAATTCAACTTTAAATTTTTTTGATTGACAGCCAACTAATGCAATAACAAGAAACAAAAATCCAAAAACGAAAAATAAATTTTTAAATTTTTTCATAATTTCCTTCCTTTCTTTAAAAATTTATAAATACTTGAATGTTATTTGCCAACAATGAGAGTATATGGATTAACCTTTATTACTCCATTTATAATATGGCCTTGTCCATACACAATTTCATTTATCTTGATATTAATTGTTTTTATCTGATCACTAAAATTGGCAATGACCAATAATGTTTCATTTTTATATTTCCTTTGAAAAGCAATTATTTGTGGATCAATGCATAATGGAATAATACTTCCTTTTTTTAGAGTGCAAGAATTAGCTCTTAACTGGCCGATTGCTTGAATTTGTTTTAACTCTTCTTTTGATGTATCTTCCCACCTAAATGCGCGTCGATTATCGGGATCATCGCCGCCTTCTAATCCTACCTCGTCACCATAATATATTAATGGTATACCGTCCATAGTTAATATTAAGGCTAAGGCTAAATAATGTAGTTTATCATTATTCAGTAATGTATTAAAACGAATAGTGTCATGACTACCAACCAAATTAACTAAATAATTAAACGTTGGAGTCTTATAGAGCATTTTATTTCTTGACAATTGCTTCCAAAATATTGTACTGTCAATTGTCTCACTTACGAAATCAATTAGCCATTTCCGATATTTATAATTTGTTATTGTATCAAATTGATCTCCTTGCATCCATTTGGTTGCATGATTCCATACTTCACCAATTATTAATATCTCTGGATTTATTTCTTTTAATCGGCGATTAAATTCACGCCAAAAGCGACAAGCTACTTCATCAGATACATCAAGTCGCCAACCATCAATATTTAACTTTTTAGTCCAATAGACTGCAACATCAGTTAAATATTTGATAACTTCCTGATTACTGGTATTAAACTTCGGCATGGTTGGCACCAAGCCAGCAAAAGTATCATAATTACACTTCTCAACATTAACTGGAAAGTTCTCTATAAAAAACCAATCTTTATATTTAGAATTTTTACCATTTTTAATAACATCTTGAAACAACTCATTTTCAACACTACAATGATTAAATACACAATCCAAAATAATTTTTATATCTTTATCATGAGCCGCTTGAACAAGTTCGATGAGACCTTCTTCACCACCATAGATATCTTCAATTTTATAATAATCCTTCACATCATACTTATGGTAAGTTGGTGATAGAAATAGAGGACTGAGGTATATAATCTTAGTTCCTAATGACTTTATATAATCAAGTTTTTTAATAATTCCTTTAAAATCACCACCATAATAAGTTTCACGATCTGGAAGCATATCTGTTGGTTTGCAATTTTGGGGATTGTTTGATGGGTCACCATCAAAAAAGCGATCAATCAATACTTGATAAATAATTTCTCCTTCCGCCCATTTAGGGGGTGATATTATCTCATCATCATTGATAAAAGGAAAATAAAAGTAGTTTGATGCTACTGGATTTTCTACAAATCCATCAGCTGTATAATTGATTATTCCTGACTTCTTTTGTAATTCAAAATAGTATTTGAAGTGTTTTTCTTTTACCTGTATTGCTGCTTCATATAAAGAATGATATCCATCATCCAATATTTTCACCATTGCCTTACTGCTAATATTCGGACCATGATCATATAAATTTTTATAATAGATTATAATAGAATCATAAATACTATTTCGTACTTTAATTCTGATATTCAATGTGTCATTTAAGATTGCATATGCATAGTTAAAATCACTAAAATGAACTACGTCTTTTTCCATTATTGTTTTACACCGCCTTCAGTTAATCCTCCAATAAAGTATTTTTGTAGAGAATAGAAGAGAATAATCATTGGAATACTACCAAGTACTGCGCCAGCACAATATATACTCCAATTAATCCCATACTGTCCAGTAATCATGCTTTGAAGACCAACTGCAAGGGGCATAGATTCAATTCCTGTTGTCATAACAGTACTAGCAATAGTATATTCATTGTAAGCTATAACAAAACTTTGGATAGCGACAATCGATAACATTGGTTTAGCGAGTGGGAGTGTAATTTTAGTTAATATTTGCATTGTTGAGGCTCCATCCATCATCGCTGCTTCATCTAACTCATATGGTATCGTATCGAAATATCCTTTAGCTAGCATAATTAGGCCAGCTGATGCTAATGTGGAATTAATAATCACTAATCCCATCTTTTGATTTAGGAGTCCAAACTCTACAAAAATTTTAAATATAGAAACCATTGATAATGTTAAAGGGAATATTTGAATTAATAAAATAAAATTAAATAATTTTTGCTTACCATAAAATCTTAATCGTGAAAATACATAAACAGAAATTGAAACCAAGATCACTGAAATTATCATGGTTGCTGAAGCAATTAAAAATGAATTTTTTAACCAGCTAAGAAACTTTGTTTCAGTAAATAGGGTTCTAAAATTGTCTAAAGTAAACTGCTCAGGGATAAAAGTACTTGTAGAAATAACATTTTTACCCAAGGAAATCATCACAATGTAAGCAAAAGGAAAGATTGTAATAATAGCTAATACAAATAACATTATTTGGATGAGAATATTAGAAATCATATTTTTTTTCATTTCTACACCTCCATCCTCTTTTTGTTTATTCTCATAGTAATTAATGCAAATATCGCAACAAAGATAAAAATAATAACCGAATAACTAGCAGCAAGAGAATAACGTTTCGAATTAAAGGCAGTGTTGAAGACATAAGTGATTAATAAATCAGTAGCTCCAGGATTGCCTAATACATCACTTGCTGGACCACCTTGTGTTAGCATATATACACCAAATTGATTAAATTGCATTATAAATCCCATAATTAAGGTAGGAATTAAAGCTCTAAAGATTAATGGTAAAGTAATCTTAAAGAAAATAAAGGATTTTGTTCCACCATCAACTCGAGCTGCTTCATAATAATCCTTAGGAATTGATTTTAAAAATCCAAAAGCAATTATCATATAATATGGAAAGGAAAACCAAACCATAACCAGAATTGTTGAGATTCGTGCCATCAATGGATTAGTTAGCCATGGTACTTTTCCAATTCCGAAAATCGATAATATTTGATTTATCAAGCCACCTTCAGTTTCTAGTAAACCTTGCCACATCAATAATGTAATAACTGTTGGAATAACCCAAGGAAGAATATATATTAATCGATATATTTTAGCTATCTTGGCATTAGCCGAATCCAGTAATGTAGCTAATAAAGTTCCAAGAATAAATGAAATAGCAATTACCGAAAATGCAAAAACAATTGTCCAAATACTCATTGAGAGCAGCCCTGAAATACCTTCTTTAAATATTTTTTGATAATTGGCAAAACCAACTAGTCCATAATCACGAAGGTTAACGGCACAATAGTTTGTAAACGATAAGTAAAAATTGTGAAAAATTGGATATACATAAAATATCGCTAACAGTAGAATCATCGGCAACATCAAAAGCCAAGCAATTAGCGTTTGTTTTTTACTAAATTTCTCAGTAAAATGGTTTTTTCTTTTTGCTTTATATTTCTTAATAACAAAAATTACGATTAAGCTGACAAATACTGCCGTAACAATTACATAAACCCACCAAGGAATTTTTATATACTCAACATTTTCATTTAATAAGGAAACATTCCTCCGGATATAATCAGCTAATTCAGTTAATTTATAAAGAGCATTAACTTCATTACCAGAACTATCACCAAAGAAAATAGTTTTAAAGGTGGTAATCGTTACTTCTTGATTATACCAAAGGGTTCCTTCTGGAATGTTTGGAAATGGCTCAACATTATAACCTATTTCACTAAATGCTTTTAATATTTCATCTGACTGAATATAATCACTATTAATCGCTTCAAAGTTAGTTGGATTTCGTTCTCCAGTTTTCTTTTCGTAATTATTACCAGCTTGAATTAATTTCATATAATTTTCGTCTGAAAAAATAAAATCTAAAAAATCAGTTGCTGCCGACGGATTACGAGTGTACTTATTGATTACAAATCCTTCAACGGTTGTTAATGGCTTTGCATCATCTGGTAATTTAGCAATACCATAGTTAATACTAGCATCCTTAAATATTTGCGAACTCCACAACCCATAAAAGAACATAGCAACCCTTCCGTTAGCAAATTCAGCAATAATATCACTATAATCCTTCTTACTTGGATTATTTAAGACCAATCCCTTTGCTTTAAGTTCTTTAATTTTATTAACGTAATCAAGCATTCCTGGATTATCTAATCCAATATCATAAGCATTATAATCACCATTAGGGTATTTGCCGTAATAGTAACCACCATATTCTCTAATCAATGGATAATTAAACCACATGTCAGTGGCATTTATATAAATGCCTTTTTGAATTATATTGTTTGATTGGTCCTTGATTGTTAACTCTTCCGCAATTGCGAATAATTCTTCCCATGTAGTAGGTAAATCTTCTGTAGCAATTAAATCCTTATTGTATATTAGTCCAGAAGTTGAATTAGAATAACCGATTCCATAT
>Ga0208195_1003015_pt1 | contig 14813 bp, 15 predicted proteins | sample AD_UKC077_MetaG_FD_184441 | JGI IMG/M metagenome (GOLD analysis project Ga0208195, IMG submission 184441) | Active sludge microbial communities of municipal wastewater-treating anaerobic digesters from USA - AD_UKC077_MetaG (SPAdes) (version 2) | ecosystem: Engineered > Bioreactor > Anaerobic >...
GAAATGTTTTTTAGATCATGGGAGAGGTTATTTCAGGAGATAAATTCTTCCTAATCGAATTATTCAAGTGAAATTAATACTATAACCACTCAAACAAACCAAATAGATATGATGAAAGGAAAGTTGGTGACAGCTTTTTGCTTCTGGTTATATCGGAACAATAGCCACTAGAACCTTCCCATGTCGTTCAGGGAGAGAGATCTTCGGTGAGGAGTATATAGGGGATGATGAGTTTAGGAATGGCGCCCAGGAGAGTTTGCCAGGCAGCTTGGATCAATGAATACGGAATGAAAGGGTGTGCTTTTGCAGGGTTCATGTTTTGATGAATGGGGTTACGTATAGCTTCCTGTACTGTTGTTTTTTCCATTCTGTCCAATTATGCATCATTACAATCGGAAACAAATGACGATATTTGGAATCGTTTGTAATCTGAAGAATTTGCAGGTCAATTATTCAATCATAGCGCCTGGCGAGATTATTAATTTTTAATTTAACTTCCTTCACCAGCCATTTCGGTTTGATCAATCGGGCCTCATCGCCAAATGAAAGCAGCCATGAGATAAATTCTGTCTCGGAAGAAGCGGTGAATATCAGGACAATCCTGTCGTCGTCTTTTCTTTTAATCTTTTGATCAGCGCTCCAGGTGCGTTCCGCCACAAAGCGCGCCGACCAGCCGGTGAATTCCACTTCCACCGCAAACGCATCATCCTTCATGACGCCGAAATTGCTGTTGAATACCTTTTCAAAATCAAAGTTTGCCGGTGGTTCGAAGGATATGTCCGTCACTTCAGCCGCCTGAATTCGATGAACCGCCAGCAAAGGATCGAATTTAGGAGAGCGGTAAGCCTTGCCAGGTTCTTTGGCCTTTTGCGCATGCAGATAAATCGCGTCGTGATAAGAAAATAGCTTGAGCGGCTTGATATGGAAAGTTTTCGACCGGGGCACGCCGAGGCCCTGATAGGTCAGTTTACAGACCTTTTGTTTCTCCATCGCCTCAATTAACGTGTGGATGACTTGATGCTGCGGTTTATAGTCAATCGTGCCGGGACGAAAAGAAGCAAAATGACATTTGAAGATATTGTCCTTTTCCGGCAAAAAAGCGCGGCTTTTCAAGAGGGCGCGGGTGGCCTCCTCATAAAGCGGTTTTCCGATCAGATGCTCCGTAAAATCGCGGCACATCTGCAATGTCCGTATTTCCGTTTCCGAAAGTGCCATCACCGGCAGACCGCTTGTCGGCCGTTTAACCCGATAATATTTTCTATTCCCTTGGAAGGTTTCCTCAATATCCATGCCGTAGGACATTCTTATGTCGTTGAGCAGCCTGATAATCGTCTGCTTTGAGCAATTCTCCATGCGGGACAGTTCCGTGAGCGATACACGCTCGCCTGAGAACATCAGCCGGACAAGCAAGCCAATCAGCTTCTGCCCGTAGCTCTTGTAAGAATCCAGTTTTTTTGCCATGCACACCTTCCTTGGTTTTTCTGTGCCGCCATTATCTCATGTTATTAAAAACAGTCAATCATGAATCATGATAATCGTGTTGCAATATGGAACGATGCTATGGGATAATCAAATATAACGTCAATGGTTGGATAAAGGACAGTCAAAAATATTTCAGAAAAGGGAGGAAGAAAAATGAGAACTAAGACCGTCGTGGAGGTAATTTTCATCGCTGCAGCCGTTATGTTTGCCCAAACCACATTCGCAAAGTGTGAAGGCGGCAGTAAAACAGTTTTTTCGTGTTTAACTGCCAAAGGAAAACAGATTGAAGTTTGCGATACGGGCAAAACCATTGAGTATTCATATGGCAAACCCAAAGGAAAGCCCGAAATTGTCGTCAAGGTTCCGCGCAGCCAGGCATCAACAAGCCAGTGGGACGGCATGGGGCGGTATATGTCATACTCCATTGACATACCGAATGGAAACACCACCTACAATGTTTTCTGGGGCGCTGACCGGCTTACCGACGAACACGCCATCGAGGCCGGCGTAAATGTTTTAATCAGCAACAAAATGGCGGCCACCGTGAAATGTTCCGGCAAAAAAATAGAACAAGACATGGAAGGCATTGATTTAAAACCAGCGGAATAAAAGAAATAACGCAGTTTGCCGCCGGATGGCTCTGAAAACTGAACCATCCGGGCAAAGGCACACAGTGCGTCAATCGAGATAAAAGCCCTCTGGAATTGATGCGGTTTTTGGTAGATTCAATCTGATGGTCTGGAAAGGATGAATTGATGCGTTATCTTGGCATTGTAGAAAAAAGGCATGATGGACAGATCATTCTGGAGGGTTGTGGCGAGGCAATAAAATCGGCAGGCAATGATGAGGCTATCTTTGAAGCCTTTGAGGTTGAAAGCGTCATCGTGCTGGTACCGGCCCCTGTTGATCGCCTGCGTCTTTCTCAAATCGAAATGCTGGCCAGCCACTCCATTATCGACCACCGCAAAACTCTGGAGGGCCTTGCCCGATGAACTGGATTTCATCGTTTGAATTGCTTTTGATTCACGAAAAAGTCATCGCAGAAACAGGCGGCAATAAAGGCGTACTTAATTTTGGTAATCTGAAAGCCGTCGTATCTCGTCCCTTTGCGGCCTTCGGCGATCAGGAAGTATTTCCATCTTTAACGGCCAAAATTGCCGCCCAGATCCACACGATTTCTTCATATCATCCCTTTGTTGATGGCAACAAGCGCACCGCCCTGGTCGCCGCCGATGTTTGTCTGCGCCTTAATGGCTGTTGTCTTGCCGCTTCCGATGATCTTGAATCATTTTTCTGGAGCATCGCGCGTGGGGAACGATCAGTTGAGGATATTGAAGCATGGTTGAAAAAGCAGGCAAAGCAAAGCTATTGATAAAGCAGAATTGTGTGTGATATGTGTTTACACATGATAATTTGATTTCTTGAGGTGAGAAAATGCTGACGGCTGCGGCACACGGTAAGCTTAAGCGAAGAATAGTGTTGCATGAGGACGAAGTCACTTCCTGTATCTTCGGGGAAATGCAATATCTACCGCCCGATATGATTTGGCAGATATTCAACCAGTTGACAAAGGACGCCAAACTTAAGGATGTTAAAACTGTTGAAAAAGTTTTCTGCAATTTCCCGGACAAAGCAAATTTCGAGTTCTGGCCCCAATGGAAGACAGGAGTCCGTCATGTCGAGCCAGATTTGGTTGTTCATTTCAGTAAAGAAAATAGCCCGCTACTTCATGTGCTTGTGGAAGTCAAATGGGGCGCCCGGCTTTTCCCTCCATGTGAATTAATTCGCCAATGGAACTGGAGTCATGGCAGAAGGAATGACGACGCCCCATGGATACACCTTTATCTCGTGAAAGATACAGCCAAGGGTCACACAGAAGTTGAAAGTTCCTTGTTTGAAAGTGAGGAACTCTGTGAACGATGTCCTCGTTGTGAAGACAACGACAGGCGGCTTTATAAGGGACCAAAATTTGATACTTCCGCTGAATGGCAAGGAAGGCTTGGATGTGTAGGCTGGAGGCATTTAATGGCGGCGGTAAATAAAATCGCACAGAAACATCGTAGATGGAGTGACGGCGTGTCGATGTTTTTTGCAAAACAAGGACTCGTGCCTTTCATCGGCTTTGGGTGGTTGAGTAGTGAGGATTTAGGTGACGTATTGACAGACGAAGAGATTATTTTTCAAAGAATACCGTGGTTTAATTTTTTAAATAATATAGAAATCAATTGTGACGAAGGTAAAATAGCATTTTTTATTCCAAGCGTGTGATTATATCTCTTGAAAGGAGTTAGGCAATGGAAGGACAAATGACGAATGGGAATAAAATATTGAATGCAGCTAAAATTATTATAAAGACTGGTGAGCAGATCGAATCGCTAATCGAAATTCTGGAAGAGAAGCTGATAGATGCTCTTACTGATGAAAAGCAGAAAATTCGTGCTGAAGAATGGACTGATGATGGGGTAAATAGCGCAGGAGATTGGATAATCAAAAGTTATTTTTGGGATGTTGCATTACTCAGAGGGAAAAGTAAAAAACCTTACGCGCATGTCGCTATACAGATTGTGCTTTATGATGAAGAAGAAGTTCAGATTCAAGGATGGGAACCATCCATTTATATCGTATACGCTCCAGGGGAGGATGAATTTGAATTAGAGAGTTTTTGCTTTCGGTTTTCTAAGCTGATTGACGAAGACTGCCATTTAGATGGTGACCGCCTTTGGCGCTGGAAAGAGAAAGCCGAGGAAGATGATTCGTGGATTTTTTCTTTACCCATCGTCAAGATGAGCTGCGAAGAAGATCTCGTCCGGCAAATCGTTGAACCCGTTAAGAGACTTATCGCCGGTGAAACGCCGTCTCAGGCCTTTCCTTCCGATAGTGTGGCGTTTCGTTTTACTTATGAGGGAGACAAGCTGCGTATTCTTGTAGAAAATCAATAGCGTTTCACTCCACGGGGTGGAGCTTTGCAAATAACTAATTTCGGTGAAGTTAGTCAGAAGAATGAAGGCAGAAGTGCATCACGCGGCTCATCATAAATCCGTTATATATTATCGCATTCAAATCAAAGGGGTCATAATGTGATTGAATTGCTTTTGAATGAAAACAATAGGTCTGTCAGAGATTTTATCGTAGGAAGACTTCGGAATATTGACACACTTAAATGTGCTGTAGCCTACTTTGCAGACTCTGCAATCGTTGACATCTGCTTTAAAAAGGAAATCAAGATAAAACTGCTTGTTGCATTAACACCGCCAACCAATCCTTATATACTGCAAAAGATACTTCCCAACCCCACATCTGTAATTGAAGTAAAGTTCTATACAAGAGCATTTCATTCAAAATTGACGATATTCGAAAAGAACAATAAAATAAAGTACGCGATCATTGGTTCTTCTAACTACACAAATGGCGGTTTGGAAAAAAACATAGAAACGAATATCTTCCTCGAAAATGAAAGCACTTTGAAGGATATCGCTATTCATTTCGATGATCTTTGGCAAAAGTGTCCTAATCTTGAGCCGGAAGATATCAAAGGATACATTCCCATTTACGAGAAAGCACTACAAAGCAGAAAAAAGACAAATTCGGTAGCAACAAAGTACGAAAACAAATTATTGAAACGTATAGAGAAACCCAGATCAAATAAAATCAGGAAAGAAGGCAAGCTTTACTATGAATTCTGGAAATGTGTCGATGAAGTAAGAGATTTGATTCAGAATAACGTAAAACTACCGAACCAGCCGACATATTTGCTAATTGACAACTTTTGGCATTGGGTGAAAGTTATTTGGGATAGAAAAGAAAGCAACAAGATGAAGGTGGATATGGATTATAGACGTAAAATGATACCTGTCCTATTCCGACGATACTTAGCACATGACAAAGCAAATCAAAACTGGGCCTTGGAGTTGAAAAACAACGCAGTTTTCTTTCAGAAATTACTTGGGCCGAAGAAAATAATGTCTTTGACTAAAAATCAAGCTCAAGAGGTATATAATCATATGAATTCTGGCAGGATGCCGACACAAAGATTTCGTAGTGATTTATCTTTTGTATCAGACAATGGCATAAAGAAGATAAGAGCCTCATTAAATTATTTGTTATGGGATAAAGCAGACGTTGCGGAAAAAATTACGCAGCTCATTTATGATGAATCTTTCAAACTCGCTCATTTTGGTAAGAACAATATTCAAGAGCTAATTGGTTGGGTGCATCAAAATATGCCACCGCGTAATGAAAAGGCAAATTCAGCCATTGAATTGATAGGTTATGATTTTAGATGACATGTAAATGGGTTCTATTTAAGGACTGTCTGACAAGAACATACAGCCGATTGCTACGCTTTTGGTGATTTCTACGTTCGGGGGGAAAATATACAAATAGCAGAATGGCAGCCATGGGGAGCAGGGGAACGTCGTTAACTTATTAATTTTCTCTTCAATATCCTTAATTTACGCTTGATTTTAATCAAGAATTGAAGAGGCATGGACACACAGAAAATATTTATTTGACATATTTCCACTACATTGGTATTAATATCGCATGAAAGTAGTGGAAAAAGACAATGTCGTTCAGGGTATGCTGGATGATGAATATGTGCGCTGTCTGGACGTTATCAAGGCGCTCCAGGCAAAGATGGAATCGTATCCAAAAGGCGCCCTCAATATCCGCCGGAAAAAAATAAAGGATAAAGAATACATTTATTATTATCTGGTCTGGCGGGAAGGAAAGGATGTTATCAATCGGCATGTTGCCGCGGATAACCTGCCCCAACTTCAAAAACAGATTGCTGATCGCAATAAACTTCGAAATGAAATTCTTGCTTATAAAGAGCGTCTTGCCTATTTGAAAAAGCTGCTGAATAAATCCGTTCCGGGGAAGAAGCATGACTAAAAGCCTTCCCGATAATCTCTTTCCCGAAAGGATCAGGAATCTTATTTGCGCGATAAGCAAAGCCGGATTCTTTGATCGGTCTGCTTTGATCGGAAGCTGGTTAATGCCGATATATCAGGAACTCTATGGCATCAGGTATGTTTTGCGAACCTTGGACATTGATTTTGCTGTACACATTGCTCATACAAAAAATAGCATCGCGGGTCGATCTCAATCAATGCATCACCGATTTAGGATTTGTGGACTATTTCACCGCTGACGGAATGCAAAGATTTACCGGCGGCGGTTACGAGGTGGAATTTATCGGACAAAGAGCCGGAGGTCGAGATAAAGGCTTCCTTTCCGTGCCGGAATGGCACCTGACGGCCATGCCGCTTCCATTCATCAATATTCTAATTGATTATTCGACAACGTCGATGCTTTGTGGCTTTTCAATTCGCTTCCCTGTGCCCGAAGCATTCTTTCTTCATAAGCTTATCACGGCCCAGAAACGTTTATCCGACACAAAACGAATGAAGGATATTGAACAATGTTCAGTCATTGCAAAGATTATCAATGATGACCGATTGCAACAGATCATCCACAACCAGCGCTTCAGCAAAGCGACTAAAAAATATATTGCACTATCATGCGCCGCTATCGAATTTCCGCTACATCGAATTGGAATGTAACCGGCAGTAGTGGAAATTATCAAGTCATATCATTTCTCTATCCAGCCTTCTTTTTTAAATAAATAATAACGATTCGTGCCGCAAAATGGAACGATCCGGTGTTATGATTTATCCAAAAGCACGAACCTCCTTTGTGGGCTTGGTGCGGAAAATCGGAAAGGATAAATCATACGATGCTCAAGAAAAGAAGACGGCATGTCCATCACACGCAACCGGTTCATGGCAATCTCGACAAAAATGAGCGTTTTATCAAGCGCCAATGTTGCATTTATCTGGAGCGCCTGCTGGCCGTCTTTCCATTGACGGACAGAGATACGGTGGAGATGTTAACATATGTTCTGGGGCCGAAAATATCCGAGCTTAAGAAAACTATCAGTAAAAAAGTTTATTCCAAGCAACGTCACACACCAGTTTTTGACACGGATGATGAACTGGATATCCTGGATGATGATTCCGACGACTTCTACCAGATGATCAAGCACGCGGGAAAGAAAATTCAAAAAGAATTCATCACACTCAGTCGAACCGTTCTGGCGAAACGTGTCAAAACGCTATCTTATGCAGGCAAAAGCGAAATGGAAAAGAAACTCGATACTTTGGATAAAATGTTCGCTTTGTCGAATGAGGAAAAGGCCTTTACTACATTGCTTTACATCAATACGGTCTGGCCGCGTGCCGACGAGTATTTTGTGGATCATTTGCACTGCCAGGATATTTTCGGCAGGCGTTATCTGAAGGTGATGCTGCAGATTACCGACTCGGGAATCAACCGGATTCTGTCCGGCACGCTGGCGCGTATTGAATTCTTTGAATTTAGTAATCATTCTTTCAATCTGAGCGATGATTATTTGGGATTTTTTCAGAAACCATTAAAAGATGTGCTGAAAAAGAAGGATTTTGTCCGCTTTTCGGGCAAAACCATTCCTCTGAAGAATCACCTGATTGATCCCGGCGTTACCAAACATATCCTTAGCCTTCTCAGAACCAAACGGGAATCATCAAACCATATCCTGCTTTATGGTCCTCCGGGCACGGGGAAAACAAGTTATGCTCTGGGTTTGGTCAATAAATTAAAAATTCCCGCCTACGCCATTATGGACGATTCATGTAATCAGACACGGACGCGCAGGGCGGCGATTATTGCCTGCCGGAATATGACGAACGATGGCGAAGGATCTTTAATCATCGTTGATGAAGCGGACAGTCTGCTCAATACCGAGGAGTCATGGAGCTCCGGCGGCGAAATAAAGGACAAGGGCTGGCTTAATCAACTGCTGGAAGAGCCGGGTGCCCGAATGATCTGGATTACGAACAGCATTGAAGATATGGAAGATTCCGTACTGCGCCGTTTTGCCTTTAGTGTCCATTTTCCGGCATTCAACCGGAGACAGAGATTCTCGTTGTGGGAATCAGTGCTTTGTCGCCACCATGTCCGAAAACTTTTCAAAGATGATGAGATCAACAAACTGACGGCGCGCTATCCGGTCAGCGCGGCCATCATCAATATGGCCGTTACCAAAGCGCTGGAATCAGCAGCGGCTGATCACATTGCCTTTAAAGAAATCATGATCATGAATCTGGATGCTCATTGGAAGCTTTTAAACGGCGGCGCAAAGCCCAAAACCGGCGACCGCATTGAAGAACATTATTCCATCGAAGGTTTGAACATCGAAGGAAATCTGCCGGTTATCCTGGCGCAGCTGGACTCTTTTGACCGCTGCCTGCGTGCGCCTGATAAGAGCGGCGTCCGCAACTTCAATCTCCTTTTTTACGGACCGCCCGGCGCGGGAAAAAGCGAATTGGCCCGCTATGTCGCCAAGCGTCTGGACAGAGAGTTAATGGTTAAGCGCGCCAGTGATATTGTCAGCCCTTATGTAGGCGAAACAGAGCAGAATATCAGCCGGGTGTTTTCCGAGGCGGAATCAATGGAAGCGGTGCTGGTGATTGACGAGGCGGATTCTTTCCTTTTCAGCCGCGACCGCGCTGTTCGCTCCTGGGAAATCAGCCATACCAACGAGTTTTTGACGCAGATGGAAAGATTCCGGGGCATTTTGATCTGCACAACCAACCGCTTTGCCGATCTGGATATGGCTTCCGTCCGCCGTTTTAATCAAAAAATCGGATTTGGCTGTCTGAAACCTGCGGAGAATATGATCTTCTACCAAAAATTGCTTTGCGGATTATGCAAAACACCAGTGAACAGGAACCAGGAAGAGCTGATTGGACGTATCCATGATCTGACGCCGGGAGACTTCCGTATTGTGCGAGACCGTTTTGCGATCAGTGATGAAAAATGTGTGACGCACGAGCAAATGATCCAGGCGCTGGAGGCAGAAGCTCGCGTCAAAAAAACACAACAAGGCAACAGGCCGATTGGTTTTATGCGGCGTACCGCATAGGCGAATACAAAGAAGTCAATCAACAATCAGTTTTATAGTTCTTAATCATGCGGGATTATTGATGGAAGAAGGCAAGCATTTTATCGGTGTGGGTGACACCGGACACAGAGCGGCAAAGGAATTATGCCGGATTTACGAGGAAATGCGGGGATGTCTTTTTGAATCAGAACAGGACAGGCCACACAACCATTTGCGTATTCATTCCTATCCCTGTGCCGAAACGGCCTGTTTTGATGATAAAGATCATCTTGTCATTCTAGTGGGGTCGCTCATCGATCCGGGTTTGCAGGATGCGCGGACGTCTTTTCATGAGAGCAGGCCATATTTTATGTTGACGGTTGGTATTGATCATCAGACAAGAGTGGACGCTGACGACATTCAGCCACTACCTGATGAATGTTTGATTTATCCTGACACGTCTCTTTCTGTTCCTGTCAAACTGGCGCAACTGGTTTTGCAAATCTTTTTGATCCACACGCCATGGTACATAAGCAAAAGAGGTGCGCTGATCGGTTATGATCTTTACGACACAAAGCAGTTATTTGGCGGCAAAGTTGTAAAAGCCATATCCATGACATCTGATAGGGCACATTACCGGCAAAACTTCTCCATGTTTCTTGACAAAAATAGAGCCGACATCAGGCGGACAAAGGGCATCCTGATGTCGGTCTGGGGGCTGTCTATAATGCAGGCAAATGAGATTTTGAAGGAAACAAGATTGCTGCTGACGGCTGGGGCAGATGAATTGTTTACGTGTCATAATCTGCCAGCGGATGAGCCGAATATTTTGGTAACGCTGTTTCTTGCATTTTAAAACGATTTTTTCGGGGTACTGTACTGATGACAACGGAAATGATGACAGAGCCAATCATAAAATATTGCCGGGACAAGATTCAACGGCGGTTGAATTTAAGCATTACGCCGGACATACAGATACGGATTAGAAATTTTGATGGACCGGATCGCTGCGGTCATTACACGATCCAGCCGAATGCATGGAACGTCATTGAACCGGCTGAATTCTGGTGTGTAACCGGATATTTTAAGAAGGTTATCGGGCAGCTCCGCAAAGAATACCCTCAGTTGCATAAGGATACCGATTGGCGGATTCCTCTGAAGCCTTTCCTGATTGAACCGATTATCAGTTTTGGCAGTTCGGCCATGAAGGTCACAGGCGGCATCAACTGGCTTGTCATGGGCGTATTGAAGAACAAAGAGAAATTCTGTGCCGTTTTAGACTTGGAGATGCGCCCGCTGTTTCGGAAATGTGGGCTGACAAATCTTGTAAAGCATACGGAATTGGAATTGGCCAGGCGTGAGAAATGTGATTTCATTCAGACATGGCATTGGGCTGCCAATCCTAATTTTAATGCGGCCATCGCACCCGGTTTAAAAAGTGGATTCATCCTGTATCATGGGCAACCACAGGATGGCGACGTATATGAAGACCGGGGCCATGTCCATCTGCGGTATTACTTTGATGAAACAAAAAAACGCTCTGTGGAGGTAAAAACCAAAGACGGCAAAGTATTCATGAGTCCGATCGATAATCACGCCATCATTGATTATCTGGAAGCTTGCCCGAATAAGTATCCCGGTCGGATGATTCAGAGCATTGAGGAATACAGCAAGGGAAAAGCAATGACGCCGATTAAGAAGAACAAGCGCATTGCGGAAAAACACAACGGGGGCTCAGAACGGCAAAGAATATTTATTGCCCAAGGCGCGGCCGGATTTGAATATACAAGACAAAGAAATACATACAGGATCGGCGATAGCATCTCATTTTATCCCATCCTTCAGATTGATCATTTTAAGAAAAGCAGCCAAAATGCGCCTTACCTGAAGCATGTCGTCTATAATATCTATGAGTTTTGCTTCAAAGTGGATGCCGTGCAACGATTGGAAGAGACCCACGGGATGATGCGCAATGATTACCTCATGGAACTGCTGCCCAACTTCAAGGTATGCTGCCGCGATTGGAATAAAGAGAACCAATTCATCGTTGATAAATTCTATGAGGGATATGGCAGGCTGACCATCGGTGATCACCGTAGCTCAATGCATTATAAGCAGCCTCCCCATCAGCAAAATATTTTGATGAAGGGTAAATTGGTCGGTATTTCGGATGACTTGATGCAAAGAGACTTCTCAACGAAATATGCCCACCAGGTTAAGCGCTTCCGTTATGGCAAAGATGTTTATGGTGATGAGGATGCTCTGGAATGGTTCGGCTATTACCGGGACTTGAAGAAATTCAAGAAAAACGTGATTTCTTATACAACGGACCCGGTGGAATATGAATCCACAGATTCATTTGCACTGTACGGCTACAGTCCAAAACTAATTTTCTGTATTGAGATTATAGCGCCACAATAAATAATTCTTTTCAAAAGGAGCAAAAACAATGGTAGCAATTCAGTCCAAACACAAGGAGCAGAAGTCATCCGCTAAAAAGAAGGCTGGCAACTATCTGAGTAAATCTCTTTATATCCGGGGTCTGCAATGTCACAAGTCGCTTTTTCTACAAAAATATAACCCCACTCTGAAAGATGACATTTCCGATGCACAGGAAGCCATTTTTCAGGGTGGAAGAGACGTCGGTGTCCTGGCTTGGCAGTTGTTTCCTGGAGGCATTGAAATACCTTACGAAGGCTTATCCCATCAGGAACAAATTGATCTGACGCAGAGCCAAATTAAAGAGGGAAGGAAAACCATCTATGAGGCAACTTTCAGCCATCAGAATGTTTTTGTAAAAGTCGATATCCTGCACAAAGGAAGTCGGGGATGGGAAATCTATGAAGTCAAAGCGGGCACAAAACTTGATCCTGTCTATGTGGATGATGCTGCGCTCCAATATCATGTGCTTACCGGCGCGGGGATCAAAGTCAAAAAGGTATTCATCACCCACATCAATGTAGAATATATCAGAAAAGGAACGTTGGATGTTCAAACGCTCTTCACCAGCGAGGACATAACCAAACAGGTAAAAGCAAAACAGCCGTTTGTCGTCAAACAATTGAGGAAGCAGAGGCGAATGCTCAATGGCGAGCTACCCAAAATCGATATCGGACCGCATTGTTCTGACCCGTATGCATGTGATTTTCAGGAATATTGCTGGCGACACATTCCGGATAATTCTGTATTTGATCTGCGCCGCAAAGGAATAGATCCTTATGATTTATATGCACAGGGAATAATCAAGCAAAAAGACATCCCGCTTGATTTGCTGAATGAAAAACAGCGCCAACAGGTTGTGGCAACGATCAATAAAGAAAACACGATTGATAAGAAAAAGATCAGGGCATTTTTCAAAACACTTTCCTATCCTCTCTACTTTCTTGATTTTGAAACATTCATGAGCGTCATCCCGCCTTACGATGGCCTTAAACCCTATCAAAACGTTCCTTTCCAGTATTCTCTGCATTTCCAGAAAAAGAAAGGGGGCAAACTTTTTCATACTGAATTTCTGGCGCAACCCGGAATTGACCCGCGTATGCCGCTTTTAAAGAAACTGCTGGCCGATATACCGGAAGATGTCTGCATCCTGACCTACAATATGGCCTTTGAAAAGAAGGTGCTCACGGAGTTGGCTGCCCAGTTTCCTGTGCACAAGAAGACAATTGGGAAATGGATAAATAATGTTCGAGATCTGATGATCCCTTTCCGACAGAGGGATGTTTACTTCTGGAAATTCAAAGGATCATTTTCCATCAAAAAAGTGTTGCCGGCCCTGGTGCCGGAACTTTCCTACGAAGGATTGGCAATTGCTGACGGCGGCGCGGCTATGGATGCCTATCAGAAAATGTTGGCGGCGATGGACGATCAGAAAAAGCTGTCAGAAATAAGGAAGAATCTACTTGCTTACTGTCAATTGGATACGCTGGCGATGGTGCGCATTTTAGAAGCGCTTGAGAAATTGGAGTAGCGTTATGTCGTGTCTTGAAGATCATTGTCGGGAATCAGTGAACCTCTTCGGAAAATCTTATATGAAGGTCCATCTGTGGTTGGATGAATTTGCCGGGACTGAGAAATACGGATTCAGACACAGAAAAATCCGCCATCATGAAGCCGGAATCGCTGAAGTTTGCCGAATCTTCGGCCAAGAGGCAGGGGCGGCGGCAAGACAGCATATCATTTCCGATTTAAAAGCAGATGGATGGAGCGATGGAGATCCGTTCCCGAAAGACGAAAATGATTATGTGAAAATTGGTTTCTTTTAGTCCGATGAACGAAATCAGATTTTAATATGCTGGCCTCTAAAAGTTTGGGAATTAATCCCGAATCATTCATCAGCCAAGACAGCTTGAAAATGAAGAGTTCAAATAGAAGCTCTGCGCCAAGAGATAGCTCTGCGCATGTCGGAGTTTCAGGCAAATTAATCGAGAAAGGAGGGATGTGTCATTAACAACATTATCGCTGTAAAGAACGCTAAGTATCTTATGCATTGCTGTCGCTTGTCCCGCATCGGCATCCCGACGGAATTCTGGGTGGCGAAAAAGGAAGCTTTTCCCGAAGGTGCGGAACCGACACTGCTTTACAAAGATGGCGGTAAGCTGATGGAAATAACGATCTCGGATAATCCCGGGTTAAAAAAGGGAAGCGCATACGATGAAAACTCCATGCTCTTCAAGCTGCTCAGGAGAACCGTCATCCGCTTGAAAGACGAATTTCTGCAGGTATGGAATGGCGCTGACGCCGAGGGTGTCTTGTTTAATTTGAACAAGTTTCCATGCTATTGGGAAATGACCGATGAGCAGCAGGAAAAACTTCATGCCCTGAATAAACGACTCATGGACGTGGAGAAGTCCATTCATGAAAGATACGGGCAAATACATAAAGATCACCCGGAAGGAGAGTTATCCTGCGAGATAGATTTCTTGCTGAAGGAGGACGACCCGGAATGGAGCGATGAGGACGACAACATTATGGCGAGTATGGATCATTCATTCGATGAATACGACCCCAACGCCTCCTGGAATGACGCTTCTCATCTGATCAGGGATAAAGATGGAAAACCCTTGCATCTGTGCTGGTTGTTTCATGAGCTTTACGACCATTTGGGACTTGTCTGGGAAGACTTGCTCCGTGTCGGACAGATACGGGTAACTGTTCAGTTAAACTATTATTATCATTATTGAAGCCAAGGTGAGGTGTTGCATGACTAAGCAAAGAAATCCGGATTTCAGCATCTGTGAAATAGCCTACCGGAATGTGCACACTTTCTTCCCGTAATAATTGATTTAACCAGAGCGTCAAATGTACTGACTTGTAGGTGCTATACGCCCTCCAGCACAATTCAAATTTGCTAAGAATACTTTTGCATATTACGGGTAGAAAGAAAAACACTATACCTTTCTGGTTTTAG
>Ga0208195_1003021_pt1 | contig 14789 bp, 19 predicted proteins | sample AD_UKC077_MetaG_FD_184441 | JGI IMG/M metagenome (GOLD analysis project Ga0208195, IMG submission 184441) | Active sludge microbial communities of municipal wastewater-treating anaerobic digesters from USA - AD_UKC077_MetaG (SPAdes) (version 2) | ecosystem: Engineered > Bioreactor > Anaerobic >...
TTTTTTTTTAACGAAAATTTAAATTACAAATAAATGGGAAGTGTAACTTACAAAAATCAACCTGCTATTGACAAGACAAAAGGAAGTGTGCCATTGGCAGGAACGAAAGATTAAATTTATTGCTAATCGCTTGAAGCGTATTGCACATATGCGCTGTTAGGCACAGTTTATTTTATTAAGAAAAAAAATGAATTACAGAATTAAAATTATTACTTACAAGAGTGGCAAACAAGAGTTTTATCCACAAGTAAAAAAAGGATTGTTTTGGATTGGATTATATTATGATGGTGAAGCAAGTGTTTTCGCAAGAGATTCATATAGAAACACGAGAGCTTCAGCATTAGAATCTATTGATTTACACGACAAAGGGAATCATAAAAAACAAACTATTAAATTTGAGTATATCAATAAGTAAAAAACATTTAACATTTCGCAAATTTCCGTCTGCTTGTATTGAAATTTTTGACGAAAACAGAGTAACATAAAAAAATAATTCATAAAATAGTCATTTTTTTGCCGAGCGTATTGATTTATTTTATATCTTTGCAGTATCAAATATTTAAAAATACTCTATAAATGACGAATGAAAGAAATATAGTAACCCCCCGCCCACGCATTAATTAGTCTTTTTGTGTTTTAATATTTGATAATAATAAGGGGGGTTTTCTAAAAATTAAAGTAAAGAGTGGTTGTAAACAGCATAATATAAGTCCTTATTGCAAACCCGAAGGCAATTATTACAACCCTCTTTTTTATTTCATACAATCACTAAATTAATTTGCCGATGAATAAAAACGATAGAACGTTAAAACTTTAAATAACAGAAAAAATGTCAAAAAAGAACGAAAACAAGCCATTGAAGCAACCTGCTGTTAGCAGCCGTTTAATTTCAGAAGCGATTTTGAATGACAAACAGTTGCAGCAACTTCACGCTAAAAGAGCAGAGATTTATTCATTAACAACTCCGACAGTTATTTTAGGTAAAGATGGTAAAGCCGAAACTGTTTGGATTGATGAAACCAATCATCCTTTGCTTCCAAAAATTAATGAGATGATTGAACAAAGAACTGAACAGATTAAGCAGTGGTTTCAATAAATGGCAGGTAACGTATCGGGGCTTTGCGTAGTAGCCCTTAGTATAAACTTAAAATTAACCACGACACTTGATAGGGCTATTACGCAAAGCCCTTGTTATGTGCCGTTTTTATTCGGAATATGAAGAAATACAATATAATTTATGCCGACCCAGCGTGGGGATTTAATAAGGGAGTGTATCAGGATAACGGCAGAAAAGACCGATTGATTGATGAGCAATACCCTACAATGACAAAGAAGCAGTTGCAACAATTACCTGTAAATGATATTGCAGAAAAAGATTGCGGATTGTTTTTATGGGTAACAGATAGCCATTTAAAAGAAGGTATTGAACTTATGGAAGCGTGGGGATTTACATACCGAACAATAGTTTTTATTTGGAAAAAAGTAACAAAAAACGGTAAAACTTGTGCAAACGTAGGAGCTTGGACTATGAAAAATTGTGAGGTATGTTTATTTGGAGCAAAGGGTAATATGTTGCAACACAAAAAGACAAACAACATTTTTCAAATAATCGAAGCGGAAAGGACAAAGCATAGTAAAAAACCAATTGAAGCAATAGAAAGAATAGAAATGTTGTTTGGAGATTTACCGAGGGTTGAACTTTTCTGCCGTTATCCGAGAGAAGGTTGGGATGTTTGGGGAAATGAAGTTGAGAGTAGTGTCGCTCTTTAAAATGGCACATAACATGGCGTTTACGAATGTTCAAAACGAGTGAGTTACAAATAAATAAAAAAAACTTAAACTATAACTTTAACAAACGTTTGTAAACAACTAATAATATGAACAATAACACATCTTTTATTTCAAAATCAATCTTTAATGAGTTTGTAGAAAAAACAAACGAACTATCTATTGAGGATAAAATAATTGTGCTTATTGATTTACTGAATTATTTTGATACCGAAAAAACACTTATTGAAGATGAGATTTCATTAGAACTACAAAATGACCCAAAATATGGTATTAAAGATAAAATGGATGTTAGGTATAGAAACGCTCTTAAACTTGCATTATACAAAGATTGTGAACCATACCTTATTTGCGACAAAAATAATGGCATAGAACTCAATAAAGAGCAAATTAATATAATTAGACTAATAAACTCTAAAATACGCTTAAACGCCAAACAACAGGGTTTAAAAGATAATATTTTACAAATAGCAACATACAACGAATTGCAAAAAGTAGTTGTGCATCACGATACGGGATATATTGAAGTGGTTAGCGATACTAACCTATTGAATGCTATTGAAGGCATTTCAAGTTGTGAACGTAAGAAAAAAAAGGTTACGCTATTTGAAAAGATGCCTATTTGTCCTTTGTGTAAAGATACTCAAAAAAGAGTATTCTATTTTGAACCCGATGATATTTGGGTGTGCAGGAATTGCGGAAATGAGTTTAAATATACATATAATGGAATTGATGAATATTAATTTAAAACCAATGAACTACGAAAAAGAACTTTATAGAAGATTAGAAAAACTTTGTGATGCTATTAATAATGATAGTCAAACATTATCTAATGAACTTGAATTGTCTCGTAAACTTCTGATTTCATATAAAAACAAAGATGAACGGAATTTAAAGCCGTTTTTAGCCGTTTTTAGCGATCTTAATATTAAAACGAATAAAGACACTAAACACGATCAGATAAGGCGCACAAATGAAGAAAATGCACTTAAAAAGCTAATATACGCAAATATATTGTATGATGAGTTTAATTTTACAAATAAAGAGATAACGGAAGTGATTGGTTGTTCTCGTGCTACCGTTAAATATTATCTTGAAAATAATGAAATAAAAAAGAAGTACAATGCAGTTAGATACAATGCGATTTTAAATCAACTAAATAAAGTGTTAGAAAAATACAATTTGTGAACTACCCACCCACGCTAAAGCGATGGGATGGGCTTCGGGTTTCAACGGACGTGCTACCTAAGTAGTCTGATTTATCCTCCACCTTTGTAATCGACAGTCCCTGCCGATATAAAGAAAAACTAAATTATTGGTTTAATAGTCAGAGCTTTGATTAATTATTTTCTGTTTGTTTTATAGGTTTAATGTCGATAAACTTTACTTCATCTCTTAAATCAAGCATCGTTTCACAATAAGGACACTCAAAACGAGCAGTAAGCAATACGTCAATTTCGTGATTACAATTAGGACAAACACCTTGCTTTTTATCAAAAGCATAAATTATAACTTTGCTTGTATCATCTTCATCAATGACTTTTTTAGGTGGTAAATACCTATCCATAAACATCTTTAAAACTGCAACCAAATCTTTTACAGATGCTTCGTCTGAATTGTCTAATGATTTAATAGTTTTCCCAAGTAATCTCTTAATCTCTTCATCTGATAAGTCATACATACCGCTCTCCATAGCAAGTTTATTTTGCTCTTCCAATATCTTTTCCATTTCAGAGCGTGGAACTAACCCCAATTCAGCTTGCTTATCGACAATAAGTTTCTTTAAATGTTCATTTGCAAAAGGTCTAAATTTTAATCCTAAATCAATAACATCGGGCTTTCTTAATAGTACATTGGCATTATTTATATGTTTTTTTCTATTTTCTTCCCACGTTTCTACACCTTTTTGCAAGTCAGGATCAACAAAAGGATAATCAGCCATGTAAGCAATTCTATATGCTTCATCTTTGTCATATCCAAGAGTAATGAGCAAAACGAATAACCATTTGCGTTTTTCAAACTTCTTTTCAGATAGTTTTAATCCTTTATCGTATCGTATTTCGTTAAATGTTTGCATAACTATTATTTACTCTCTAACAAATACTTTTGTGCTAACTCTCTAAAATGAGCTTTAAACTTTTCTTCGTCAACCATTTTTGATAAGAATGCTTTGCCATTTTTAGCAGCAAAAGCAGAATTAACTTTAACCCACTCTTTCGCTTGCTCAAAAGTTTCAACACCGTCTATTAACCAACTTGCTTCCTCTTTTGCTTTTTCGTCAATAGCAGCTTTGTTTTTATCCTTAATCTCTTTTTTTAATTTATCAGAAATTACAGGTTTCATCGCTTTGTTATTCTTTGCTTTTTTAGGCTCTTTTTGTTCGATTACAGGCGCTTTTTTATCTTTTGTGGTTGGTTGTTCAAATCCAGTAAAATCATAAGGGTAAACGTCAATAACATTCATTATCATACCACCTACAAAAATCTTTTGGACTTCTGGTTTACCATCTAACATTTTTAATATGCAATACGATTCTTCAACTGCTGTTGTTTTTACAGTTCCAATTGCAAGTTTAAATGGAACGTCATTGTTTTTTTCTGGTAAAGCATCAATTTTAGCATACTCTAAAACCTGTTTTAAATTATCAATCTTCATAATCTTTTTTAATTAATTTACTATATTTTCGTTTTTTCTTAATTTCACGTTTTAACTTTTTATTAGTTTCAAAGTCATTATCTTTTCTATCTTTAAAAGTCTTGCCCATAACATTATAAGGTTGTTACATTAACTACTGGACCAACAATGGTTTCTAACTTTGTTGTAATATAAGGGTAAATGTTGTATGTAGTTGCACTTGGTAAACCCGTTACCACTTTATATATCATATATGAGTAAGTAGAAACGTATTTAGTATAAGTTAAATCTGTTGATTTTTTCATATAAAATCCAATTTCATCCCATTGATGTTCTATTGTTTGGTCATGAATATTAAACATTACTTCAATATCTGTAGAATCTGGAGAAACATCTGCTTCAAATGTATTTTCATCTACAATAATAAAAGGAATATCTTTTGAAAATACCTTTTTAAACTTTAGGTTTAATAGCATATATTCACTTGTAGAAGCGGATATATTATTTAATTTGCTTTGATTTTGTTGCCAACCTAAAAGTACAACCTTATTGCCGTGCATCCTATAATTATCCTTAATAATCGTTGGTGATTTCTCAAAATAATTAATAATATCATTCATTTGCTCTGTAACCTTATAAGTTGTATTCCCCTCTATCAAAAGTTTAATACTAAAATCTGCATCTTTGTAAACAATTACACCATCACTTGGTAATAATATATGTGATTCTACATTATCATCATAATCTTCAATTATAATGTTTTTAGCATCACCAACTTCCAAAAATCCTTTTACTTCACTTACTGAAACATTACATTTAGTAAAATATGTTTCCAGATTACGATAAGCCGTATCTACGTTGTTTTTTATAAAATAAGCATTGTGATTCATAATTATTTAACTTTAAGTTCTCGTTTTTTTATATTTATGTTTTGGTAAAAAATATCACGTGAATTACGAACAACAATATCTTTACCGTATCTATTTATATCTATTCTCTTTGCAATATCTAATGTATTTAGATCTAATTCAATATTGCAGCCACTATGTATGTGAATATCAACATTATTCAAACCACCAAATACCAACTTGATGTTTTTACAACCATTGCTAAAAACCAAAATCGGTGAGCGAAATTTTGGAATATTTACAACCAAATTACTACAACCTATAAAATGCACAATAGTTGTCCTAATGTTTGCACAATCGTTATGAAAATCAATGTAATATTCTCCCGTAACATTCTCAGTTTGCATTACATTTTTAACAACATAATTGCCATTAATATAGTTGCTTAATTGCTCTTTTAATGTAGGTATAGGAATAACGTTTTGTTCAATAGATTCAACAACAAAAGGTATTGACTGCAACCCTAAACCGAGTTGCATATAGTCAATATCATTTTTACATCTTATAAATTTTAAAGCATATTCAGCGCAAATTCTATCATTAGTTATTTTCTCTTTAGCCAAATCATAATATTTGTGAACCAAATGTTTTGTTATAGGTAGTTTCTTTTTCATCTTACTTAATTTTTTTATAACACAAAGATACAAAATATTTTTGAATTATACAACCCTAATTGCAGGAAGTCCATTGTCAGTTGTGGTTATGCTATTTTGCCAATTACGTATCGCTACTAATACTTGATAACTTAAAGTAGCTTGATATAATATATCACTACTAATATTATTGTTCATTTGCATTTGTGATTGAATAGATGTTAATATATTTGTGTGTTTAAATATCTCGTATCTTATAGTATTAAGATAACCCTCTATAATACCTGCCGTTTGCTCTGTTACACCTTGAATACCTTTTTGTAAGGTTTCAGTACTACCTCCTGTGCCTAATAAATCTCTAAACCAACCACCTAAAGCACCTAACCTTTCATTTATTAATATCATTGCAGCTTCACCCTCAGCATTAATTCTATCTATTTCAGCTTGTGTTACATCACCGTCAGCTACAGCAGCTTTAACAGCGTTAAAAGTTTTTTGTAATATACCTGCAACTATCTTACTTGCAATAGCTTTTACAACCATGTTTTTAATCATTTGATCAAAACGATCTTCAATAGCAGCCATAGCATCTTCTCCTTGTAGAAAAGCATCAAGCCATATATTTGCAAAATCTTCAGCAGCACTCTTTAAATCTGCACCAGTAAGCTCCTCAACCATTCTTGCAATGGTTTCTTTATAATTTTCTTCCGCATCTAACAACTCTTGCTCATATTGATATAAAACATCTTCATCGGGATTCTTTTTGCCTTTTTCAGCATCAATCTTTGCTTGTATATCTTCTGCAATTTGAGCATATCCTTCCGCAATTTGATTCATTCCAGCCAACCAATCACTACCCAATTGTTTGTCAACAGCCTTTTGAAGTCTATTAATAGCGTCTTCTTGCCTTTCAATAGATTTTGTAGTAGCATCAATATTTTCTTGAATTTGTTTATCACCTAATCTATTGAAGTTTGTAAATAAATTAATCCATGATGTTATTATTCCGCTTATAGCACCTGCTATATCACCACTTTTTAACTTATTCCACCAACTCATTGTCTCTTCGTTAAACTTACCAACATTTTCCATAAGTTTTTCCCAATTGCTGGTTGTTTTTTCATCAGAGGCATTTATAGATTCTCTGTATTCTTTAATACTGTTAAATAGTTCTACATTAGATTTTATGCCTAAATAAATATTTTGAAATATTATATCAATAGTTGCAACAATACCGGCAGCCTTTGATGCAACGCCTGACAATTTAGAGCCAACCTTACCAACCTTATCTGCTATTTCTCCCATCTTTCCACCACTTTCTGTAAATATTTTCATTACATCTATTCCCTGTTTTTTCAGATAATTAATTTTATCTTGTCCTAATGTTGACGCAAACTTAACAGGGTCTTGTGTGTCTTCCATTTTACCTATCTCAGTAGCTATTGATGTAATATTATGGGCAGTATTAGACATGTTTTTAAATAGCTCGTCAAAACCACCCTTCATAAATGCTGAAAAATTACTCATTTGCATATAAAAAGAATGAAACTGCTTATCTAACTCAGATAACTGACTTTTAAATTGTTTAAGTGAAATTGTCCCCGAAGCAAAAGCATCCACAATACCTTGCCTTACTTTTGTATATGCTCTTATTAGATTATCTTCACTTAAAACCTCAATCCTATCAAATAAATCAATATATTCTTGTGATTGCTTTAGTTCCTCATAATTAATTTTAGCCGTTTCTTTTGCTGACTTGTTTAGTATAGCTTGTTTTAATCTGAAATAGACTGCATCTTGTTTTAATCCAGCAAGTTTATATCTTGCATCTAAAGCTAATATTTCTTTTTCAGCAGTTTCAGCAACTAATATTCTTTGGTCATTAAAGTCTGCATAATTTTTTAATAACTCACCATACGCTTTTGCAGTATTACTAATATACGCTTTTTGTTTTTCTTGAACGGAATTAAACATATCAATCAAGCCTTTTGCAATATCTCCGTAACCCTCTTTAGATTGAAATGGTTTTAACATTTCATTAAATTGTTCAGTTGTAAGCGAAGCAAAGTTTTTAGTTTCAGTTGTTACACCTTGTTCTGATAACCTTTTGCCAATCTCTTCATTTACCATATCCATTAATGAACCAATATCGTTAATAATATCGTTTTCATTTATTCCAAACATTTTCATTAATAAATCACGAGTTCCTTGTTGCGCTTCGTTAATCTCTAATGAAATCTCATATTTCTTTTTAATATCTTCTAAAAATGTTTTTATCTCATTTTTAGTTTTATCCAATTCAGCAATTTTTATCTGAACTTCTAATTTTCCAATCGCTTCACCAAGAGCTTTGCTTGCCTCTCTATTTCCTTTTAATGATTCAAATTGAGATTTAAATAAACTTAAAATACTTTGTGGGTCTCCCTCAATAAGACTTGCAAAGTCAATAGGTTTAATCTTGTTAGCTGCAAATGTCTTATTAATAGTATCAATGATATCTTGAAAGATAACTCCAACTTGCGTTTTTGCTTCGTCAACTTTCATTCCCTCTTTTACAAGGGTTTTATATTCATTGTTTAGCCTTTCAATTAAGCTAATCTCTTGTTTTGTTGCATCTAATAGTGGGTCTTTAGTATTTCCGCTTGTACTTTTTTCAGTTCTTAATGCACCATAAGATTGTAACAAAGCTCTTAACATCTTATTCACCTTTTCATAATCCTTTACATCCTCGTTGTTTATTAATCCTTTTACATTCACATCGTCCTTATCTGTAGCATCTCTATATTGCTTTAAATTTTGAGTTCTTTCGTCTAATATATCATTCATTGATTTAGTCCACTCCTTAAATCCTTGCTGATCTCCTTTAAGGAAAGGTCTAATTTTATCAAGTGTAACTCCAAATTGACTTGCAAAATGTTCTAAATTCTTTTTAATAGCTTGTTGATCTTCTGTTCCGAGAATTTTCTGTAACTCTACTCTTAGGTTTTCAGCCATTTTTTGTTTTGCAACTTCTCCGCTTTTTTCTAATAAATCAATTTGTCGTTGTAAATATTTTCTTTGATTTTCAATAAGAGATTGTTGTTGTTGATAAGTGAATTTATTAGAAGAAGTTGCAAATCCTATTTCAAAGTCTCCCTCAATTTTAACTAAATGATCTAAAATTTCTTTGTACTCTTGTATTACACGATAGCCATGTTCTGCAAGTGAAGAAGGGATACCTAATGTTTTAGTTCCTTGAGTAATCTTATTTAATTCATTATTAAAATTTCTATATGTTGTATAAAGTGCTGTTAGTTCTCTGATATAAGAAACTGAATTATCTTCAAAGAATGCTTTATAACCTTCCTTTATTGTTTTAATATCATCACCAGATTCAATTTGTTCCTTCATAAGAGAAATATAGGTAGCAGCCACATCTTCTGTTACTTTTTGTCTTTTTATTATTTCATCAGTTAAGGCTTTTTCATTATTTGCAAGTCTTTTTCCATATTCATCTACTATTTTATTTGCTTTTTGTTCATCAACTTGTGCTCGTATTTTAGCATAAATAGCAGCCTTTACCTGATCGTAAGCAATAGCTTCATTTTTAATATTTTCTATGTTTAATAATTGTTCAGGTAAAATATCTTTGTATGTACGCTTTAATTCTTCAAAAGCAGCGTTTTGTTCTTGAATACTCTTACTATTATCTTTTATAACTCCAACTAATCTTTCAAAAGTATTATAAAGATTGTTTACATCTTCAATTCCTTTTTTTTCAATCTTTTCTAATTCTCTATTAAACTTACCTGAATTATAAACAGCCAATCCAATAGTCGTTGCTACTGCCGCAATAGCCGTTACTAAAGCAATCCAAGTATTAGTCGCAAGCATTTTTAAAAAAGCACTATTTAATCCATTTACTGATAAAGTTTCTGCTATAATTGCTTTATTTACTTGTCCTAAGGCAATAGCCTCTTTAACATGCCATGCTGTTTTTATTTTATTTATTGCAACATTTTGCCCCATAGCGATATTTGTTGCAATCATTAGTGTCTTATATGTAATAAACCCTGTTATTAATCCTTTTAGAACAACAAGTATAGAGTCCATATTACTTAATATACCCTCTAATCCACCAATAAATCCTTTTATTATACCACTATTTGCAGTACCCATTTTATCTAAAAATAATTGGTAAGCATCGGTTAAGTTTACCAAACGCCCCTTGATAGTCTCTGCTTGTATCTTTTGCATTTCATAAAACATACCACCTTTCGCAGTCATATCCTCGAATATCTCATTAATCATCTCAAAAGGAACAAGACGATTACTGATTTTATCAAATACTTCTCCTGTGCTTACAACCCTATTTTCTAACTCACCAAACTTATCTGCAAGTAATGAAATAATAGGTATTCCAGCTTCTGTCAGCTGCCGCACTTCCTGACCTCGTAATATTGATGCAGCTCGTATTTGTCCGAATGCAACTATCAATCTTTCCATAGGAACACCCAAACCAGCAGAAACATCTGCTAACATCATTGTAGTATCAAAAAGTTTCTCAGCTTCAATACGATAAGCCGCTAATTGCTTTGCTGAAGAAGTTAATTGCATTACACTAAAAGGTGAATGGAGTGCTTGTGCTTTAATCTTTTCAAATATAGTATCAGCAGCAAAACTGTCTTGTACTAATGCTCCTAACGCTATTCTTTGCAATTCAAATTCTCCTGTTACTTTAGCAACCTCTGAGATAAAATTACGTACAGCATAAACACTAAAATAAGCACCTGCCATTTGTGCAAGTTCTCTAAATGAACGTGAAGTTTTGCCATTTGCATCAGCAAGGTTTAATCCACTCTTTAACACAGCATCTTGTTGTATTTTAAGACGCTCCATTTCTTTGTTTACACTTGCAATTTTAGCTTGACCGTCCGCTGTGGTTGAATCTAATTTTTTACGAGCAAACGCTAATTCTTTAGTTTTAGCAATTATTTGTTCTAAAGACTTAGATTCCATAGCCATTGCAAACTTATATTGCTTATCCCCATCCGCTCTTCTTTTTGCAATAGCTTGTCTTTCTAATTGAGCCGTTTTACGTTCTTGTGTCTTTAAATCTCTTTCAGCTAATTCTGCACGCTGCTTATCAGATAGTGTAAGATTTTTTAAGGCTGCTTTTGATGCGTCTAATTGTCTTCCTAAACGTTCTCTCTTTTCTCCAGTAGTTGAAACAAGTCCTAACTCTTGTTTTGATAAAGCAATAATTTGTTGTAAGTCTACAGCGTCCATTTTATCAACAAAACTTACAAGTCCACCTTCTTTTGCAGCATTTATAGCATCGGTAGGTAAATTTCCTTTAATATTTGTACGTGCACTTGCCTTTGTTGCACTTGCAGCTAATTCATTGTATTTAGCATTTAGCTTATCCATTAATGGTAAATATTGCTCTATTGCAATCTTATTGTTTTTATAAGCATCTTTTAGAACATTCATTGCTTGTTCTACTTGCTTTAATCCTTTCATGTTGTCAACATTGAAAAGATCACCGAGATTTTGTGATAAACTTCCACCAATCCCACCTAACCCAGTTTCAATTTTATTTATTACAGAATCAATGCTTTTTGATACGCCTTCAAGCCCTTTCTTTAAATCACCAATAGAATTTTTGACCGCTTTGTCAACGTCAAATTTTACCTTTATATTTACACCACCTGCCATAATATTAGTTTTTTATATAGTTGTTTTAATTTATTATTTTCTATTTTTTAATACCAAATAATCGTTCTAATTGGTTTACTCCGATAATTGGCGCAGATACTTTTCTATAAAATTCGTATTGTGCTTCGTTTAATGTTATTTCGTGTGTGAAATCCATGCTCATTAAAGTTATCATTGCTACGCTCATTTTATACATATATTGTTCGTATGTTACACTTGGATATGCTCTTAAAAAGTCTGAAATTTGACCTATTGGAGTCCTGGCGTGTAATATTATTGTCCGAGATTCATCGCTTTTTTGGTTTCGTCCTTCCTCCTTCTCAAAGATTGCGTCATCAAATCCGAGAGGGCAGTAATCGTAAAAACCGATTCAACTACCAAAGAATTTAATGCTTTAAATACAATCTCTATCCATTCTTGTTCATTTTCACTTTCTAACAAAACCTCTAATTTTTTATCTTCAACAAGTTTATCATTAGCAGCAGTATCTATTGTAAACTTGTCATTGCAAAGAATAATAGCAACTATTTCAGCAGAATATTCCAAATTAGTTGCAACCTCTCTCATTATCTTTTCAATATTTTCTTTTTCATTCTTTGCCATTTTATTATAAACACTAAAAATACGATACTTTGAGTATGGTCTTAAAGCTCTTATAATATGTTTCTTCCCACCCAACTTCACTTCTATTGGTGCATCTGTCATTACTTCTGCAATCCTTTCAGATACTTCTGCTTCTACAAATTTTTCCTTTTCTTTTGCCATGTTGTCTTTTTGTTATTTAATTAAAAAGGGCGATGCAGTTAAATCCACCGCCACCGCCCATTTTTGTTTTAGTTTTAATTGAATTGATTGGTTTTTACCAAGTTGTCCGAGCTGTACCGCTTGTATTAATATCCACAAATCCAGTTTCATCAACAAGTGCTGTTACGTTCACAGTCAATTTTAATGGATTAGTTTTTAAGTCAGCACCATCAAATTTGTAAGAAATTTGACCTTTATAAACAACCATATCATCAATACCATCATTGAAATCAATTTTGAATTTCTTTGTGATAATTGATGCGGTGTCAGGAAGTTTAAAAATACTTGTATCTGAATTCCAAGTACCTCCTGTTAATTTAGCAGCAACATCATAGTCAATACCTACAATATCAAACGAAAATTCAAATACACCTGCTTTGATTGATCTAACCAATGGTGCATCTGTGAATTCGTCCATAATATCGGTAATGGTTGCGTCTGCTTGTGTGATAGTAAAAGATTCTTGAACACCTTTGATAGCTGTGCCAGCTCCTGAAGCAGGTTCTCCGACATCTTTAAAACTGATTCCGGTAATTTTCATACCATATACATTAGCCATAATTTAAAGTTTTTAAAAGTTAATAATTATTTTTTTCATTGTTAAGTTGTTATTTTTTGTATTGTAATATCAAAGAAGTTAATAGAAACGTGAAAACCCATTTTTTCGTCAAAGTCCTCAAACATCATATTGGTATCATATTGGATAAAGTAAGGGTTAGCATCAGAACGAGTAAAAGCATCTATCTTGTCAAAGATTGCTTTTTGTAGTGTTCTCATTTTTTGATTATCCTTTATTCCACCTGTTTTAGCTTGCACAAACACTTCAACCATTAAAGTACACTTACCATACGCTTCAAAGTCAGTTACCGTTGTAGGCGTTGAAATAACCATAAAATCGGTAGTATTATTAGTTAGTTTAGTAGGCACATTAGATAAGTAAGTATATTGGCAAATACCTTTGAACATTTCGTAACCAAAGTTTTGAATATCAGATAATAAGTAAGCGGTATTTAGTGCCATATTTTTTAGTATAAGTGTGTTTGTATATCTAACTCTTTAATAGATAGTTGTGGGTCGCTTTGAATCTCATTCCAAATTCCTGTTAAAACAACATATTGTCTATTTCTGCGAGTACCTTTTTCAAGGTAAGCACCGTAATACATACGAGCCGCAAAAATAACCACAAAGCCACTCATGTTTGGATTATATGAAGCGATAAATTCATCTGCCTCTTTTCTACCATAAACCCTACGTTTAAAACCTGTTTCAATTTTAGTAGTTTTAGCTTTTGGAGTTGGATATAAATATCCTTTCTTTTGCAAAACATTATCTTTATAAACAGCCCAAACATAAGAGTCTGCAAGGTTCTGACTTTGATTATGACTATATGTACTGCGATTATAAGCATCCAATAAAGTAGTCTTAGCATAAGTACTTAACTCTTTTATAATGTCTTTAGAAGCAGCATTTAATATATCTGCTTTTAATTCATCAAGTCCAGTAAATTCTATTGTTACACTACCCATTGTTTTTATCCTATTGAATTGTCATCTACATATATAGTCATATAGCCAAGTTGCGAAGTTTCAGAGTATTTTACCAATCCATTAATAACTTTGCCATTGTACGTTGCATAAAACAAGTCATCGACCTGAATTTCATTCGTTTCTTTTCCTTTGATTATCGGTGTACGAAACATAACAAGATAGTTTGATTTTTGAGGCGAAGCACCATCTATACCATCATTTAACTGAATATCACAAACACCATTGTATAAAGTCTTAATAGTAGTTGTAGTAGTTTTATTAGGATAAGTACCTGTTTCTACTTCAATCTTTCTTGTAACTTTACAACTATATGGAAATTCGCTAAAACTCATATTATTAAATGCTATCTTTTATTGTTATTACATTAATGATATTTTTACTACCACTAACCATTGTTTCGTACATCGGATCATTATATTTTTTGTATATAGACTTAGCAATCTCTAATTTTGCACCTGAATCACCAAACACTCTTTGAGTTCTCTCTGCAAAACCTTTATGTTCCTTAGATTCACTTACACTATTTGCACCAGAGTATTGTTGCACCAACATATCAGCAAACATCAAATCCTTAGTCTGTGTATCTAAAGTTGAAACATCTTCTGAAATATCTTCAACACCTCTATCAAATGCGATAACGTTTAATACGCTATCATTAAGAGTGTTGTTTGATTTTCCTTGTAAGTATTCTAAAATTGTTAAGTCCATATACAAATAATATTTAATTAGTTAGCAGTAGTTGTATCTACAATTGTCATAACGTCAAATACGCTCAAAGCAGGTGCAAAGAATCCTAAAATTTCAGAAATCCATTTTGG
>Ga0208195_1003035_pt1 | contig 14757 bp, 12 predicted proteins | sample AD_UKC077_MetaG_FD_184441 | JGI IMG/M metagenome (GOLD analysis project Ga0208195, IMG submission 184441) | Active sludge microbial communities of municipal wastewater-treating anaerobic digesters from USA - AD_UKC077_MetaG (SPAdes) (version 2) | ecosystem: Engineered > Bioreactor > Anaerobic >...
ATCCTGAACAGGAGCTTTTCAGGATGACAAAATAGTTGGTTCTCACAGCCTAACATGATGCCCCTTGAAGGGTTCTCCCTCCTGGCGAAGCCAGCCTTGCGTCCCCGGATGCTTCTCCGGGCATTGCGTCCGCCATGATCCTCGGCGCATCACTTCCCGGGATGATCTTCCCGGCACAGCGTCCTGCCGAAGGCAGCAATTCATACCACTATGGTTCTTACGCAACGTGAAATAAGTGTTAAGGCAAAGGCAGCAACAAAAATAGTTTCCATACCACTATGGTTCTTACGCAACCTGGTCCTGGAAACGGGGAAAAGGAGGGGGTATGATGAGTTTCCATACCACTATGGTTCTTACGCAACTAGCATACAGAACAACATTACAGATGTGGTGCAGACGTTTCCATACCACTATGGTTCTTACGCAACGCTCTTGGAGAAGCAGAACATTATCCGTGAACTGGTGTTTCCATACCACTATGGTTCTTACGCAACGAACCCCGTAGGGTTCGTGAAAAGAGTTTTCGGGCCTGAGTTTCCATACCACTATGGTTCTTACGCAACGGAGAAGGAGGTAAAAGGAAATGAAAATGGCCTATGTGGTTTCCATACCACTATGGTTCTTACGCAACCGCTTTTATTACAAAGATATTATACAGGTTTTGGGGAGGCAGAATCAACCAATCGGGAAGATCTCGCAAGCGCCATCGAATTTACATTTCGGCGATTCGCTTGGATTTGATTCTAGATGGACGCAGTGTTATGTGGAGGGAGAAGGCACCGGTATCTTCTAAGGAAGACCAATTGCAGAAAATACCGGCGAAAAACTCTCCAGCAGAAGCTTACAGAAGAAAGCTGCTCACGATTTCGCTTTCAATCAAATGACCTATCTGCAGTCGTGTCTGTGTAAACTGTACAGGAATGATTATAAATAGGTCTAGAAGTGTTATTAGGAAATGAGTCTAGAAGAAAATGGCATACGATCGATCCGACGAGAATTGGTAACGAAATTATTAACTCGGGAAAGGCTTATGGGAAGGATAATACAACTCTGTTCGGAAAAGCCGATGATGATAATCCGCAATATGGCGTTTACATGAAATGATCGCATGTAATCTAGTGCGACAATAAGCTGAATTAACCAATCTTGAAATGCCTCAGTGGAATTGGGTTTTAGAAGCATAGTGATTTCGACGGCAAGTAGTTCCGAATGGGTATTGACCGAGAATGATTATTGCGGGAATTTTACTTCTGGAGTCAAGAAAATTCGAACTTGATGAAAGGATTTGAGAGAATTGTTCTGAATGGGTGTTCTGCCTTCTACCACCACATGTGAAGCGCTTTGTAGTCTTCCTCTGAAAGAATAGACCGGATCAGTTTGTAGCATTCGGTTAGAAGAAGCGTGTTGTACGAGACTTTCCTTTTTAGTGTTGGATGAAAGACCGTCTCTTCCATGAATTTCTCGAAGTGCTCTACGTACTTCTTCATTCCTTCATTGGTAAGAAGGGTTGAATTCATTTCCTTATCGAAGTCGTCTTCTGTAATGATGGCTTTGTTCAGTAGAGTCATGATCAGTCTGTCTACGATTACAGGTTTGAAAACCTCGCTTATGTCGAGGCAGAGCGAGAATCTCATTTCGCAGGGTTCGTGGAGAAAGCTCACTGTGGGATCGAGTTGGGTCTGATAGATCTTACTGAGTGTCCTGGTGTAGAGTAGTGAGTTCCCGAAGGAGATCATGCAGTTGAGTATACCCAAGGGAGGCTGTCTGATTCTTGTTACGAATTCCTGACCGGTAAGCCCCGCAAGAATCGGATAGTAGTATTGTCTGAAAGCGCCCTCGACAGCCATTACTGAGTTTACCCCAGTTGTGTTTTGAAGTCTTTCTCTAGTGTTCTTCAGCCCCTCTATCTTGTCTTTGTATCCGGGAATCTTGCTGGAGGATCTCTGGAGAACTCTGAGCATGTTGTGCATCGCTCCGTCGATGAATTCTCTAGATAGCTTCAGCCTTTTAATAGGGTCGAGAAAGGTTCTGACCTGTTCTACCAGTAGTTTCCCCGAGACTTTTTGCTTCCTCGGTACGAAACTCCCGCTGTACCAGCCATTATGCGAGTAGACATGGAGCGCAACTTCCTTTTGGGAAAGAAATGAGAGAAGACGGGTATTAAGATCGATTTCTCCAAAGGTTGAAATCGATTCGATCTTTTCTATTGGAATGAACTTTCTTCTACCCTCGCGTTCTAGTAAGAGAGTGTTGTCTTTTCTGCTCAGCTGTCCGCTGGCAAAGAGATAGAAGTTCTTCTTCATGATCAAACCTCCTAGGAAAAGCAGAGATCGAAGTAAGAGCAACCTTTGCAGCCTTTCTTGAATAGCGGAACGGGCGCGCTTTCGAGGTTGAAGATCGTCTTTATCTCTTCGAGATCTCTTCTTATCTGTTGTTCAACTTCTTCGGTAAGTGAGATCATGATCATTTTCTTGGCTCTAGGATATGTAAGTCGGGCAGTGAATCCGTGAAGGCCAAGTTTGTGCTTTAGGTAGTAGAGATAATACTTGACCTGATAGATGTGACCTTCTCTCACTTCTTTGCCGTACTTAATTTCAACGATTTCTCTTGTGTTTCTTAGTATGTCGAGAGAGATTTCGTCGATCACAATGTCTTTGTCTTCGCCCTGGCTGTATTCTTCTTGGAGAAGCTTGCCGAGCTGAACGCTCTCTGAAGTAGATTCCATAGATATGTTGTGCAGAAAGAACCAGAGTTGTGTCTTGCAGTAATGGAGATAGTTGATTGCATTACCTCCTATCCTCGGCTGTCTTTCGGTGATTTCCATCAGGTGTCCTCGACTATGGGGCTTTCGTCTTCTTTCGGACCGAGGTAGCCGAGTGATGGATTGTAGATGATTGGCGCGTAGATGAATCCGTCATCATCCTTTTCCAAACGCCCGATGACATCCTTTACAGGTACTTTGACAAGTTTGCCGAGTTTCTGCATCTTGCCTGAATTATTGGCTCTGAATTCAGAAGGAATGACTTCGATGGTCTTGTAGGGGATGCGGCGAATCAGGTCGTCTGCAAGCCTTTGATCGATTGACATCGAATAAATCTGGAAGTTCATCTCTCTCACAAACTGCCAGCTTGCCTTACCGGCAGAGATCTCCTCTTCAATGTTCTCGATTTCAGAGAGTAAGTTTTCCATCATTTCCCTTAGTTCAAGTCCGCTAGGTGTTTGACGGGCTTTTAGGAGTCCAAGAGATTTGTCGACAAGGTTCTTGTTATAGATAGAATATGAGTTTTCATTCTGAGGGAAGATGATAACCTCACCTATCGGAGTGGTGCCTTCTCTGTTTACTCTCCCGAAGCGCTGGGTGAGCGAGTCAATCGGTGCAGCTTCTGTTATGAGGACATCGCAGCTTATGTCAAGGCTGATTTCGATCGTCTGTGTGGCTACGATGATTCTCGGAGGAGAATCTCCCGTTATGCGAGAGAGGATTCTTTCCCTGTCCTCGAGGTTGAAGCGGCCGTGATAGAGAACTATGTCTTTATCTGGCATCTTATCGGACAGGGTTTTGAAAGCTTCGGTGGCCTTTCTGACGGTGTTGAAGCATAGAATGGCTCTTTTTCCCTTTTCATATTGTCTCTTTGTCTCTTCAACAGGGTCGACTTCTTCTAAATGAGAGATGGTGATTCTTCTCAGCGATTCACCTTCGTAATCTCTCACTATCACAGGGTCATCAAGAACTTCCTTGAGCTTCTGGATCATGTAGGAAGGGAGAGTGGCGCTCATCACGCAAACTGGAGTACCCATGGCTTTAAGCATTTTTATGCTTTCAAGCAGTATGCCAAATGTGTACGGTTGGCTCGCGTGGATCTCGTCGAATATGACCGCCGAATTGACGATATTTACTATCTTTGGCTCCCATCTTCCCCAGTTAAGTGACATGAGAAGAAGCTGATCTAGAGTAGCGACGTTAAATGGGTTGTCAAAGGCTTTCATCCAGAAGATTCTATCTCGGGTGTCTTCTGAATATCCTTCGTTAGAATACAAATAGTATGCGATGTTGCCGTGGACCAGACCGGTTTTGTCGGACACTTCTTCCGTGTATCTTTTGTACATAGCTTCGACTGTTGTCACTGTGGGAAGAAAGAGGGTGGACTTTTCTCTTCCAGTCGATTTTGTCCAGACAAGAGCGGCGAGAGATTTTCCACGACCAGTAGGAGCGAGGATTATCGTGTCCTTTCCGGTAGAGGCCTCTGCTTGAAATGTGCGCAAGGGCCGAGAATCGAGTTTTATGCTTGCTGATGAGAGGGGCTTCTTTGCGGAAGCCGACCAATCTGCAAGGTTTAGAATTCCCTGGATCAAGAAATAGAGTCGCCGATCGCGAGGTGCGCCAAAAAAGAAGTTGCAGAGTCTCTTGAGAAGTTCTCGAGGAGAAGGTATCTGCAAGTTGAGATCGGGAAGCTCAATGCTGAAGTGGCCCTTCGCATAGTCTTTTATCTCCTTGAATTCATTCACAAGTTCGGGGTTTGGAGTCGCCTGTTGTCTTTGAAATTCCGATGAAAAAGAGTCTTTGAATCGAGAACCATGATGGCCCAGTATAGACTGGAGGATGTAGTTCTTGATGGGGGATTCATTAAGAGAGGCCATAGCTATCTGAGCCGAAGCAAGTGAGTGGGAAAAGCCTTTCTTGTCGAAGGAGAATTCTACACAGCCTTTCCCGATGTCGTGGAAGGCGCAGGCGGTTAGAATTGCTTCTGAGATTTGTTTTGGGTCAAGATTCGTGTTTTTGAGGGCGATTTTGTTTTGATCAAGATAGCTATGAGCGTAATCAAGAACTCTCTCGGTATGCTCTATTAGGCTTACTCCCGGCTTTGCGAGAGACATTATTCTACCTCCAGAGGGGAAAGACAGTATCTGAGACAGCTACTGCTTCTCCAGAGTATTCGACCGGTTCGGAGATGTATGTGTAAGGTGATCTGTTTCTTGGCCTCCGTACTTTCGGGTTCCGTTTATCTCGATCAAATTCGCTATTCAGCCAGTAAGTCTTGAAGTGAGGGATACTCCCTTCACTTAGAGCGGTGATGTTGATCTTGCCTTGAAGGTCTCCCTTAACCACAGTGTTGTGTATGACTGATTTCTCCACCCTCTCTGCGGTCTCTAATTCAGACTGGATAAAGGTTATGAACTCGTCGTCCCTTCCCAGACTTAGGGGGAAGCAGGGATCGGAGATAGCTTTCTCGATCTCTTTTAGTTTGGTCTCGGGGCCCACAATTAAAAGTATAATATTGGGTCGATAGAGGACCTCTCTTATTACGACAGCCTTACCAATGGATCTTCCACCGTCTTTTACCTTCTTTATCGCCCATGCGTCTTTCGCCATTCCTTCATTCTCCTGTATGTGGACGCCGAAAGAAAGGTCCCGGCAATAGTTCTGTGCCTCGAAGTATTCTCTGCCGGTAGCTGCGCCGATTATTCCAGTGATCGTGGTGGGCGGAGGAAAGGGCAGGCTCTCCTGATAATTCATGGATGCGGGGCTTCGAAAGGAAGCTGTGTATCCTTTTATTGAGATTTGGAGCACTAACATCTTTTCACCTCCATTGGAAAAGGCCCCTCGCATGAGGGGCCAGTGTTATATTGTTGAAAGAATCTCTTTCACTCTGGAGAAGGCATCTGTCATGGGAAGAACTTCAACTGTCTCAGGAACTCCACCATCCAGCGCAGATGCGTCAAGTACTTTCGTGGTTCCAATGATTACGCGATCGATTATGCTTGAATAATTGGTAATGCTATCGATCAGCGTTTCGGCCATGATCTTTCCCTTTGTATCACAGCTTACGGATTCGAGGAGGAAGGGAAGCTTTACTGTTTGAAAGGCGAAGGTGATGAATTTCGGAGAGATGTCTGATAGTATGTTGGTCTGCTTTCCGCCTGTCCATAGAGTCATCATGGAATCGAGGAAGAGGTTGAGTCTTCTCAAGCGCTCTTCTTTCTGTATCTCGAGTGTGGTCTCTTTGATTTCAGAAGGATCGAATTTGCCGACCCTGTCAAGTTCTATGAGTCCGCCGCCTCTGAGATACGCGGAGTAGACTTCGGTTTCAACCATGTTTCCGCCCTTGTCGCTGGCTTTTCTTGTCTTTGTAAGTAGATCTCTGTCGCCTCTGTAAGGGAAGAGAGATACGAGCGGGGCGATTCTTACGGGAGACGTTCTCTTTCTGTTGTCACCGGTCACTGCGATCATGTAGCCGAAGAGGTCGTCGTCGATGTAGTTCAGCGGATCTCCGAGTGTAGTTTCGACTTCTCCGTCTACGGGAGTGGAGAGGGCCTCGCCGATTTCTGCAAATCTCTCTCTCAGTCCGTGGCGCTGACATTGTCCGGAAACGTAGTTGAATGCGGATCCGTCTGGAGCGACGATCTTTTTTGCGGTCTGAATGTTGCCTTCTGTGAATCCTGCGTTGGGGTTACCCATAGTGACTTTGGATATTGAACCCCAGGAGAGACACTTAATCTGCAATCTTTTCACCTCCATTCTGTGAGGATGCATAATGTCTCGAAAGGTATTTGTTTACGGCGAAGATTACAAGGAGAGCCTTGGGCTTCTTCCAGGTTTCCTCGTTGAGAATCCTTATGAACTCTTCGGGGATTCTGATCTTCCAATCCTCTTTTGCGTACTTGAATTCAAGATCGGCAAGGGTGAGCAAGAGATCTTCCAGAGAGCGGCTGTTGCGTAAAGAGTATAGATCGCCGAAGCTCTGGGCTTCAAAGACCGCGTTGCCAATCACTTCTCCGGCCTTTTTTGAGAGATCGATTGTCATTTGATCCAAGCCATTCACTCCTTTCATGGTATTTGATGCAACTATCACCTCGTATATAGAACGGACAGGGTAATCGAAATCAAAGATGATCATCTGAAGCCTTTCTTCGAGTGGCTTGAAAGAGAGGATCATTCTGGATATCTCTTCACGTCTCGAAACGTCGGCAGAGGGGCTTCCGGGGATTACCAGACTGTCCATGAATTTCGAGAAGTCGCCACCCAGGGTCTCCACGTTTTCGAAAAAGGTTGTCAGCTCCTCAACTCTCTCGAATGAGTCGAAGTTGAGAAATGAGTTGTTTCTTCCAGTGTTCGAGACCTGCATAACTTTGAACGAAGAGCGGGGAATGAATCTGGTCTTCTCGAACAGGGTGTGAAGAGAAAGGAGAAGAGTCTCATAGGGTTCCTGAGGATAGAATCTCGATTTGACCTTCAGGTTTCTCCATGAACCGGGTTCGTAGAGATCCTTCATCCAGAGAAATGTATTGTAGGTCGATTCAAGAGTATCGCTCTCCGGGAAGAGGTAAGTGATCACGTAGTCCTGCCCGTCCTTATAGGATGTGTAGAACAAGGCGAGACCGGCCATCATTCCAAGGAACTGGCAGTCAAGGCAGACTTCGCCGCTTCCTGAGCCGAAGCTGAAGAAGCTCTGAAAGTTCTCGGCTTTTACCGAGAGAGGATCTCCCAGCATCGACAGTTTTTCGAGAGTTGAGACTCTAGAACCGCAAAGACTGCATACTTTGCTTCCAATCTTGTTTTCCTCGAGGATCTTTGAGACTTTGTCCAGAACTGTGTACTGCTTTAGAAAAGGTCTGAGGTTTGGCGCCCAGGGCTTGCCGTTCTTGTTGAGCATATCTTTGAGAGCATTCTCGAAGATTATCTTTTTGGGCGTCTGTGTCTCGAAAAGGTTTCCCGTGATAGTACAGTCTGCAGTATATCTCTTTATCGCGACCGCTCCGGCCATTTGCCAGAAACTTCTTATATGAACTCTCATGTGACACCTCTTTCGGTTAAGAATTGTCCTCACAGTTTTCGCAGATGTTTCTTCCTTCCTGAATTGTGCAACCGCAGCAGTCGCAGAAGACTCCTTTGCACCAGCAGGTCGCGCAGGCGCTGCCTTCTAAATCAAATCCCTCATCTTCATCCAGGCAATCATCCTCGTAGAAATCTCTTTCGTCTTCCAAGATGGCTCACCTCCTTCAAGCTTTATAATCACACTTTTTTGGAGTATCAGTTCTCGAGTACATATTCCCCGTCAATCTTATGGAGTCTTGGTGGTTCAAAGGCGATGTTGACCTTACTTAGTAATTCGGATATCTTGTCCAGAGCAGACTGTAATTCCTCTACGCCGTTGTCTTCCTCGCAGAAATGGGAGAAGGTAACGAACACGGAAAAGTCGTCCTGCCGTCGGCTGATTTGAATCTGTCCTTCGGGAAGTATCTCTCCATTTTTGAGAGAGTCGAGCAGTTTTTCTTTGAAGTAATCGACGACAATCCAGGGAGCTTTTGCATAGTATTTGTAGACAAGCTCTATGAAATCACCTCCTTATATTGACAGTCATGGCACTCAGCCTAGGATATATAATCACACTTTTCTGTAATGAGCAGATAGTCTTTTGGTTTTCCTGGGATTTGCTTGGTGAAGAATGACCTCTTCTACCTAGATGGTGTTTGTGAAGAAGAACGTTAATGTAGGGATTGCTATTCCATAAACGGCACGATTTTCTTAAAGATATGATCTGAATTCTCTAATACAAATAGAATCAGGAGAGAGAAAGTCTTCGGGTAATTTAAGTATGGAACGGGGATCCAGGTGCCGTTAGCTTGGTGGCGCAGATTACTTGCTCAGTTCTTCCTTGGTCTTCTTGTACTGTACAGCTATATGACATGCAGCATCGAATACTTCCAGTCCTACTTTGACAACGAGCATGATTGCTTGTGCGATATTTGTTGGATTGCGAGGTGCTCCCAGTTCATTTGGTTTCACTGTTTCACCTCCCTTTATCTCAGTTATGATCGTACTTTCATGATTCATAATCACACTTTTTAAATTATTGCCGCAAAGACAGCTCAGAAGAGATTTAGCTGATTATCATGGCCGGGTTCTCTTGAGATCAGCGCGTTAAAAAGAATCGAATAGGTCTTGATTCCTATTCCTCTAATGTCTAGGATCTCTCTGAAACGAGTGACGTCTTCGCGTTTGTCCAGAAGTCTTTTTATGATCGAAGGCCTGAGAGTAAGGCATTTCAGTTCATATTCAGACATCGCCCTTAGCTGTTTTATCATCGATTCCTCGTTTTTCGAAGGGCTTTTATCCAGACAGAGAAGTATTTCTGCCTTTGAGCTTTCAAATACCTCTCTTGTTATGTTCTCCGATGTTTGAGGATCTATACCCCCCTTTCCTGCCCCGGCCAGAGGAAGGGCAACTCTTTCAAAATTGCTTTCTGTTATGATCTCTTCCGCACGCTTAAGAGAGGAACGTATCCATGAGATTTTTGATGGCATCTTCCAGTCTTCTTTGACAAACAGGCTGATTATCCTTGGAAAAATATCTCCTCGGAATATCCAGGCCGAACCGGGAGAGGGACTTTCGTGGGAGCATCTCTCTCTGTAATTATCAAAATAGCTAGGAAATCTAAGTTTGAACTCAAGCGCCAATCCGGCACCCATAACTCCCTTTGTATTGACTGTGTTTGCGATGACGGGCACTTTCTCTTCTTCAAATGCGGCAAATACACTTTTCTTATAAACAGTTATCATGATCTCAGCCCTCGAAGTAATAGTTGTATCCGCTATCGCGGAGTTGTCTGATGGAGACTCCGTTAATCTTTTCCGTAGTTCCGTCTAGAATTATACATTCGATCCATTCCGGTTCGATCATGTCGATCTTCACTAAGATCTCGGCACCAAGTCTTTTCTTGAGCAACCAGTTATCGTAGAAATTTCTCGTTGAAAGCACCACTTCAATATTTATCTTCTTGAGAGCGGGTTCACTTAGAGTGTAGATCTCGGCATCACTGCAGGCGGCGATTCTGTCAGATACCAGGCAGTCATAGTGAGTTACTAGATCGCTATTCAGTCTTAGAATCGCGAAATCTCTTTTTTCTTTCTGGTAGCGGAAGGTCATCGCATTCCTAGTATTAAAGAACAGCGGTACATATTCATGTAGGGACTTTCTTTCTCTGATCGTTTGAACGGTCTGATCTGAGTAATCATCGTACGGTATCTCCAGAGTCTCTACTGCCATCTTGCTCATTACTCCGTGTTCTAGTATCGAAGGAATATTCTTTACTGGCGAAAGATAGTAGAGATGCTTCACTCCGAACGCCTGTAAGGGATTACTGCTCGTAACCATTATCTCACCTCCCTTTCAGGGTTTATAATCACACTTTTTACGAGGCTTTGGATTCGCAAATGGAAGGCGTATAATATCGTTGAAACTGAATTACTAATTCTTTGCAGTTGTCTGTTTTGGAGGATTTATGGTTAAGAAAATCACTTATTCCTTGCAGCAGGTCTTCGCCGGTCTAGAACTTCTGATAAAAGAGGACTACAGACTTTTGTTCGAGAAGTTTTCTCCGGAGTTTGGACTGATCGAAACGCTTGAGGAGCCTTCCGGTTCTGCTCTAGCGAAGTTCTCATTTGAATTCGAAGAAGATCGTTATTCTGTAGGTTTCAAGGTTCTAAATCCCGATCAGGATGGTGCCTTTTCATATCTTTCGAAAATGTATTCAACGCCGCTGGTTCTGCTTGAGAAGAGGGGGCGTTCCTCTGACTATCTCGATCTCGAGAACTTCTGGGTAGTGCCAGGGTATTACTTGAGAATGGCCTTTGTGTGCTTGCAGGCTTTGAGAGAACTGCAGTCAAAAAACGGCATGGAACGTTTAGATACAGTCCTCGAAACGGCTGAAACTCTTCTCAACAGAACGGTTGTTGGAACCGAGATTCTCAAGCAATACGACAAAGGTGAAATTGAGGAAGAACCCGAGATAAAGAAGGCGAAGTATCTGAAAGTCCCGATCCTCTTTGAACTGCCCTCTTCAAACGGGCTTCTGCAGATATCCGAGCTGAGAAAGGCGGTCATACCCGGAGACAAAGTGAAGGAGTCGCTTAGATTGCCTCATTTCTCGCACTTGGGGAAGCTGGATCTTCTCGAGACTCCTGAATCCGTGAGAATCGGAATGAATCTCTTCCTTGCGAACGGCGCCCGTTATAATGCTTCGAATCTTGAGATAGAAAGCAGTGGCGAAGATTCCGAAGCCCTTCTTAGCCCTTCTACGTGTGCTGTTCCTTTCATGGCATACTCGGATGGCGTCAGGGTTACTATGGGAGGCAAGAATCTGAAGCAGGCAGTAAAGGTCGTTTCCAGCGAAAAGCCAATAATTCGGACTCCCATTGATGAGGAAGTTGATCTTGACTACGGTGTCAATGCCCTAGCCGGATATGCGTTGTTCAACGGCTTGAACTTCGAAGATGGAATAGTCTGTTCTGAAGGGTTTGCAACGAAAATGTGCATCGTAGAGAAAAAGTCAATTGAAATCGTTGATTCGGTTCCTGTATTGCTAAATGCGAGGGTCAGTGTTAAGAACAGGTCTACGATAGAGCTTTCCAGTGAGGAAGGTTCGATAAGGGTTGTATACAACTTCAGAACTAAAGGTTCGATTGTCAATAAAGGTGACTGGCTGATAAGAAGAAATGTCTTTTTTGGTGGAAACGATAATCCCACTAAGTCGTATTCAAAGAATATCTACTATGACCTTTCATATCCAGGGAAAATCTTGCAGAATCCAGAAGAGAGAATGATCTCGTTCATTATGAGAACTATACCAACCGCCAGGAAGATAAAGAAGGGGGAAAAATTAGTAGACAACTTGAACGAGAGCGTCGTCTCCGTAAGTGTTCCCTTGACTATCACAAAGCCGCTCGAAATTGGTGACAAGATTACTGGAAGACATGGAAACAAGGGCACTATATCGAAGATCGTTTCCGACAGAGAAATGCCGCATGTTGAGATAGATGGTCAACGCAGACCTCTGGACATTATTCTGAGCCCCTTCGGGGTTATAACCAGAATGAATCTAGGTCAGCTACTAGAGACGCACAAATCACTTGAAGGTGAATATGTCGATAGACCTTTTAAGAATCTGGATCTCGCTTCCAGGGTCGCTGAAGGAAAAGATATACCACAGCTGAAGAAGAGACTCTTTTTTGCAGATGGAACTTCGTTTGAGGCAGCAGTTGGTTATCAGTATTTTGTTAGGCTAGATCACTGCGTAAGGGACAAACTCCATGTAGTAGATCTTGCGGAGACCTCCGAGATTACGGGACAGCCAGTGAAAGGAAAGCGGAGAGAGGGCGGACAGAGAATCGGCGAAATGGAGTTTTGGACTCTCTTCGACAACAATGCGCTTGAGACCGTTGGGAGGTTTTCTCAAACTAACATCAGCGACGCTTCAGAGTTCAGAAAGCGCTATTTCGATACCTTCAGGCTTCTTATGAACTACTACAGAGATTTCGATGTTGAAATCAAGGACGACCCGTTGAGAATAATTGTTAAGGAGACTTCAAATGACTTCCTGGAGAAAGTCGCGAGCGACGAAATCATGAGCGAGTTCTTCAAGCAAATAAAAGGAAGGGCGAAAGACAGGAAAGAGAGAAGATTCCTGCTATCGAAATCGGGATACTTGAGAAAGTACATGCTTGGAAGACGGATACATTTTTCCGGCAGAACCGTGATCACACCGGTGACAGACATAGACATAGACCATGTTTATCTTCCCTACGAATTTGCAAAACTTTGGCTTCCTCTGAAAGAGGATTCTAAAGAAGGGATTAAGATTGCTAATGATCTGGCGAAGGAGAGTAATCTCTATGTGCTTCTCAACAGACAGCCCTCTCTACACAGACACAGTATTTCCTCTGCTAGGCCGATTTTCTGGGAGAACAAGACAATAGGATTGCCAATTATGTTGTGCGATGGATTCGGCGCCGATTTCGATGGCGACTCCATGGCTGTTTACCTGCCCGTAGATCAGGATGACGATCTGAAGAGAGAGCTGAAATCTATGCTTCCCTCCAACAACCCATTTAGAATTGGAACGGGAGAACTCACTTTTTCGGTCACCCAGGATTTGGTATACGGTCTATATAGAAAGAGAGGACTTAACTCCAAGAAGGTAAAAGAGGAGCTCACTGAGATAATTGAGAATTCCAATAATATTTCGAAAGATCTTCTGAAGTGGCAGAATGAAAGCCTTGCAGCGTCAAATGAATCGGAACTGAGTCTTGATCTGAGCGATATCGCTTTGATGAGCGAGGTTGCCAAGAGCGTTAAGGATTCGGGCAGTAGAGGAAAATCAGATCACTTCATACAGATGGCTGAGGGTATAGATCTCGATGGAAGAAGAGCTGAAGCCTTTGCAAGAGGGGTTTCGATAGAAGATTATCTTGGTCGTACAGGTGGTCTTGAGCTGAACATCGCGTCCAGGTCTAGGACAGGTCTAATCGACAAGAAACTCCATGTCGCCGAGGCCGGATACTTCACCAGGAAGCTGGTCGAGTTTCTATATCCTGTTTCTGTCGCAGAAGAAGACTGTGGCACAGATGACGGAATAGAACTTAAGAAGTCCTTTATTGAGCATCTTGAAATGAGAAAGTATTCTCTTGAACGACTAATACTCGGCAGATATGTCAGAAGACCGATGGACAAAGAGTGGATGCCTGTAACGCGAAGTAATCTGAATGACTTCAGAGACTGCGATCTTTTGCTGAGGAGTCCGGTTAAGTGCGCATCCTCAGTGGAGTACGGCATCTGTTCGGAGTGTGCGGGTCTCGATCTCTCCAGTATGAAGAAGTTTAGAGTCGGCAGCTTTTTGGGAGTTCTTTCAGGCCATACTATAGGAGAGCGGGGAACTCAGCTTTCGATGAAAACCTTTCAGACAGGCGATTTTGGGTTCAGAATGCAAAGGGTCTCGTCCTATTTTTTGAACGTTCGAGAAGATCCTGGCAGCGAGCGCGCGGGGTATTTCGAGTATTTCAAGAACATTTGTTTGGCTTCGATCGAATCGGTCATGCGCGGGGAACCAAAAAATCGCGGAAAAATCGGGGGTGAAGCGACCGCCGATAGAAAAAAAGAAGTATCTTTACTTCAAACGATCGATGTGTTGTCTCTCTACCTGGAGATTCTTTATCGTGAAATGATTCGGCTCAATTTGAAAAGTGAAGCAGAAGCGCTTGCCTACTTGACCGATTGGCGGAAGCGAGGTTTCTTCACGGCCCTCAGCTTTGAAAACCCGAGAGGGGCTTACGGAGATAACTCGGAAGAAGAGCGAAAAAAAGCCAAAAAGGTCGCCAAGATCGCGGAAGAGTATGGAAAAGAGCCTCAAAACGTTTTTGAAAGCTCTCCTAAAGCGCTTTACGCATTTTGTTTAGGACGGGAGGAAATCGAGCATGGAAGCCGGTAAACGAAAACGACCGATTTTAACTAAAGAGAAAATTGCTTCGAAAAGCCCCGCGAAGATAGGGCTCCATGCCTATATCGATCCATATGGAGAGCAAAATCCGGAAGATGAGATACTCCCTGATGACGGAATAGAAGAAAGCGCCGTTGAAGCTCCGGATGAAAACGACGAGGAACGCCTGTCGCTAATACAAGCGGATGCGCGAAACATAAACGACATCGACTTGGAACTTCCCGATTCGGGAGCCAGGGCTAGCCGGGTTGTCTTGATTTTAACCAAAGTGAAAGAAAAAGGTATTCTGGCTTTTATGACAGGCGAGAGGAGCTATGACCAACCGAACGAAAACGATACTGGTAAATACTATTCTCGTGTGAGGAGAATATTGCAGTATTACGGCGACGGTTTCTTCGAACAAGAAAGAGCGCTTGAACCGGAAGATTTCTTCGGGATTTTTAAAACCCCGTGGTTTTTCGGAGAGGAAAATACGCAAAAGACGAAT
>Ga0208195_1003036_pt1 | contig 14754 bp, 9 predicted proteins | sample AD_UKC077_MetaG_FD_184441 | JGI IMG/M metagenome (GOLD analysis project Ga0208195, IMG submission 184441) | Active sludge microbial communities of municipal wastewater-treating anaerobic digesters from USA - AD_UKC077_MetaG (SPAdes) (version 2) | ecosystem: Engineered > Bioreactor > Anaerobic >...
AACCCTCTTTGGCATCGCTCAGGCTTATAGCGGCGAGATCACGGTCGGCACGCTCGTCGTCGGCTTCACTTTTGTCAACATGATGGTGTGGCCGATTCGCGATGTGGCGACGATTCTTTCGAATGCCGCCCGGGCTGTCGCCTCGATGGATCGCCTGTTGATTATCCTCGGCGAGCCGCTCGAAGATATCGCCAGCGGCTCACGCCCTAAAATCGAGGGCGAGATCATTTTTGAAAACGTCGCTTTTAAGTTTGATGACGCCGATAAACCGGTGCTGCAAAATGTTAATCTGAAAATCGCAAAAGGCGCGACCGTCGCCGTCCTCGGCAAAACGGGAGCGGGCAAATCGACGCTCGCCTACCTTCTGACCCGCCTTTATGATCCGACCTCCGGCCGCATTTTAATCGATGGCGAAGACATCACAGGCATCGCCCGTGCCCACATTCGCCAAAATGTGGCCACCGTCCTTCAGGAGCCATTTCTCTTTTCAAAGTCGATCATCAGCAATATCCGCATCGCCAATCCCAACGCCAGCGAAGAGGAAGTGTATAAAGCTGCGCGAATCGCCGATATTCACGACAATATCTTAACTTTTAAACAAGGCTATGAAACTCCGGTCGGAGAAAAAGGAGTCACGCTCTCCGGCGGTCAAAGACAGCGTTTGGCAATTGCCAGAACAATCATTAACAAGGCCCCGATTTTGATTTTTGATGATTCTTTGAGCGCGGTCGATACCGAGACCGATATCAATATTCGCACGGCCCTCAAGAAGCGCTCAGAAGAGACGACGACTTTTATTATCACCCACCGCATCGCGACGGCTAAAGATGCCGATTTAATCGTCGTCCTTGAAGACGGCACCATCAGCGAGCAAGGCACTCACGAACAACTAATTAAGAAGAAAGGCTTGTATCAACGCGTTTACGAGATACAGACAAAGTTACAGTAAAATGGCTAATTTTGCATTTGAAGAAGAAAAAGCACCGAGCAAGTTTAATCTCGGCGTGTGGCGCAAAATGCTGCGTTATACTTTTCGCAATTGGCCGCTTTTAATCGTCCTCGCCCTTTCGATGCTTCTTACAACTTTTTACGACTCGAGTTTTATGCCGTTGATGAATGCCGCGGCCATCGCGGCGATTCCCGAGATTCCGCTCGGGCAAAGCGTCGCCGGCATGATTATCAATGTCGAACTTATATTCGGCATTCGTTTCACCCTTGATTTCGTCGGCTTTGCCCTTGTTTTCGGAGCCGGCATCCTGATTCGCTCCCTCTCCATTTTCGTAACTTTTTTTGTCACGAATTACTTTGATATGCTGATCAATACATCATTGCGGCGCGATGCTTTCCGCCGCGCTCAGGAACTAAGCTTCTCCTACTATGACCGCACACCTTCCGGATGGCTCATCGCCCGCATGCAAAATGATACATCAGCCATCAGCGACACCTTGTCGTGGGGGCTCATCCGCATCGTTTGGATTACTTTTGAGCTGCTTTTCACTTTGATAACGATGTTTTCGCGCGATGTCAGATTATCGCTCATCATCTTATCGATCGCACCATTATTGATGATTGTCGCGCCCATCTTTCAGCGCTTATTATTAAAGGCGCAGCGCAAAGCCCGAAGCGCTTATTCAAATTTTGTCCGCTGGCTCGTCGAATGCATCAATGGAGTGAAAACCATCAAGACGCTTAATATTGAAGAAAAGATGTACGAAGAGGCTGATGATGTGACGATGAATATATATGTCAAGCGGCGCAAGGCATTTAAAATTCATGCTTTCTTCATGCCGGTCATCAACATTTTGTCAGCTGCCACCACCGCTCTCGTCATCCTGCTGGCCACCGCTAATTTCGGCCTGCTCGATGCAATGACGCCCGCCGGTGTTGCAACCCTCGTCTTGTTTATTGGCTTTGTCTCACAAATTTATAATCCAATTCAGGAGTTTTCCGAAGTCGCCAACGAATTCATCGAGACGCAGGCCAAGGTCGAAAAAGTCATGTCGCTCATCGAGACCAAACCGGAAATCGTCGACACACCTAAAGTCGTTGCAAAATATGGCACTCTTTTTGATAACAAAAAAGAAAACTTTGAGCCACTGAACGGCGATCTCGTCTTTGAACACGTCAGTTTCTCATATGTTAAAGACACGGAAGTAATTCACGATTTAAATCTTCACATCAAGCAGGGAACTTCGCTAGCCATCGTCGGTGAGACGGGTTCCGGAAAGTCGACGACTGCTAATCTCCTCTGCCGGTTTTACGAACCGACTACGGGTCGCATTCTCGTCGATGGCATCGATTATAAAGAGCGTTCGGTCGGTTGGCTAAGAAGTAATATCGGCTATGTCCAGCAGACGCCGTTTGTCTTTCGCGCCTCCTTTTATGATAATGTCCGCTATGGTCGCCCTGAGGCCTCACTAGAGGAAGTGATAGCGGCATGCAAGGTGGTTGGTGTCCATGATTTTATCATGGCGCAAAAAGATGGCTATCAAACCGAGCTCGATGACGGCGGAAGCCAGCTATCGGGCGGCCAGAAACAACTCATCTCCTTTGCCCGTGCCATCATCCGCAATCCCCGCCTTCTCATCCTTGACGAGGCGACCTCAAGTATCGACACGGAAAGCGAAGGCGTCATTCAGTCGGCTATGAATAAAATTCTTCAAGGTCGGACGAGCATCATCATCGCTCACCGCCTCTCGACAATCGTCAACTGCGACCGCATTCTCGTGATGTCCGAAGGAAAGATTATTGAAGACGGCAGCCACTGCGAACTCATGAGTCGCAAAGGACACTATCATCATCTATATATGAATCAGTTCCGCGAGCTGAATCTCGAATCACAAATAGCGACTTACGAGGAACAAATCGAGAAAATGGATGTTAAATTATAAAAACAGGCCCCAAATCATCGGGAGCCTGTTTTTTATTATTCGTCGTCGTTTTGGACGTCCACATCAATCACTTGATCGCCCTCGGCTATCTTCTTAAGCGGGTTTTCATCGAGTAAGCTCTTTGCTGAATCAAAATCGCGAATAATTTTTTGCGAAGTGGTGTCAATTTTTTTAATGTCCTCAGTCAAAGCCAACACATGGGCGCGATGGATTTTCCAGCGATCGCTGAAAAGGCGAAACTGATTTTCGAGTTCGACGATCATCGCCAATCTTTCTTCGGCTTCATTTCGCCTTTGATAATCTTCCAAAACAAACTTTAAGATTTGGATAATGGTAATAATTAGGCTTGGCGAAGCGATAATGATTTTTTGTTTGCGGGCTTCCTCGACGACATCAGGAAATTCCTTGAAAATATCGAGAAAGACAGCTTCGGCAGGAACAAACATGACGGCATAAGGAGCGGTTTTGCCGTCGATGATATACTTAGATACTTCCTTAATTCTCGTCTTAACATCGGTTTTAAATTTTTTGCGCGCTTCTTCGCGGGCTTCCGGAGTGATACTTTCATCAAGGAGGGGAAGGTAGTTTGAATATGGAAACTTAGCGTCGATAGAAAGCGGCAGAATGCCGTGATCGGTCGCCAAGTCATAGACGAAATCAACGATTACATCACTTTTTTCTCCGCCTTCTTCTTTCGTTTGCTTGACTCCGAACTCCTTGCTCAGATTAACTTGGGTCCGATAGAACTTGCCGGCTGCATTTTCGCCAAAAACAGCGAGGAAAATATTCTCGAGAACATCCTCTCCGAAATTGCCGCGCGTTTTTTGATTGCTCAAAATATTATTGAATTTGGCAATCTCTTTGCGAAGATCTTCGATTTGGCGGGTCGAACTTTCAATCGCCGCCGTCTTAGCAATAAATTCTTGAATAGCCTTATCATTTTTTTCAAAGCCTTGTTCGAGTGATTTTGCCACCTGGTCTTTGAGTGTTTGAATCTGGTCGCTGATGCGCTTTTGCGTCTGAACATTTTGATCGTTGATGTTCTGATTGTTTTTGGTATTGACATCATTTATTTCGGCGAGGATTTTGGCTTTTAGTTCGTTGACATCTTTTGTCGTCTGGGCCATTAAGTCTTTGATGTTGCCGACGTTTTGCTGTTTGACATCAGCGGATTCCTTATTGAAATTAGCTTGCAGTTCGACGAGCTTTGTCTTTGTTTCAGCTAAAAATGTATACAAATCTTTTTGATTTGTTTTTTGGGCGTCGTTCATCCCGTTGGCGATGGCATCTTTTAACATGTTGATGGCCGTGTTTTGCTTAGCGACTCCGTCATTAAAATCTTTAAGGGTGCTGACGCGGTGATCTTCGAGGAGTTTGCGGACTTCTTCGTTTGAGACACCGCCACCGCCATCGACACTTTTTCTTTTTTTCAAGATGATAATTAAGACGACACATACCAGAATTAATAAAACCGCTAAACAAGCGATGGCGATTGTCAATAAAGTATCTGACATTTAAAATCCTCCTTAGTTCTTACAATACATTATGATTATACAATAATTGACGCTGCTATCTGCAGGTTAAACGACATTAAAATAACGTTTCCTGATTGCGCGAGGAAATCAGCCATCTTATTGTCAGGAAAAACATAGTTTTCTTATTCTTCACCTTTTGCTAAAATAGGCAAAGTGTTAAGCACCAAAAACTATCCATTATGAACATCAAAAATAGATTAAAGAAGCGCTTCATGATCAACGTCTTGAAATCGAGTTCGCGCAAGCATCCATTTTCGATAGAAGCCGCTGATTCATACGTTCTTAAAGATGGCGTTGGAGCAAATATGACCGACAGCCATTACTTCTCGGGCCACGCCAGTGATGGGACGAGTTTTTTCTTTCGCCATGCCAAGCGCAGCGATCAGACGACCGAGATTTGGTTCTGCCTTAAAACGAGTGACGGAAAAGTCTTATGCAATAAAGAGGAACTATATCCTTCATCATCCTGTCCCGCCGATGTCAGATGCACGATATCCGGTGAAGAAATGTCGTTTTCTTTTAATGGGCAAGTAACGTATGCACACCGAGGCGACAATGATATCTTATCTTTGAATAAAAATGGCCTTAATATTCGGGCGAAAGCAACTTTTATCGCTTCGATGCCGCCATTTGATTTTTCGACTGGTCTGAATCCGGCTTTTGTCGCCGGAGCCCTAGCCGAGGAAAAATGGAACAAAACTTTTTGGCGAAATCTCAAGCAAAACCGCCAAGTCCATTATGAACAACCCGGAATCATTAAACTCGAAGCAACAATCGAGAATCAGACTTACACATATGTTCTGCCCGCCATGCGCGATCATTCCTATGGCTATCGCGACTGGAATTATATGAACCGCCACATCTGGCTGATGATTCTTTTTGAGGATGGCGAAGTTCTCAATCTCAACATGGTTGATTATCCGCACATGCGAAATTTGATGACCGGATACATTAGTAGCAAAGGTAATCATACCTCGCTTCGCTCCCTGACAAATTTAAAGAAGTTGGGACAAGATGGTGTTGTCCCTCAGCAAATTGACATAGAGATTCCCTTAATGGATAATCATGTTGCCACACTTATCGGAAATCGTGAGCTGGTTGCCGATTTCTCGTTTGCTGACGGAAAATATCATATTTGCGAAGGAGTCGGAAATTTTGCTATCGGCGAAAAAAAAGGACGGGGCATCCTTGAATTCGGCTATAACCGCGATACATCACGATGGAAGTAAGGGGCAAAGATGAAAATAGCATGGCTTAACAATATACCTGAAGAAGATCTAAAAGAGGTTGGAGGCAAGGCCAAAGGCCTTTTTCTGCTCAATCAGCTCGGATTAAATGTCGCTCGCGGCTTTGTGGCTTATGACATATCGACCCCGGAAGATGAAACGACTCTTTATGATTACTGGCGTGATTCTGGTTTAGGCGAGGTCGCGGTGCGGTCTTCGGCAACGCTTGAAGATGGCGTTGAATTATCCTCTGCCGGCCAATATGAAACATATACCTGCGTAACCGGCGAAGAGCAATTCAAAGCAGCTGTCAAAGGCTGTATTAAGAGTCTCAATCAAGTCAACGCTTCCAAATACCGCCAGTTTTTCAATCAGGGTCAAAGTTCGATGAATATCGTTATTCAGCAGATGGTCAAAGCAAAATCAGCCGGCGTCGTCTTCACCATCAATCCGACAACTCGGCACAACGATGTGCGCATTGAGGTAGTGGCTGGTCTCGGCGAAAATCTCGTCTCCGGAAAAACGCAGTCACAAATTATTTTAATCAATCGGGAAAAGCCATCTTTCGCCATCATTACCACCCTTCTCAGCAACGAAAATATTCGTCAGTTATTTCACGATGGCTTAAAAATCGAAGAGGCGATGAAGGTTCCGGCCGATCTCGAATTTGCCGTCGACCAAAGCGACCGCCTCGTCTGGCTCCAGACCCGACCCATCACCACCCTTGATGATCCGCTCATCGGCGAGCTTAATACTCCGTTTGCAGTCGAAGGCGATGTAATTACTAATCACAACGTCGGAGAAATGTTGCCTGGAGCTATCACGCCGCTTACAATTTCCACAGTCGTCTACGCCATCGATTACGGTCTCCGCAAAATGCTGACCGATGTCGGCGTCGTCAGAAATATTGAAGAAGTACCTGCGGAGTTGCTCATCAGCCATTATTATGGCCATCTCTTCTTTAACATGCGCTATCTCTACCGCATCACCAAGGCGGTGACGGGCGCCGCCAAAGAAAATATCGATGTCGGCATCTGCGGGCAAATACTTGATTACGAGCAACCGGATGATTTTAAAAGACTTAACGGCTTTATCCGCCTTCGTAATGGCCTTCGCTACGGCAAGTTCATGGCTGGCTATAAAAAGGCGATGAAAGACATCTCATCAATCGCCGAGCGCATCAAGTTCAGCGGCGAAACAATTGATGAATTATATGCTTCAATAACCGCGAATCTCGATCTTTTAAACAAAGCCTTGCTGGATCACTATGTCACTTCTGTCTATTCGGGAGCGATGAATAGCGCTCTATTTTATATTTTGGCCCGCGATGATGACAACCACGATGAAATCAAAGGTCGCATCGCTTCAGTCTTAGAAGACATCGAAGACATCGAAAGCGCCGACATCATCAAATCGCTCAGCGCTATCGCCGCCGCCATTATTCATGATGTTCAAGAAGCTGAGGATTTCGATGATAATGCTTTAAAAGCATATCTTAAAAATGCCCCGACTTGTGTCATCGAACTAAAAGACAAATTCATGCAAAGACACGGCCACCGCTGCATTCGCGAATCCGAGCTACGTTCACCGGGCTGGAAAGATGATGAGGATGGTTTTGTCTCACACCTGCTCACCCTTATCAAATCAATGGCTAACTACAAACAAAAAGAGAAGAAAGACGGTCCCAACAATGTCGAAATCTTCTTATCTGATTATTATGGTTTAAAAAGGCTTGCTCTTCGCGCTTTCGTCAACGGTTCCCGCAAGGGCTGCCGCGTTCGTGAGTATTCTAAATCGAAGATGATTTTGGCCGTCGATAAATTCAAGGACGGCTATCGCCGCCTAGCCGCTATGCTCGTCGAACGGGGCGCTCTTCCGGAAGAAGACCTGATATATTTCTTAACACATCAGGAGCTGGGCGAAATGCTCAACACAAAAGATGCAAAATACGTTAAGAAAGCCTTTATTCGTAAACGTCTTCTGCCCGAGCAAGAACGGCTAAAATTTGCCCATGTCAATGTCGGCGCGCCAGAACCGATTTCGTCGACTTTGGATTATGCCAGCAAAGGTGCGACTCTTTCAGGGACACCGCTTTCACGCGGACAAGTCATCGGTCGTGCTCGCGTTATCACCAATGCCGAGGATGCCAAAAAACTGCAAAAAGGCGAGATTATGGTCGCCGGCTATACCGATATCGGCTGGTCACCTTATTATGCCCTTATCGCCGGTCTCGTCACCGAAGTGGGCAGCGCTCTCTCACATGGTGCCGTCGTCGCCCGAGAGTATGCCTTACCGCTCGTCTCTAACGTTAAAAACGCCACCGAGGTAATCCGCGATGGCGACCTCATCTCCATCGATGGTGCCCTCGGCACAGTCGTCATCGTCGACTCATAGAAAAATGACAAGAGAACAAAAAAGTGGACCGAAATCCACTTTTTTGTTTTCTGCCAGTATGCTTAGAAAAATTTAGCGCGGGCTTGATCTTTTGTTTCTTTACTAGCAGTAAAGGGAATGCGAGTTGAATAACCGGCTTTAGCGGCGACGATCATCTTAGTCGGCCAAGCAAAGATGTCTTGGTTCCATTTTAAGACGGTGTCGTTATAAACTTCGCGGGCCGCCGTAATCTCTCTTTGCAAGTAGCTGTTTTGCTGCATTGCATCGGCTAAAGCACGATGGGCTTTAAGATCCGGATAGGCTTCAAAGGCGACGCGGATGGTGCTCATCGCGGTGTCAAGTTGACCGGCGACTTCATTGCGGTTACCTTCGTTGGGGTTGGCGCCACCGCGGAAAGCGGCGACGGTCTTCATCACATCTTTATCGAGATCGACGGATTTTTCGACGATGCCGACGACGTTTTGCAGAATTTGAACCCTCTGTTCGAGATAATTATCAATCTGCGAAGCATTGTGCTGAATCTTCTGCTGAAGTTGCCGCAGATAGTTGCGGGCGCTGATTTTCATGAAGAGGAAAACAAGGCCGGGAATAATGCCTAAAACCCAGAGAATGATTTCAAACACCAATGAGCCTGTTCCCACTTTCACGGGAATCTGCTTTTCGATTACGTTAACGTCTCTTCCTTCTTGATTGACTGGTCCAGTCATTTCGTCTAGTTCATTTGCCATTTTTAGATACCTCCATCTTTATATTATATATATACTTGGCTAAGTGTTATCTACTTTTTTTTAATAATGTACGCTAAGAATAATCCGACGGTATAGACATCTTTATCGTCGGCGAGCTTGCCTGAGCGCATCGACTCGATCGCTTTTTTGAACTTGTCGGCATATGTTTCTTCTTTTTCTTCGCCGACGGCATTGACGTTGACATCCGTATCCTGCGAGACAGGGATGTATTCTACCCAATTGACTGGCACGTTGTGCGAGCGGCCGTCACCGCCCATCACCGGAATATAATCAGTGCGGTTTATTGTCTGATAGCCATAAGCCGTGACGCGGATCGTATCGCAGAAGCCGCCGCTTTTGACGACCGAAGTCTTTAAGATATTGCGCGTCCCCGATAGTTTATGGGCAAATTCGGACTCGTTCATGGCGTTGACGACATGTTCGTGCTCATAGAAGCTCACATAGCTGTCATAGAGATCTTTGTAGATGTATTCATGGGGTTTGTGCTGCTGATAGAGAGGGATGGCGAGGATTGGGGCAAAAGTGAAGAATACCTGCTTAAAATAATTGTTGTGATAGTCGATGAATAACTTCCGGACAGCATCGTAATCATAGCCGCGAAAGAAACTCGGATTAGGATCGAGATTGACGCCGTGCAGATGTTCGGGATAAATAATGTTAATCATCTTATGTTTGACAAAGTCAAAGTCATCGCCATATGCCACTTCTTTGTCCTTCATTAGCTGCAGGAGTTGCTTTTGGGCTAGAGGCGTAAAAAGGAGGCGAAACTGAACTTCATTGTTGCGATTAGAAGCGCCGAACAAGACTTCGAATTCCGAGTTGCCCATGACGGTGTAATCGCCGCCTTTCTTGACGCTCTTTTCCGACATTTTATTTAATCTTTTGACTTCTTTATTAACTTTCTTTTCGATTTGCTTGTCGTTTAATTCTTCGGCATCAGAATCCTGTCGCGAGAAAATTAAATCGGGTGCCGCTTCATTTCCGTAGACCAAATAAGGTTCCTGGTGATAGTAAGGGCACGGCTTAGTGACGCTGGCTCGGAGCGTCTGCGTGTGGTGATTTGTGACTAAGCGACCATTGACATAAGATGTCGTCGTGTAATGAATGACGAGTTCGCCATAATATGTTTTTGTCCCGAGATGATGGACGAGGTCGTTGGCGAGAAAAAAGGGATTGCCGATGATATCGCCGGATTGGACGTAAAGCGTCGAGCGATTGACATCATGGGCTTCGGAGAGACCGAATTTATTGACGAGATAATCGAGGCGTTTGCTGTCAAACATCTTGTCGAGATTAATAATCGGTACTGTTTTACGAAAAAGATAAACGCCCATACCCGGCGTGAATAAATCGTTTAGAGGGGTCATCTGCGTCCAGGCTTCTTTCATTAAATCCTCGATGATTTTGTCGATTTTGGACTTAATACCGCGCAATTCCTTAAGTTTTTTATTAATAATGACAACGATTAAAACGATAAAAAGGATTGGAAGAGCAAAGCCGAAGACAATCATTAAAATCGGGGCGAGTAAGCTTTGTACCCCTTGAACGAGCATGACGATACCGGCGATGGCGGCGACTAGTCCGGCGACGCTCAGGAAAATAAGAAAGCCGCGTAAAGCGCTTTGCTTGTTAATCTTTTTGACGATTTCGGTGCGCTCGACTTCGTGCTTTTTAATCTTCCGGTTCGTCTCGCGATTGGCTTCGATGTCGATCTGCGATTTCTCGACGAGACCATCAAAATATTCGGTCGTATTTTTGTTATACAAATCCTTGTAGACGTTTTTGTAGGCGAGGAGCGGCTCAAAAATGTTTTCGCCGTCGAAACCCGCAAATTCACTTGTGTTTTCCATAGATTAGTGCCCCTTATCAAGATATAAACAAGCCTAAAGGCGCTCGTTCTTTTTCATTGTAGCACAACCAAAAGAAGACGATTATTTTTTTAAGGAGTTAATTGGCATTTGTTTTCAATAGAAAAATCTATTGATTGTGGGCGAGGCGATAGAAATATTCACCGGCGGTCGAAAACTTGATCGGCAGATATTTAGTGTCCATATAAAATTGAAACACTTCGTAATTATCATAAATCTGAATGTCGCCGCCGATGTCGACGGGCAAATACTGAATCAGTTTCGTCGGAAAGCGATATTCGACTTGCTCGCCCTTATCCGTGCCGCGATACATGTAGAGCTCGCGATTGAGGCTGACGGTGCCGCGCCCCGTCTCCACTAAGCCATTACCTTGATAGCGGACGAGCCGCACCGGAGTCTCAAGAGAATACTCCGGCGTATCGGCAATCAATTTCTCCAATTTCAGGCGCTGTCTTTCATAGTTTTGAAAAAGACTCATCCCGTCGAGCAGACCATATTGGTCATAAACCAATTCGCGATGGCATTTCGGGCAGACGAGTTTGTGCGCTTGACTGACGAGACCTTCGTGACCGCAGTCGGGGCATTGATAGATGAGATTCTCGAGATTGGCGATATCGTTCAGGCGGTAGATATAGCGATGCTCTTGATTATAAGCGCCGGCATCGAATTCAAGGCTTTGGCTAACGGCATCATAGATGCTTTTTTCGTCCATCTGCTCCAGTTGTTCGGCCGTGAAAAGGTGGGCCATGGAAGTAAATACTTTGCCTTTAAAAACTTTGTTTGTCCATGGAGGAGCCATTAGAAAGGCGTTCTTATCATGGACGACATAGACATTAACCTTCGCTTTTTTTAAAAATTTGGCGATAGCGAAAGGCGATTTGAGACTCTTGCCGTGATAAGTGATTTGACCTTCGGGAAAAATGCCGATGATACCGCCTTTTTTTAGTATTTGCAAAGCGCTGGCAACGGCTTTTAAATCGCCTTGATATGAGCAGATGGGAATGGCGCGGGCCAATTTTAAAAAAGGTCGGCGTTCCGGTTCATAAAACATCTTGGCGGCGGCCATATAGTTGATGCGATGGGGATAGACGGCGGCCGTCACATAGACATAGTCGCGAAAAGAAGCGTGATTAGAAAGAATGATGGCCGGCTTTTTAATCTTGATTTTATTGACGAGCCGATTGCCTTGAAAATATGCCGAAACCTTTAGAAGGCCGGCGAGGGGCAGCCACAAAAAAGGATTAGGGCGTTTCATATGTTATGAAAGTGACTCCGCACTTACTGGTTCGGTATCCAATGCAGTTATTTGTTCCTTGATTTTTTGCTGTTCTTTGGCATCAATGCGATAAAAAAGGGAGACGAGAGAACCGATGCCCAGAAAGATTAGAGGAGTTAATGACATAATGAGTTGAATGGCCAATACTGCGCTATCGGGTTGAACCAAAATAGGCTCTCCCCCCGCCGGGCTTTCTTTGAAGCCGGCAAACCCTAAAATGAACATAGCTAAACCGAGGCCGAGTCCTTGAGAAATCTGATTGACTAAATTTGCGAACCCGCTCATTTGACCTTCCACGCGTTTTGAAAACTTTATCTGCCCGGCGTCGGCAACATCGCCAAACATCGCATGAGGAATTAAGCCGGGGGCGCTGATGCCAAACCCCATGACGATGGCAAAACCATATATGACGAATTCATTGACGTTCGGTCGAAGAAAAAGCAGACCAAGTGCCGAAATAATCCAAATTACGGCACCCAAGCGATATGTAAAAGCTTTGCTTTTAATCTTTATCATTTTTAAATAGAAAGGCAGGGCGACAATCTGCGTTGAAAACATCAGCGCTGCCGCAACTAAGCCAACATGATTGGGTCCGCTAGCGGCCATGATGTCTTGTGTTACGTAATAATTTATATAAAAAAAGAAAAGTCCGCTCATGATAGCCATAGCGATTTGCATTAGAAGCAACATCAAAAGGTATTGCCGAAAAGGTTTCAAAGACAAAGGTTCGAATAATGACTTAAAAGTAAGTTTTGTCTTGACGACCGGGCTAATGATTTCTTCCTTGGCAAATAAGCCGCTTAGCAAAACGCTTATTCCGAAAAAGACGCCAAATGAGAGGCTCATGATCTGGTAGCCAAGTCTTGCGTCAGGAACCGAAGAAATAATCAGTCCCGGAATCGCCACGCAGACAATTGAAGAAAAGATACTGAAGCCAAGGCGGTATGAGTTAAAGGATGCTCGTGTTTGATAATCTTTGGATATTTCGCTTGATAGCGAATAATACGGAATCATTACCGACGATTGAACCGCAACGAAAATCAAATATGAAAAGATAATGGCGATAACGTTGAGAGCAGTACTAGAAAAATTAAATGGAAACCAAAGCAAAAACATGGCGATGACAATCAGAGGAGAGCAGACAATTAAATATATTCTTCTTTTCCCAAAGCGCGAATTTGTTTTGTCTGATAGCCAGCCGATGATGGGATCGATGACGGCATCAAAGACGCGGGCGATAATAATAATAAAACCCGCCCAAAAGGCGTCGACACTCAGAAAAGCCAAATAGCCAGTATAAAGAAAATTAATAATATTAAAAGAACCTCCGCCGAATAAATCGGCCGAGGCAAAAGCGATCTTTCGTAGAAAGTTATTCTTTTTCATAATTTCTCCATGTGGTTGATGCATCACTGTTTAAGCATTGTAGAAGAACAGATGGTTTTGGTGAAGAATGTAAATATTTTATCTCAATATATTAAACGCTGTCAGAAAAAGTATTACAAGCGTAAAAAGAGGCGCTGATTAGCAACGGTTATTGAATCTTAATCTTTTTTTTAATCATGCTGATGATTTGAAAAATAACAAATAATGATAAGACCGAAACCGCCAAGTACAAATACATGTAAGTCCGGTCAAACTGGATGTTAAAGAGTTGTAAATTAAAGCCATAACTAGTCTTTATTTGTTCGATGACTTCAAGGGGCATCGTCGCCTCGAGTTTCGTCAGAACCGGCCGCATCAACACGACGCGGAAAAGGCCGGTAGCGTGCGATCCGGGAATCAAATTGGCGAAGTTTTGAATAGAAAGAGGCAGAATGCTGACCGGCATATATGCTCCGATTAGAAAGCCGATTAAAGCGCTGAAGACGCCGGTGAAAGAGGCGGCGGCCGAAGTGTGGTTAAAGAAAGCTGTCAAACACATGACAAAGATGACCGCGGAAAGCGAAGACAAGACTAAAATACCGAATAACTCGAATAAATTAGCCGCCGAAAAAGTCACGCCGCTTGAGACTGCCAAAAAGACCAAGGCGATAATCAGGAAGATAAAGCTTAAAAAGAGCGTGATTAAAAAAGCGCTGATAAAATAGCTCAGCGTTAAATTGACGAGTTTAACGGGCGAGGCGGTGAAGTCGTCGACGATGCGCCGCTCGCGATCGCTGATCGCCACAAACATGCTGTTTAATGAGATGGTCAGCGAAGAGATGCCGAGAATTCCGGATATCATCCAGGCGTTGGCCACCGTCGCGATATCGGCGTCGCTGACGCTTTGACCTTCAGGAATAAAACCCCGAATCGTATTGATTTGAAAATCGCCCATGAACAAGATATAGATGACTAAAATCAGAACTGGGGCCATCATCGAAAAGACGAGGGTCGTTTTATTCTGAAAGAAAATGAGTATATTGCGTTTGGTCAAATGCCAAATGCTATACAAATAATCATCAAAGAGTCTAAAGAGACGATTCTTTTTCATGACTTGTTTCCATCTTCTTTCCGGTCACATTTAGAAAAACATGGTCCATATTTCCTTTTAGCACTTCAAAATCATCAAAAAGAGGAGCGTGCCTCTGAATGATTGACAGCGCTGACATCGGCTTTTCAATAACCACCTCATAGGCACCACCGCGATAGACATATGACAATTTGTCATAGGTTAATATCTGGTTAATTTTTTTGCTTTCTGATGTGATGATGCGAAGGATGTCGCTCGTATAGCGATTCTTTAATTCATCGGGGCTTCCGCTCGCGCTTATTTTCCCTTCGTCAATAATGACGACATGGTCGGCTTTGACAACCTCTTCCATATAATGAG
>Ga0208195_1003037_pt1 | contig 14754 bp, 9 predicted proteins | sample AD_UKC077_MetaG_FD_184441 | JGI IMG/M metagenome (GOLD analysis project Ga0208195, IMG submission 184441) | Active sludge microbial communities of municipal wastewater-treating anaerobic digesters from USA - AD_UKC077_MetaG (SPAdes) (version 2) | ecosystem: Engineered > Bioreactor > Anaerobic >...
ACATCGAAGAATTTTTAGAAGAACCATCTAATAAATATGCTTTAATACCCAATCTTGGATTGACTGATGTCGGATTATTAGCTGTAATTCAAGAATATAATAAATTACTTGTTACTCGCGACAGAATAGCAAGTGGTTCGTCAGATACCAACCCTACTCTTCACAGCATGGAGTCACAAATTCAATCGAGTCGACTTGCCATTCAAAACAGCATTGCCACATCAAGAAAAGGATTGCAAATCAGCATTCGTGAGTTGGACAGTCAATATGCTCTTTTAAATTCTCAGTTGAAAAAAATACCTCAGCAAGAACGAGAATTTATTGAGATTAAACGCCAACAGGAAATTAAAGCTAGCTTGTATATGTTTCTGTTGCAGAAAAGAGAAGAGGCATCTATGAGTATGGCGGTTACCATACCCAAAGCTCAATTGTTGGATGCTGCTGACACTGCCGATAAAACTGCACCTAAGTTATCAATGATATTGGCGGCTTCTTTATTTTTAGGTTTATGTTTCCCCATAGGTGTTTTGTATCTTAAGTTTTTATTTACCACTACATTTAGTGATAGAAAGGAAGTGGAAAGTTTGACTGATGTGCCTATCATTGCTGAACTTGCTATAGAAAAGTCAGAAGATATATTCATCAATCATGACACTAATGCCAGTGCTAATGCTGAGTTATTACGTTTGCTGCGCAGTAAGTTGCAGTTTATCATGAATAGACCCAAAGACAGGTTGGTGATAGTAACCTCTACTGAATCAGGAGAGGGTAAAACTTTTGTAGCAATTAATTTAGCAATATCCATATCACTTACAGGTAAAAAAACACTGTTGATTGGTATGGACTTACGAAAGCCTATGCTTGCCAGTCACTTCGGAATCTCTAATCAGGAAGGGATTTCTTCTTATTTGTCGGAAATAGATGATGATTACCACCACCTTATCCATACCTCTCAAGAATATCCTGATTTACATTTGTTGCCGGGAGGTATTATTCCACCCAATCCAAATGAATTAGTTCTAAGTGAACGTTTTGATAAGCTTATAGCTGAATTGCGGGAACAATATGAATATATCCTCATTGATTCTACCCCTGTAGGAGTGGTGTCAGATACTTTCCTGATTAATCGTGTTTCTAATTTGACCTTGTATGTTTGTCGTGCGAATTATTCAGACAAACGTAATTTTGAATTTTTAAATCGAATATATAAAGAAAATTCTTTAAAACAGCTTTATCTTGTTATCAATGGGATTGACATTGAATCAAGCAAATACGCAAGTAGGTATGCATATGGTTATGGTTATGGTTATGGAAAGAAACGAAAGCAAGCAAGAAAAGTTTGAGTTTAAAATAAATTTTCAATGAAAAATAGCACATCGGTTGAATTGCAAAATTTCTTTGATGATAAAAGAATATTAGTAACGGGTCATGTTACTTATTTATACTCATGGCTTTGTATGCTGTTGCATAAAATGGGTGCTAAATTGACCGGCTTTTCTACTCAAAAACCTGCGAAGCCTAACCTGTATGAAGAGGCTGATGTGTATGAGTTGATGAGTTTCTATGTTGAAAGAACCAACAATATAGATGTTTTAGAGCGTATTAATCACGAGTTTCAGCCGGAAATCGTGATTCAACTTTCTTCCATGTGTGGATATGTGGAAAACCTTGATGTTAGGAATTTGTACACGTTTAACTTGCCGAGGGTTTTAAATACGCTTGAAATGAGTAGGCAATCAAGCCACGTACGTGTGTTTGTGAATTTGATACCAGATTATTTAGATAACACGATATTACAAAAATGTGACAATAAAAAAACGGGAGAAATCGATTTGATGAAGGGAGGTTTTCGATTGATTGAGTTTTTAACTGCCGGCTATCGAAACGCATATTTTAATCCTAATCATTATGATTGTCACAAAAAAAGTTTTGTTAATTTGTCATTTTTAAATCCAATCGGAGGAGGTGATTGGTCAAGAGATAATTTGCTGAAAGATTATTTTACTTCGTTAGAGAAAAATGGGAAAGAACTGGTTGTTCATCCTGGTAGTCGCCATAACCTTGTTCATGTGCTTGATGTTCTGATGAAGGTATTGGACACTGTTTACAAATTATATACTCCTTCAAAAAATGAAATTGTTGATAGTAAAATTGTTAACCAGGAGTCTTTTTTAAAAGACGAAATTTGGATAGCAGAATTTTTAAAAGAATTGTATCATGATAAGGACTTTATCATTAAAACTGATCAAAAGTTTTCATCCAATGAAACAATTATAACCGAAATGTTCCATATGCCCGATTATAAGCAAATTACTGATTGGTTGCCACGCTGGGACGAAAAAACTGCGCTTCTTAAAACCATTGAATGGTACCAAGCCAGAGAAAGAGGTGCCAACATGCAACGGTACAGTCTTAACCAAATTGATGAATTTTTAAATCAGTAAAACAATTTATATTCAATTTTTGGAATTTAGAATGAAAATTTAAAGTTGGTGTGTATTATTTAAACAAGATAATTGGGTGTGTGAAACGTATTACACTGATAATATTTCAGATATTATTTTATAATAAACAATCTATATATGTCTTCGATTAGTAAAATTAAAAACAAAGCAAAAAAAATAGTGGCATCGCACAATAATAATGGTCACGTTTGGCAATTTTCGAGGGTTGGAGGAGTTAATCGTGTTAACTTGATGTCGGGTGCCGACTTGTTGGCGCTTGATCAGTTGGACAAAAAATTATGGGCAGCTTTAAGCTGTCCTGTTGACGGACTTGAGATTGATCCGCAGACTTTGCAGTTAATAGATACGGATAAGGATAATCGCATCCGTGTTCCTGAAGTCCTTGCTGCAGTAAAGTGGATCACTTCTGTTATCAATGATCCTGATGATTTGTTGAAAGAGCAATCAGTATTACCTCTTTCTGCTATCAACAACAAAACTGATGAAGGAAAAATTTTGTTGGCTTCAGCGCGACAGATATTGAAGAATCTTGGAAAACCAAAAGATACAACTATTTCTGTGCAAGATACTTCAAATTTGTCGGGTATCTTTGCTGAGACTCAATTTAACGGAGATGGTATCATTACAGAAAAATCCACTGCTGATGAATCGTTAAAAAAAATCATTACACAAATCATTGCAACCGTTGGCTCATCTTTGGATCGCAGTGAAGAACAGGGAGTATCATCTGATCAGGTGAAGGAATTTTATGAGCAATGTGAGGCATACTGCAATTGGTACAAGTTATCAGAAGACGATCAGAAAAATATTCTGCCATTCGGGGATAAAACTGCTGATGCAGTAGCTGCTTTTCAAGTTGTTGAGTCCAAAGTGAATGACTACTTTTTACGTTGTCGTTTATCTGAATATGATCCTGAGTCGAAGGAGGTGTTTGGCTTGCTTAAATCTCAATATGAGGCTTTTAGTTCCAAGGAGCTTTCAGTCGGCATAGAAGAAATGATCGCCTTGCCCATAGCCAAAATGAATGAGAAGAAATCACTTCCGCTTACCGAAGGCATTAATCCTGCTTGGGAAAATGCCATGAAAGCTTTTTATGATTTAGTGATTTTGCCTCTCTTCCCCAAAAAAACACAGATTACACAGTCTGAATGGGAATCGATTGTACAAAAGGTGAATGTGTACAGAAAGTGGCAGGCGGAAAAACAAGGTGCTGTAGTGGAGTCCTTGGGTATAGAAGAAGTTAGAACGATATTGAAGAATAATCAGCAAGAAGCTCTTCATGCTTTGATTGGAGAAGATTTGGCACTTGAGACAGAAGTGAATAATATGTTAGAGGTTGATAAGTTGACCCGTTTTTATAGAGATATTTTTAAGTTACTGAAAAACTATGTCAATTTCTCTGATTTCTATTCTTTACACACAAAAGCAGTTTTTCAAGCCGGTTGCTTGTACATTGATCAGCGTCGTTGTGACTTGTGCATCAAGGTGAATGATATGGCGAAGCACGGAAGCATGGCAGGACTCAGTGATATGTTTTTAATTTATTGTGATTGCGTTTCACGTGCCAAAGGTGAAAAAATGACCATTGTAGCTGCTTTGACGGATGGCAGTAATGACAATATGATTGTGGGACGTAATGCAGTCTTCTACGACAGGAAAGGCAATGATTGGGATGCCACGATTATCAAAATTATTGATAATCCTGTGAGTATCAAGGAAGCATTTTGGTCACCTTACAAAAAGGTGGGACGATTTATTTCAGAGCAAATTGAAAAGTTTGCCTCCAAGAAGGATAAGGATGTTATGGAAAGTACGACCGGAAAAATTGAAGCAACCGGAGAGAAACTTTCTACAGGTGATATCGCTGCTCCGGCTGCTGCTCCCGTTCCGTTCGATATAGGAAAATTTGTTGGGATTTTTGCTGCATTAAGTTTAGCTTTAGGAGCTATCGGATCATTTTTGATGACGACTGTATCCGGATTTTTTTCATTGAAGTGGTGGCAGATGCCCCTGGCAATAGTTGCTGTTATTTTAGCCATCTCTCTTCCATCAATGGTCCTTGCTTATTTGAAACTTCGTAAGCGCAACTTGGCTCCGGTACTTGATGCCAATGGTTGGGCCATCAACGCCCGACTGGCTGTCAATATTATTTTTGGACGTGAATTGACACATCTTGCTGTCTTGCCGGAAAATTCGAAGGTTAATATGATTGACCCCTTTAAGAAGAAACAGAATCCGTGGTTGTATGCAGTTTTAGGTTTGATAGTGGCACTGATTATTGCCGGAATTGTTTTGTGGTATTTGGGGATTTTGCCTGCATGGATTGGAGCACTTAAGCAGTTGTTAAAATCTATACCCTAAATGCATAGTTAACGGAACTTTAATTCCATAGTTGGGAGGAAAAAGATCTGCATTGGAATAATGACCTATTCTCATCTCTATGTTATACTGTTTTTTGTTGCCGAAAAATGTTGCCAAGCCCATATTATCCATAAAGATAAAATGTTTTCCGACATCATATCCGTCTAATGTTGTTTTTGAAATGAAAGATGGCCCTCCAACCGTGTAGAATAGATAAGTTTCCCAATATTGGGTATGAATAAAATTAATTCGGAATACCGGAAAAACCGAAAAAGTAAAGAAGTTTGTTTCCGGGAAACTTGCATCGGGATTTTTACCGGAAGTCTGCCATACAGAAGCATTGACACCCCAATCCATGGCAAAGAACTTTTTATAGTAAAATATATTACGTTGATAATTTAAAGATAAACCTTGCTTGATATGTACCCTGCCTGCCCAAAAAACTTTATTCAGTGCCTTATTTACACCATATCCCAATACGTTAGAGGTATAGCCGATTTGCATCCATTGTATTTGCGATTTCGTGTTTTCTGTGTCTTTTGGTTGAGCGGACAGATTGTGTGAAATGATGAAAACTGTCAGCGTGAACAGAATCAACTTCAGTCTGTTTGTTATTTCATGCATTATTTAGCTTTTCATGAGAGTTTTGAATACTCATAGATGATTTCAGCAGCTCTTTTAGAGGTACCCGGTTTTCCCAATTTATCTCTTAATTCTTTGTAGGAAAGAATTATTTGTTTGCGATATTTTTCGTCAAATAAAATGCGCTCAATCTCACGGGTTAAGTTTTGGGTGGTAAATAGATGGGCGTACAATTCTTTTACAATTTCTTTTTCTGCCAAAATATTGACGAGTGAAATATTCTTAGTTTTAATAAATATTTTTTTTGCCAAGTATGCTAATCGACCCAACATCACATGATAGACAACTATTTGTGGAGTCCCTATCAGTGCAGTTTCTAAAGTTGCTGTTCCGGAATTGACTATGGCCAAATCCGCATGAAAAAGTAGCTGATATGGATGATGCTTAATAATGGGGTAGTTGTGCCCATTCATATACTCGTGATAAAAAGCCGTATGCACTGAGTTAACACCTGATATAACAATCTGATATTCCGGATATTTGCTGGCGGCAGCAATCATCTTCGGTAAACAGGACGATATTTCCTGCTTTCTACTTCCGGGTAATAAAGCTATAATGGGCTTTTCATTCAGGAAGTATTTTTTCTTGAAATAATTTGTCTCTTCTGTTTTGTCAAGCTGATTGTCAACGAAATCTATAGCCGGATTACCAACATATTGTACCTCAAAATTATGAGAAGCATAAAATTCTTTTTCAAAAGGAATGATGGTGAGCATCTGTGTTACATCGCGTTTTATTCGCTTTACTCTATACGACTTCCAAGCCCATACCGAAGGGGAAATGTAATAATGAACAGGAATGTTGTTTGTATGTTTTCGAACAAACTTGGCTATCTTAAGATTGAAGCCGGGGTAGTCTATTAAAATGACTGCATCGGGTTGAAATTCAAGGATAGATTTTTTACAAAGACGTAGACTTTTTAAAATGCTTGGTAGATTTTTCAAAACTTTCCAAAATCCCATGTAGGCTAATTCTTTGATATGTTTCACAGGTCTGACTGCTGTGGCTGTACGCATCAAATCTCCACCAAAAAATTTGAATGTAGCTTCAGGATCTAATTTTTTTAATTCTTCTATGAGGGATGCTCCGTGTAAATCTCCGGAAGGCTCTCCTGCAACAAGAAAATACTTCATAAGTAATTTATTTGAATATTATTTTATTTATTAGTTTATCCTGCCCATCCTTCTCTGTCTAAATTTCTATAATTAATAGCTTCAGCGATGTGATGGGTGCATATTTGTTCAGAATTTTCAAGGTCTGCAATGGTTCTTGATACTTTTAAAATTCTGTCAAATGCACGAGCCGACAAATTTAATCTTTTCATGGCATTTTTCAATAGTTCTGTCCCGGTTTTATCTATTACAGCATATTTTTTCTGTAATTTTGTGGTCATTTGTGCATTACAGTAAACACCTTCTATGTTTTTAAAGCGTTCTTCCTGAATCAACCTTGCCCGTTTTACCCGCTCTCTGATTTGTTCACTTTTTTCTGCATCTCGCCTTTCAGATAATTTTTCAAAAGGAACAGGCACAATTTCTATATGTATGTCTATCCTGTCTAAAAGTGGTCCCGAAATCCTGCTTAAATATTTTTGAACTGTCCCCGAAGGACATACACAGGTTTTTTCAGGATGGTTATAAAAACCGCAAGGGCACGGATTCATGGAAGCTACCAACATGAAGCTGGCGGGAAAATCAACTGTAAACTTTGCTCTTGAAATGGTAATTTTTCTATCTTCCAGGGGTTGTCGCATCACTTCTAATACGGTGCGCTTAAATTCCGGCAATTCATCTAAAAACAACACTCCGTTATGTGCCAATGATATTTCACCGGGCTGCGGGAAAGCACCTCCTCCCACCAGGGCAACATCCGATATGGTGTGATGCGGACTGCGAAACGGGCGTTGTGCTATCAAAGCCGAACTGTTTTCCATGCATCCTAACACAGAATGAATCTTGGTTGTCTCCAATGCTTCCTCTAAGGTCATGGGTGGCATAATGGTCGGCAATCGTTTTGCCATCATTGACTTACCTGCACCGGGTGGTCCTATCAAAATGATATTATGCGAACCGGCAGCCGCCACTTCCAATGCACGCTTTACATTTTCCTGTCCCCTTACATCCGAGAAATCAATTTCCACACAATCATGTACGTCTTGAAATAATTCATCGGTGTTTATTCTTAAAGGTTGCAATGAGGTATTGTCATTTAAGAATGCAATCACTTCCGTAAGGTCTTGAACTCCATAAACATCAATGCCGCTTACGACTGCAGCTTCTCCGGCATTTTGTCGGGGGACAATCAAGCCTTTATAACCTTCCTCCTTGGCCTTAAGGGCTATGGGCAGTGCACCTTTAATAGGTTTCATACCTCCGTCCAAGGACAATTCTCCCATGATTACATATTGTTCAATCGCATCGGATTTTATCTGACCGGATGCAGCCATAATGCCTACAGCTAAGGGTAAATCGTAGGCGGATCCCTCTTTCCTGATATCTGCCGGTGCCATATTGATGACCACTTGTTTCCCAGGCAACCTTTTTCCTGAAAAGGCAAGTGCTGAGGCAATTCTCTCATGACTTTCCCTGACTGCATTATCAGGCAAACCAACAATTAAAAAACGAATGCCCTGACTGATATTGACTTCAATAGTTACAATAGTCGCAGTGATGCCTTGTACGGCAGCTCCATATGTCTTTACTAACATAGTTAATACGGTATTAATTTTTTAAACAAACAGAATCGCCTGCGAAAATATAACCTTTTGAGGTGCAAAAGGTAAAATGTGAAAGATTTATACCTTTTACGTGAAAAATAAATGAAGAAAAACTAAGTGCTTGTCACCAACACCACCACATAAGCAGTGATGCCTTCCCGACGACCGACGAACCCCATTTTCTCGGATGTGGTGGCTTTGATGGAAATTTGATTAGGTAAGATAGCCATGACTTCAGACAAGGTGGTCTGCATGGCAGGAATATGTGGATTGAGCTTGGGTGCTTCGGCACAAATGGTACAGTCGGCATTACCTAATTCCCAACCTCTTGATCTTAGCAATTGCATGGTCTCTTTCAGTAATATTTTACTATCAATGTTTTTATATTCAACTGCCGTATCAGGGAAGTGATAGCCTATATCGCGCAAATTAGCGGCACCCAAAAGGGCATCGCAGAGGGCATGTATCAACACATCGGCATCCGAGTGACCTGCCAAGCCTAAATGGTAATCAATCTTAATTCCTCCCAACCATAATTCACGGGAAGGTGCAAATTGATGTACGTCATATCCAAATCCGACACGAATATTCACAAGGAGTTATTTGTATAAGAACCGGGGCCAAGCGAGACCGGTAAATTAACGAATCAGATTCTTTAAACCGTACAGGTCAAACGACAAAGAAAATCTCAAAGTCTGGTCGAGCGGATTTGTTTGCGCAATTGATACTACATAAGAAGCATCCAATTGGAAGACATTCAGCTTAAACCCGGCTCCGGCTGTAAAAAATTTACGATTTCCTTTGTACGCATGTTCATTGAAATATCCGGCACGGACAAAGAATTGGTTGTTATAAGCATACTCTGCACCAACAGACCAGGTAATCTCCTGCATCTCTTCTTTGAATCCACCCGGTGCATCATAAAACGACGACAGCATTCCTTGCAAGGCAGTCATATCGTTGTAATAATCTCTATTATCGGCAGTTTTCAAATAATCAACTGTAGGAACAAGATACTTATAAGCATCTGCATTGATGGATATACGCTGGTATTCATCAATCGGATACTCGAATGAGGTTCCCAACCGCAAGTTAGTAGGAATAAAGCTACTGGAAGCGGATTTGTCATAGGTTATTTTAGATCCGATATTGGATAAGTTGAAACCTAAAGCCCAATTGGCATCGCCCGAGTACACCTGTATAGGAAGTCTGTAATACATTGCAACATCCGCCCCAACAGCAATACCGGGATACACTTCAGTCCCTCCGGACATATTTTTGCCATTATTTAGGTCAGAGTAAATAAACCGTAAAGCCACCGCCGCCGAAAAATTCTCAAACAACCTTTGTGAGTATGCCACGTCTGCAGCCAATTCATTCGGATACGCAGATCCCCAATCATTACCTGACCAATCGTACATCACAATTTCACCCAAGGAAAAATACCTTAAAGATGCGCTTAAAGCCCGTTTCTCATTAAATTTCCAATAACCGACCAAATAAGATAAATTGATATCTTCCACCAATTTTCTCAACCATGGCGTAAAAGAAAATGACATCCCTGCATTGCTTTCGATGAACACATATTTTGCCGGATTCCAAAACTGCGAACTTACATCAGCAGTCGTAGCTGCTCCTACATCACCCATACCTGCACCCCGGGCTTCCGGAGAAATGGTAAGTGAGGGAACGGCAATATGAATCGGATGATTTTGAGGTTCTTCTTCCGAAAAAACGCATAAGGATATTACAGACAAAAAGACAAAAAGAGTTGCGAGCTTTCTCATTGTTATAGAATTTCTTTTATTTATGATGTTAGGAATTATATTCATTAAAACACATTAACGTAAAAAAGTCATTTTATTGCTTTGAATAGTTTTATTCTATTACAATTAATTTATTGATTTTGGAATGTGCTGTTTTGGAATCTAAACTTACGCTGACACGGTACAGGTAAATGCCTGTCGGGAGTGATCTGCCCTCAGAATCCGTTACATTCCATGTAATCTCATCTAAAGTTGATTGTGACATAGTCCATATCAGGCGTCCCGCCAAATCAAAAATATCAATTTTAGTATCAAGTACCGACTCAGGACGATCGTGTTGTATAACAAATTTGGTAGAAGCTTTCACCGGATTAGGATAATTATACACATCAAAAATCACCGGCTCTAATCCTTTCACTACTTCAAAATCAATGATTTGACTTGATGAATTGTTTTGTAAATCCCACACTTTAAAGGTAAGCGTATGTTTTCCGTTGCGTAATTCAGGAAGTTTAAACCTGACTGTCCCTTGCGTATAATCACTTTCTGCAGAATGATAGAAATCATTAAGTATATAAGACTGTTCAGAATCTTCGTCAACAATCAACGTGATATCGTGTCCGATGCCGTTTCCAACTTGATTGATACCGCTTATATCGTTTACATGAGCTATGAAAAGGGGTGTTTCGTTTACCTTGTCGCCTGACTTAAATGTCGGACTGTTCAGGTACATTTGAATATCAGGACCTTCTTCATCAAATTCTACATCCGGATTCGTTCCACCCACATAGAAATTTTCAAAATATCCTTGTGCCTCATATCCGTTATTTTCGCAGGAAGCATAATAATTAATCCGACCTGTTCCGTAATTGTATTTGATATCTTTGGGCAACATGAATACCAACTCAAATTGTCCGTCATTAACTTGAACAGCTCCGGAAAATAATTTATTCAGGCGATCCTTGTAAATTATTGTGCTATCTGCTCCATTGTTTTTGTCGTTATTCAAAGTTGTAATGCTTTGAACTTTATCATAAACTATTGCGTTTAAAACGCCATTAAAATTATCAACAAGATTATTATTTTCATCCGCAATATGGCCCTCTATTCTTGCTACCGACAAAGCCCGTAAGGTGTCATTGCCTTGCACATCTACTCCATTGATCTTATCAGTTATAATTTTATACCCAAACTTGTCGGGATAATTTAATCTTACAGACGGATCACCCATATACACATAGGACAATTTATTGATTTCATTACCAAGCTTATTTTTTGCTCTTCTAAATACTTCACCCACCCTCAAATATTCTCCGTTTTCTTTTAAAAATAGAAAATGATTAACCTCTTTATTGATATTCAAATTTTGTGAAGCATATACGGGGCGAGTAGCTGAAAAGATACCTATGCCACCTCCAATCGGATTCAACAATACCCGTTCGCCGGCTGAAGTAGATGGTAAATCGAATTGCAGAAAATTACAGGTTACTGCGACCCATAAAGGCAAGTTTTTATTAGATAGCGTTCTGACGTCTGTGGTAGTTAAAATTTGCTCATTTGTCCAGCCTGTTACACCGGCATGACCGGTAAAATCAAGAACGAACATACCGTTTCTCAACGAATTATGAAACTGGGTACGAGCAACAGGATAAGTCTCACCGCTGGCATTAATTATTTGCTGATAAGCATCCAAATAGATTTTTGTAACCTGAAAAGCCGGATTTTTTGCTGATACACTTGATGCAACAGTTTCTGCTTGTTTAGCATGCAAGGAATTGTCTCCGTCATCAGCCAAAAAGCAAAGTTGATTTTTCCAAATACCGCGATTTTCATTTTTCATGTAATTAATAGTCTTGGTCACTACATCAGTGGCTTCCTGTAGGTTGCTGACCGGGAATCTCCCAACCCCAATATCCAAGGAATGCGCCGATATGTTATCGCCATCTGTATCTTTGAGAAAAGCAAAGTAATCGTCGGTAACATATGAATTTGTTTCCACCAAAGAATTATCAGCTTGATAGGTTAGTACAAAAGGTTCTCCCGAAGATCTCAGTATTTTACGGTTATCATAAGAACCTCTTCCAAACAATAACAAGAAACTGGGGCGTTTGGTCAAATCACCTGATTCATTGGCTCTGTCGTACAACATTTTTAATACCCACCGATAAGCTGTAGCATCCGGTGTCCCGGAAGAAAACTCATTGTAAACCTGTTCGGTAGTCACTGCTTCAACCGTAATTTCTCCCCTTGCATTGTGTTCATTTGCCAATCTTTCTGCTTGCGATAAAAAATTGGGATGTGTAATGATCAGCATGTCTGCCGGAAGCATACCGTGTAAATTCTGATTGGGAACATCTCCCACAACTTCAGGTTTTGGAAACGAAGCAACTGCAGCCGGATTGAGGGCTAAATAAGCTTTATCTGATTGATTGCTGTCGTAAAAACTTAAAGTACCATTGTTTGCTTCAGCATTGATGCGACTGATATTGGTGTGATCGGTGATATCCCAAATTTGCACGTTAGATGTTGCATTACTCAGGATGAACTTGTTATAAGTACCATTGCCTAAATTATCAGGATTTTGAAAACGCATTACATCGCCGGTCATTTTCAAAGCTCTTTTGGCGTTAACTTCCAAATAATTGAGATATCCTCTTGAATTTGCGGCAGACTTATCATATGTAAGCTTAAAATTTTGTATATCTGCTTCAGGCTTAAACGTAAAAAAGCCATTTGCCCCTTTCCCTTTTTCATAATGATCATTAGATTTTGCAGCTATACTTAAGCTTTTTGTTTGCTTGGAATTTAAACTCAGATTGAAAGTGGATGGTGCGGTTGAATTGGCAGCTACATCCAATCTTACTCTCACAGAATTATCGTCTATTACAATGTTGGGAAATGAAAACTTCAAATCCAACGAGAGGATATCCCCAAAGGTTTCTCCGTAAAACACTTTGCCGGAATTTACCAAACTAACCAATTCCTTTTCATGTACAGCAAAATCTATAAAATCATTGACTTCTACAAAAGAACCGCCTGAGGGTAAATTATATTCTTTCATTTCAATTTTACGCCCGGTTCCTACATTTGAACATGTAACAAAATAATAACCGTGAGTTGAATAATGATTGAGTGTGTGTACGTATATCTGCTGCGCTGCATCATACTTCCATGAATTGACTCCTTGTGCATAAAACAAGATATAATCCCCCGTATTGAATATGCCGTCACTTCCTTTTTCCATATGGATGGCTACCTCAGGTAAATCATCAATCTTGGGATGAAGAAAATTTTGGTTCAAAAGCGCACCTCCATATCCGAAAATCTTGACGTCGGCGGGGTTATTCAAGCCCATATCTTTCAAATCATCAAAAGTTAATTTGTAAACTCCGGACTCTTCAATCTTGATTTTTACAAACTTACCTTCAGCCAATACAGAAGTGTTTTTATATGAATGTATCCCTGCATAAGTATGATAAGGACTGAGTCCTAACAAAACGAAAAGTAGAGAAATTATGATCTTATCAAAGTTGAACATGGATTTTATGTATATAAAGTTAATCACTTCAAAATCATTTAATAAACGTAATTTGTTGTTTATTGTTGTTTGAATTAAAAATTCCTAACATTATTTAATTTTAAAATCAAACATTTTTCGATCAAAAATATATCCCTCCAATCTATCGCCTACTTTCACCGGTCCGACGCCGGAAGGAGTACCCGTAAATAAAATATCTCCGATTTTGAAAGTAAAAAACCGACTGGCATACGCAATGAATGCATCAATTGAAAAAATCATGTCTTTTGAGTTTCCTTTTTGAACAGTTTTACCGTTCACGTCAAGCCGGAAATCAATATTTTGGACATTTTCAATTTCTGTTACAGACATGAAATCCCCGATCACAGCAGCATTGTCAAATGCTTTACTTATCTCCCAGGGATAACCCTTTTCTTTTAATTTCCATTGAATGTCACGCGCTGTAAAATCAACCCCAAGACCAATTTCAGCATAATAACGATGTGCAAATTTCTTTGCGATATTTTTACCGAGCCGATTGATTTTGACGATTAATTCTACCTCATGGTGCACATCATTGGAAAAATCAGGAATATAAAAGGGTCTGTTCTTCCTTAGTATTGCCGTATCCGGTTTCATAAACACCATAGGTTCTTCCGGATGGGCATGATCTAGCTCCTTGTTGTGTTCAACGTAATTTTGTCCTATCGCTAAAATTTTCATACGGCTACAAGTCAAGTTCTTTCAATGCATTCAAGCGATTATACATCACAGCAAGATGGGCATATATGGAAGTATTTTGTACGATTACATTTTCAGGAACAACAATCCTATAAGGTGTAAAATTCCAAATGGCTTTGATACCACCTTTCACCATGATATCCGATACCTCTTGCGCTTTATTCACCGGAACGGTTAATATCCCAATGTGGATACCTGTTTGTTGCTGAAGTTCTGTAAATTTATCAATATGATGAATGGGTATGTGATTGATGGAAGTCCCTGTCAGTTCCTGCTTAACATCGAATCCTGCCTTGATTTCCATACCGAATTGCTGTAGTCCGTTGTCGTGCATGAGGGCACCACCCAAATTACCCACCCCAAAAAGATAAGCCTGATGCGAATCTGTAAAACCAAGAAAATGTTCCAATACTGCAATTAACTCATTGACATCATAACCGACACGCGTCCTGCCGGATATTTTGACAAATGACAAATCTTTGGCAACCATCGAAGCATCCACAGCAATACTTTTTGCAATACGAGTTGACGACAGGAATGACTCAC
>Ga0208195_1003038_pt1 | contig 14752 bp, 13 predicted proteins | sample AD_UKC077_MetaG_FD_184441 | JGI IMG/M metagenome (GOLD analysis project Ga0208195, IMG submission 184441) | Active sludge microbial communities of municipal wastewater-treating anaerobic digesters from USA - AD_UKC077_MetaG (SPAdes) (version 2) | ecosystem: Engineered > Bioreactor > Anaerobic >...
CGGCATTCTTCGAACGCCACGGCGTATGCCTGTCGAATGGTAAGGACTTTGGCGCACCCGGCTTTGTGCGCCTGAACTTCGGATGCCAGCGCAGCACCCTGGCCCGAGCCCTGGAACGGATGGAATCAGCAGTGGCAGGGCACCGGGGATAACCCAGGGACGGAGCAGGGCTGAGCCGCCCATGCCATACAGGACACCCAAGTGCGGCAATATCCTGCCGCACTTCTCTTTACTTATGCTGCCCCAATATCTGCTGAGTTCCCGAGTTATTGTAACGAGGCAGGGGTGGTGACGCCCAGTTTGGCATAGAGATCCATCTGGCGTTTCGTTATTTCGCCGGCCTGCCGTTGATGACCTGGCACCTCATTGGTGGGTTCGAATCCCACACCTCCCACATATCATCTTCTATTTCTATCTTAATAAGCTTGACAATAACCATTATGATAATATAAATACACTAGTGTATTTATATTATCAAGGAGGGTGATTATGAACTTCAATACTAAAACAGTCGCCCGTATTCTCGGATTAACAACCAGACAAATTGGTTATTGGGACAAAACAAATCTGATCAAGCCCTCGGTGCAAGAAGCTGCCGGGTATGGAAGTGTCAGGTTATATTCGTTTTCTGATCTCATCCAGCTGAAAGTAGCCAAGACGCTCAAGGATGCGGGTATCAGTGTTCAGAAAATGAGAAAAGCGCTCATTTACCTGGAAAAGAATATGCCAGACATCGATAAGCCCCTGGCGAACCTCAAATTCTTAACTGATGGGGAATCGATATTTGTCATTACCAAAGATAAAAAAACGATAATCGATACACTCAACCGTGGTCAGGTGGTGTTCACGTTCCTCCTGGACGACATCATTAATGAACTCAAAGGCACCGTGAAGCCCTTCTACAGTCATCGAAAGTATGAGGTAAGTTGCAAGGGGCGGAAATATCCCGTTATACTCCATGAAGATACCGAGGATGGTGGCTATTGGGCAGAATGCCCTGAGATCCCGGGATGCGTGTCTCAGGGCGATACTATCAGAGAAACCCTTGAGATGATCAAGGACGCTATCGATGGATGCCTTAATGTGATCAAACAGAATGAGAACATCTCCAAGGCCTTATGAAGGGGCTTCATAATTTAAAGCCTGAGAAAGTCATCAAGGCTTTCGAAAGAGCTGGCTGGGAAGTGAAGAGACAAACAGGAAGTCATATCATATTAGGCAAGGAGCATTATCCGTTGATATTGTCCGTTCCAGTTCATAAGGGTAAGCCCCTCAAACACGGTTTACTTTGCAAGCTCATTGAGGTCTCCGGGTTAACTGAAGAAGAATTCCTTTCGTATTACAAATAGAGATGGCTGCGGTCCGGAGAGTGCCTTGTAGCACCTGTAAAGCAATGCATGGAGTCTGGGAGGTGAAGCTCTAATCAACGGATAAGTTGTCCTAAGGTAACCATATAGAATTATAATCCATCTTTATGTTCCCTGGTCGTAAATCTGGTCGGGATTATCATTCAGAAAGCGGTCTTAACGGGGCTCAAGTCATCTAAAATTGGCAGTATAAGGCGTCACAGTGCGCTCTCACGCCGGAGACAGGGGTTCGACTCATTTTGGGTCTACCAACATTAAGCCAAGGGATTACAGAAAAATCTGTGCCTGTATCGGGGTCGTCCATACAGATGACACCGCCAATGTCATATGTAGAAATCCGACCATTTAACTGACCCCATGACCTGCATGAAAAACCACCTTATCCTTTTCGGATAATTCGAAAACGGAAAGGTACAGGCAGGCATTAGAACAGAAAACCGGTTTTGACATACCGGTTGAACCATGGTACTCTTTTTTCACCCATCTTTGCTGCTCATCATGAATATGATCGTATGACTGGGGATTTTCCCCTGTTTGTTTCTGGAAGATTTGTAAGAGGAGATGAAGAGTACAACCACACCCGGGGCTTACAAGACCACCCTGAAGGACGGACGTGTGCCTTTTTTCTGCCGGGACAGACGCAGGCTCAGGTTTTCAAGGCGTGCATAAGATGCAGAAAAAGGCTTGATCGACCTGTCTTTCTCGTAAGCTGAGCAGCAATGCAACGGAAATGAGAAACTTGCCGGAGGCTGCGGCTAAAGGGGTGGTGCCGGTCAATCTTCAGATCATGTTCCGGCTCGACAGATCCGGGTTTGCATAGGGGGTTTCATGCCGTCAAAGATAATCTATGAGCGGTTTCTCTGGTTTCACAGCCAGGTGAAGCGGGGGAGGTATCCAAATGCAGCCACCTTGGCACGGCGTTTCGAGATCTCTGTCAAGACAGCACAGCGTGACATTGCTTTTATGCAAGACAGGCTCTTTGCGCCCCTGGCATATGATTTTTCGAGGCGCGGCTATGCATATGAAGCTGCAACCTACGAACTGCCCGCTTCATGGCTCAGTGCAGATGAGCTCCTGGCCCTGCTCATCTCATTCAGGCTGGCATCCACCGTGCCAGACAGAGGTATGAAGACCAGGATAAAGACGTTTCTCAACCAGGTGCTTTCCCTGTATACGCATGAGGTGCCCATCAGTCTGGAAGGGCTTGGAGAGAAGGTCTCGGTCAAGAATATCGAGTATTCCATAACGAGCGAGAAGACCTTCCAGCAGGTGCTCGATGCCCTGCTTCACTCCCGGACGGTGAGGATCGAGTACTACTCGCCCCACCAGGATGAAATCACCAGCCGCGATATCCTGCCCCTGCACCTGCTCTCTTACATGGGCACCTGGCACATCATCGCCCATTGCAGCCTGAGGGGTGAGCTTCGCGACTTCGCGCTCTCAAGGATACGTGCCATCGAGCCGTCCGCCATCCACATCCCCGTGCCTCCCGGAACAGATTCTATCAAGGAATATCTGAGGTGGAACTTCGGCATCCTGAGCAGCGCCGAGTCTATCGAGGTATGCATCCGGTTTGCCCCGGGCATCGCGCCTTGGATTCAAGAGCAGGTGTGGCATGCAAACCAGACTGTAGAGCATCAGCCGGACGGATCGCTCCTTCTCAGATTCTCGGTGGCTGATTTCCGCGAAATAAAAAGGGAAATCCTCAAATACGGCTCACAGGTGGAGGTGGTCTCACCCCCGGCCCTCAGAGACGAGGTGAGAGATGAAATCAAAAAAATGAACAAACTCTACACCTAGGACACTCTATGGGGGGGGTGGTGTGTTAGGAAAAGAACAACATGCTGGACAAGGGATAAAGATGAGGGGAGGCATGTTTTTCAAGGTAAAGGCATGAAGGTGCTGATTTCGGAAGGGTATCCAGAGCTCTTACGGAACACCAAGGACAGGGTTCATTCGGCTCAGTATGCTGCGATCAAGGAAGTGAACAGGGGAATTATAGCCCTGTACTGGGACATCGGACGGATGATTGTGGAGAAGCAGAACGACATCAACTGGAGAAATGCGGCTATCAAACAGCTTGCAGCAGATTTGGATGAATACCCATTTGATTTCCTTGAACTTGGCGAAGAGCATTCAGAACCGGAAATCGAGCAGGCCATGATAAGCAGGATAGATCACTTCTTTAGGGAAATGGATGGCAATTTCAGTTTCCTAAGCAACCAGTATCGGCTTCAGGTGAGCGATAAGAAATACTCCATCGTTCTCCTTCTCTTTCCAACGCAGGCTGCAGCGCCTTGTAGCCATCTAGCCGAAGAGCTCGGAATTCCAGCCGGAATACATCGACAAGACGCAATTATCCCTTGCTGTGTTCATTACCCTGGTGTGCATAACTCTCGAGAATCAGTCAATCGGCATAAAAGCAAGACCGAGAACCGAATTATCGTGGAGTATGCGTTCAAGAACTCAGGAAAACCAATCGGAGTAGACGAATACCGGATAGTAAGCAAGCTGCTCAAGTATCTGAGAAGGTATTTGCCAAAGCCGGAGTAGATCTAAGTGCTATTGAGGGATTTGGATAATAAGTGTTCAGAAAGATTTCTTATACATGATCTGAAGAGAGATGTCATTTAAGCTGCTGAAAATAATAGAGTAGTTCTTAGGAACTCCGTCGGAAGAAGGAGCAAGGTTAGATGAACAAGAGTTCAGCCCCTAGCTATTTCTGTTACTGGGGAAAAACCGAGAAGGGAACAGGTAAGTATCATCTTCTGCCTTATCATTGCCTGGATGTAGCAGCAGTAGCATCGGCATGGTGGGATAGTAGTCCTGCAATAAAAGGCAGTTTCTGTCTTAACAGTGCACTCAAGCAAGAGCAGATCAAGGCTTGGGTGATATTCTATATAGCTCTCCATGATTATGGAAAATTTGATGTACGTTTCCAATTGCGTGCAAGGCCTGTGTGGCAGTCACTTTATCCAAATTCGAAAGAAATCGGATCTCTGCCTAGTGTCAATGAATGTAAGAGCTATTTCCATGGCGAAGGCGGCCTTTTCTGGTTTATCCAGGATCATGAAAAATTGTATAATCATAATCCTTCCGATGAAGGACTGGATTTTCTCAATAGCATTGATGAATCAGTGTCTGATCAGAGGTGTGCCTGGAAACCTTGGATAGAAGCGGTAACAGGTCATCATGGCCATATCATAACCTCAGAATATATCCCTGATACATCATTACCACCAACATGTGATAAAAGCCTTGGCCGAATTGATTGTAATGCACGATACGAATGGTTGCATACTTTGGAAGAATTGTTCCTAAAGCCTGCCGGACTTTCTTTTTCCGAAATCCCTCCTTTGTGTTCATCAATATTTTTGGCAGGTTTCTGCTCTGTTGCAGACTGGCTTGGTTCCCGATGTGATGAGTATAACTTCACTTTTTGCCAAGAGCCTCAGGATTTACTGTCATATTTCCAAGAGCGATGTGAGGCAGATGCAATCCGCGTACTGGAACTTTCAGGTATCATCGGACGCGTTCGGCCATATGTAGGTGTCTCGGCTTTGCTCGATTCTGAAAAGCAACCGCGTTCAATTCAGACTCTGGTGGATAGATTACCACTGAAGGCAGGCTTAACTCTTGTAGAAGCACCAACCGGGAGCGGGAAGACTGAGGCTGCGTTGTCTCATGCCTGGCGTCTGATTGCTGCAAACATGGCGGATTCAGTCGTATTTGCTCTTCCGACCCAAGCAACAGCCAATGCCATGCTGGGGCGTCTCAAAAAGATTGCGCCGTTGATTTTCAAAGATCACCCCAATCTATTGCTTGCCCATGGGTTAGCACGATTCAACAAAGATTTCATAAAGATCAGACATTCTGTGATGGAAGATTGCGAGTCGGAAGATGGATGGATACAGTGCTGCCAATGGCTCACGGAAAGTCGTAAGCGTGTATTCCTTGGGCAGATAGGCGTTTGTACGATCGATCAGGTGCTTATATCGGTTCTCCCAGTCAGACATAGGTTTGTTCGCGGTTTCGGAGTCGGGAGGAGCATCCTCATTATCGATGAGGTGCATGCATATGATGCCTATATGTATGGTCTCCTGGAAGAAGTATTAAGGCAGCAGAAAGAGTCGGGTGGCTCGGCGATTCTCCTTTCTGCGACTCTGTCTGAGAACCAGAGGAAACAGCTCCTTGCAGCATGGGATTCAATAACGTTGGAGCAACGAGGGAAGGATACGCCATATCCTCTAACGATTTGGACTGATGGAAATACAGCGATACCATTCAAACTCGATATAGAATATCATCCTGATGAAATTAGGATTACGATAGAAACGATTCGATCTCCTGATATGGAACCTGACGAAGCTCTACTCAGCCGCATTGTGAGTGCCGCCAAAGTCGGGGCACAAATTGGGATTGTCTGTAATCTTGTAGGAACAGCACAAAAGTTGGCGCGCAGACTGCGCAGTATGACATCCCTGCCGGTTGATCTTTTTCATGCACGCTATTGCTATGCGCACAGGCAGGAAAAAGAATTGAGTGCAATCGAATACTTTGGTCCCAAGGGTAAGCGCTCAACAGGTCGTATCCTGGTAGCTACACAGGTTGTGGAGCAATCACTAGATCTTGATTTCGACTGGCTCATAACCCAGCTTTGTCCGGTTGATCTCTTGTTTCAACGCCTGGGCCGATTACATCGCCACAACCGATCGAACAGGCCTTTCGGCTGTGAGGAACCGCGCTGTACGGTTTTGTTGCCTCAAGGGGATAACTACGGACTTCACGGAAAAATTTACAGCAATACTCGTGTTCTTTGGCGTACAGCAGAAATGCTGCTGTCAGCACCGGATGGGGAAATCATATTTCCTCAGGCCTATCGCGCATGGATCGAGGCAATCTACCGGAGAGAAGCTTGGGAGGATGAGCCTCCGGAGCAAACAGCAGAATTCGACGCTTTTATAGACAACGTCGAATCCGTCAAGAAATATCTTGCCAGGCAGATGCTTGAAAGGACATGGGGCATGATTCCCTTTGCCGACACAGATGATGCTGTCACAGCGGTTACAAGGGACGGCGAAATGAATCTAAATGTCATTCCGTTTTGCCTTACTCCACAGGGGAAGATGCTGATGGATGGGACAACTTTTGAATCGCTTGACGAATACCAACAGCTTGAAGCTCTGGTATTGAACAGCGTTGGAGTGCCTGAAACATGGAGATATTGGCTCGCAGATGCCGTAGATGGTAGGCATTGGCTTGAGATGAAGTTTGATGGGGGTTGTTTTCGCGGGAGATCAAAAGGTGTGACCTTCCGCTATCACAAAGACACAGGACTGGAGAAGGAGGAAGATCGATGAATCTATTGACTGATCAATGGATACCTGTCCGTCCGTTGGAGGGAGGTAGCTTGGAAAAGCTAACCCTACAACAGTTGCTTTGCGAGGATAGTAAATGGGAGTTGTGCCTGCCGAGAGATGATATGGAGTTGGCTGCTTTACAACTCTTGATTTGCATTACCCAGGCAATTCTAACTCCACAAGATGCACTTGAGCTGAGTCAAAGGATTGCAAGGGGGATTACGAAACGAGAATACGATACAGCCATTCAGCCTTATCTGGACTGGTTCTCCCTTGATCATCAGAAACATCCTTTTATGCAGGTTCGAGATATAACTGCTAAGGAAATTACACCCATGGATAAGTTAATGGCAGGATTGACCGGTGCTACGAATAGTTGTTTCATCAATCAGCCTGACTTGGCAAAAGGTTTATGCGGGGGTTGTACAGCGATTGCCCTGTTCAACCAGGCATCATGCGCTCCCAGCTTCGGTGGCGGTTTCAAAGGTGCACTCCGGGGAAGTTCACCTATAACCACCCTTATTCAGGGAGATCACCTGAGACGAACAATCTGGTTGAACGTACTCAGTAACGAAGAGATCTTGAATACTATCCCATGGCATTCTGAAACTAATGACCAGAAACCCACGTGGATTAACCCCATCAGGGCAGGAGAAGTATTACCTGCTCAGGGAATAGGATTCATTCGCGGTTTGCTGTGGCAACCTGCTCATATAGAATTGTCATCACCTTTTGCTGGAAGAATGTGTTCATGTTGCGGCTTCTCTACTGATATTGTTTACTTGTCTTTTAAAAAGGCCAAATTCAATTATACGATTGAAGGGAAATGGCCTCATCCTCATTCCCCGAGGGTAATGACGATAAAAAAAGGGGTGCCGGAAGAGAAGTTTGCTGCATTCACAACATCGGCTCCCGCATGGACACAGCTAGCAAGATTCGTAGTGCAGCAACAGTTAGACGCAAACAATGCTGAAGGGCAACAGCCTGCTGCCGTTATCCTTCAGGCAAAGAAGATATTAGGGCCACAATCGAGAAAGCTCCATCTCATAGTTGGAGGTTACCGTAACAAAAAGGCATCCGTGCTTGAGAGACGTCATGAGGTTTTTACCCTCAATCATGGTTGGGACAGAAAGACCGAGGTAGTTCATTATCTGGTTTCATCAGGACGAGGTTACCGAGATGCATTGAATAAGGCGATATACTCCTTTGCGAATGGCCATAAAGATATAAAAGCAAAAGGGGCTGGTATAAGGATTAATCAGGGGGTGGAGGTTCAATTCTACCGCAGGTCCGAACCAACCATTGAGGACACACTTGCCCGTATTGACTTTGATAATCCCGAACCGCAGTTAGCGATCATGCGTCAGTCACTGAAACGAATTGTTGAGGAGCTTTTTGAGAATTCAGTCCGACCCTACCTGAACGATCCGGAACTGATACGCACCAGGGCTGTTGCCCGGAGAATATTACATAAACATCTCAATGATCTTGAGCCACAGAATAATAAAGGAGGGAATGATGGAGCAACAGAAATTACCTGATTTTATGGCGCTCTTTAGTACGTGGGAGAAGCTGCCGCCCGGTCCGAAGGCTGAACTCAGGCGCATCGGTAGACCTGAAGACTTGATTGAGGTACCGGCATTTTACCGCCTCTTTAGTGGCAGAGCAGTAAATGAATGGGAAAAGCAGGCGTATCAGCGGATGATTTTCTGTCTGCCTCATATCAGACATGCAGATAATGAGGTGGGCCTGGGCAGAGCTCTGGCTTTAGGGAACAGTGTAAGCGAGAAAAGGCTTTTTCAGGTTGTCCGTTCTGAACCCCCGAATGATATGATTCAGTTGCGCCGAATTCTGCAAATGACAAAGCCGGTTGCAAACTGGCTCAAGGTAGCAAACCTGCTCTGGTATTGGAATGAAAGAAGCAAACGTGATCTTTTGGAAGAGTATTTCATTTTCAAACCCAAAGAAAAGTAACTGCTATTTTATAAAAGGAGAGGATATATGAGTAAAAACTTCATCAATTACCATATCCTGATTTCCCACAGTCCCTCGTGCTTGAACAGAGATGATATGAACATGCAGAAATCAGCGGTTTTCGGTGGTAAGCGTCGTGTACGTATATCCAGTCAGAGTCTAAAACGATCAATCCGCAAAAGTGATTACTACCGAGAGAAACTGGGTGAACCCAGTATTCGTAGCAGAGATCTATCTTCATTAAAAGATGAGTTTATGGATTACTTGAGAGATGAATTTGATGAAACGATAATCATGGAAGCTCTTGAGAGGTTTGTAAAAACAAAAGCCGGCAACGAAAATGAAAATGAAGATAGTATAGAGGGGGAAACAGAACCAGTCACCGATAAAAAGATTGCGGTGGCCCCTTGGATTAAGGATGAATTCAAGATGATCTGTAAAATTGTTAAGGAAGCTAAAGAGGAAGGGTTAACCTTGGAGGAAAATGAGAAGGCGAAGCAGGCATTTGATAAGCAGAAGGGGAAAAAGAAAAAGCCACTTGAACATTTCATGGAAATTGCTTTAGGAAAAAAGATTGAAAAAAAACTCGAGGCTAACAAGCTTGCTTTATCAAAAGCTATAGGTTCAGCAATTGATGTGGCACTTTCTGGTAGGATGGCTACATCGGGTCTTATGTCAACAATTGACGGAGCTTTTGCTGTTGGTCATGCTATCACAACACACTCGGTTGACGCGGACATTGATTGGTTCACTGCGGTCGATGATTTACAGGAGCTTGGCTCAGGCCATCTGGATACTCAGGAATTTTCAAGTGGCGTCTTCTATCGTTACGCAAGTCTCAACATTTCCCAGCTACAGGAAAACCTTGGGAATGCATCGCGAGAAGAGGCACTGGATATCGCAGCCCACGTTCTAAATTTGATGGCTACAGTGGTTCCTTCCGCCAAGCAACAGTCTTTCGCAGCATACAATTTGGCCGATCTGGTAATGGTTTCGTTTTCTGATATCCCGGTATCGCTCGCAAACGCCTTTGAAGAGCCGGTCAAACCGGGACCGGGATTCATAAAACCATCAGTCAAGGCTCTGCAGGATTATTGGGAGAAAGTACATAAAGGGTATGGATTGGATGAACGCTGTGCTCAGTTCGCTCTTGGGCATAACACACCTGAGGGGATGAAGAGCATGAATACCTTGGAAAAACTGGAAGCATGGGTTCGAACCGATGGAGAGGGGTAAAATATGGGAGATTTCCTCATACTCAAGCTGCATGGACCTATGCAGGGCTGGGGAGAGCATACCTTCGAGGGAAATCGCCCTTCGGCCAATTTTCCAACTAGGAGCGGGGTGTTGGGACTACTTGGCGCATGTCTTGGTATACGACGCAATGAGAGGGAAAGGCTTCAGACATTGGCGGATAGCATCGGCATGGCAGTCAGGGTTGATGAAAGGTGCATAACACGTAAGGATGGAACTACAAGTCGGCTGAAGGCGGTGAAGATCACTGATTACCATACGATAAAGGACGCTCGAGAAGATTACACCGGGTTGAAAAGCCATGACACCATTCAAACGTGGCGAGAATACCTTTTTGATGCTGAGTTCACCGTGGTGCTCTGGGATCAGCCGAATGCCGCTCTTATTCTCGACGATGTGGAGAAAGCTGTTAAATGCCCATATTTCACACCTTATCTCGGGAGGCGCAGCTGTCCAATCACACGACCTCTGTATCATAGTCGTCTCGAAGCATCAGATGTCCTGGAAGCATTTAAGACGGTTGCTCCGCATGGCGGAACCATATACAGCGAGGCTAAAGCGGACGTGCGAATGAAGCGTGTTCGTGATGTACCATTGATCGACCAGCCACGACAGTTTGCCGCGAGAAACCTCTACATACACGGAGGCGAATATGTATCTGAGTAAAGTGCTGATAAAGGGTGCTGCTTGCCGCAATCCCTATGAGATCCATAAGGAATTATGGAAACTGTTTTCTTATGATGCTGATGCAGACAGAGATTTTCTTTTTAGGATTGAACATGCAGAGCATAACGCTGCTGAAATTCTAATGCAGTCATGTCGTCAACCGGAACAGTCGTATCCTACAGTACGAGTTCTCGCATGTAAGGAATACTCTTTTTCTTTACAAAGAGATCAGCAGTTACGTTTCCTCCTCGTTGCCAATCCTGTGAAGACAATAAAAGACGAGAATGGGAGAATAAATGCTAAAGGAGGACCGAAAAGCTGCAGAGTTCCCCTTGTGCGGGAAGAGGAGCGGCATGCTTGGATCGCACGGAAGTTTCAGGGTGCTGCCATCCTTGAGACTTTGTTCATTGATCCGGTTTTCCCTCTCAGGTTCAGAAAGGATAAAGAAGAACGGACTGGAAAGATTCAACCAGTCAGCTTTAAGGGTACTTTGAAAGTAAAAGAGCCGATGATTTTGCATGAGCTCATTAAAAAAGGGATAGGCCCAGGAAAAGCCTTTGGATGCGGACTGTTGTCTCTGGCGAGGAAGTGAATATAAAATTGAGAATGGCGGTTCCTAGAGTGGCTGTCAAAGTAAGACATGATCTTTCGTAAAGGTGTTATTGAGGGCATCGGCCCCTCCAAAACTTTCGGCTGCTGAATGATGCTTGTACGCAGGTCATAATAAATCGCGGATAGGCTCCTCAAGGAGATTGAACAATGAAGTCTTTTGACCGCGTTTTTCTCGAACGCCAGGCAATCCCGATCGAGTTCGCTGGAACCCTTCGCTTGCTGGGAGAATATCGCGGCAGGCAGGATCTCTTTACGAAGCAGATGCCTCAGGTTCTGAACACCCTCAGGCAGGCGGCTATCATCCAGAGCACAGAGTCATCAAACCGGATCGAGGGAATAGTCGTAGAGAAAAAACGTTTAAAGCCCCTACTGGAAAAAGACTCGCCTCCTGAGAACCGCTCGGAAGCCGAGGTGATCGGCTATAAGAATGTCCTGGCCTGGATTCACACAGCCTACGATCGGATTGAGATTATGCCGGAGACGATCCTCAAGATTCATCGTGATATGTTGAGCCGAACGGATCTCCCCGCAGGTGCCTGGAAACGGCGTGACAACACGATTGAGGAGCGTCTTCCTGATGGACGGTGGGTTACCCGTTATGTTCCTGTATCAGCACGTGAGACTCCATTTTACATGAGTGAGCTGTGTACCCGATTTGGACGCCTGTGGGAAGAAGGTCGGATAGACCGCCTTCTTATCATTTATGCCTTCATTCTCGATTTTCTCTGCATCCATCCTTTCACAGATGGAAACGGGCGGGTTTCCCGGTTGCTCACCGTGCTTCTGCTTCATAAAAGCGGTTACGATGTGACCAGATATATCAGCCTTGAACGTCTGATCGAGGAAAGTAAAGAAAGCTATTATGATGTGCTGAATCGTGTATCCGCTCAATGGCACAAGGCCGGTCATTCTCTTGTGCCCTGGTGGGAGTATAATCTCGGGCTTTTGCTGGCAGCATATCGGGAGTTTGAAGATCGCTTGGGTTCTGTGCGGTCAAGTCGCGGTTACAAGACAGCCTGGATACGGGAAGCCGTTGAACAGCTTCCCAATGAGTTTGAGATGAGAGAGCTTATCCGGGCATGCCCGGGAGTCAGTCGTCCGATGATTCGTACCGTTCTTGAAGCACTACGTTGTGAAGGCAAACTGAAGACCCTGGGGACAGGCCGCGGGGCCAAATGGCAAAAGGTGATAATATCCGATAAACGTGATAATAAACGTGATAATAAGAATGGCTGAAAATGGCTGAACCTATTCTTCCGCCTTTGAAGCCGATCCCCATGAAGGACAGAGTGTCCATACTCTTTGTGGAGAAAGGCAACCTCGATGTTCTGGACGGCGCTTTCGTAGTGGTGGATAAGAACGGGGTCAGGACACACATCCCGGTCGGAGGTGTCGCCTGTCTCATGCTGGAGCCCGGCACCCGGGTGTCTCACGCAGCCGTTAACCTTGCTTCGCGGGTTGGATGTCTGATTGTCTGGATCGGTGATGCAGGGGTGCGGCTTTATGCCGCCGGCCAGCCGGGTGGAGCTCGGGCGGACCGTTTGCTTTATCAGGCTAAGCTGGCTCTTGACGATAATGCCCGTCTCAAAATCGTCCGCAAGATGTATGCAATGCGATTCAAGGAAGAACCGCCTGCAAAACGCAGTGTAGAGCAATTACGGGGAATCGAGGGGGTGCGAGTCCGCAAAATGTATGAGCTCCTGGCAAGGCAGTATCGGGTGGAATGGAAACATCGCAACTATGATTATACCCAATGGGAAAGCGGCGATATTCCAAACCGGTGTTTGAGTTCCGCCACTGCTTGTCTCTATGGTATTTGCGAGGCTGCGATTCTGGCTGCAGGGTATGCACCGGCAGTCGGTTTCATTCATACCGGCAAGCCGCAGTCTTTTGTCTACGATATTGCTGACCTCTTCAAGTTCGAGACTGTAGTGCCGGTCGCATTCAGGATTGCTGCCCGGAAGCCGCGTGAGCCTGAACGAGAGGTTCGGCTGGCCTGTAGAGATATATTCAGGCAAACAAAGTTGTTAAAGCGCATTATTCCGACGATAGAGGAGGTACTTGCAGCCGGGGAGATAAAAATGCCTGAGCCACCGCCTGAATCCGTCGATCCGGCAATACCGAACAAAGAGGGCATAGGCGATGCTGGTCATCGTGGTTGAGAATGTGCCTCCACGGTTGCGCGGACGATTGGCGATATGGCTGCTTGAAGTGCGTGCGGGTGTCTATGTGGGCAAAGTGTCTCGTCGTGTACGGGAGATGATCTGGAGTCAGGTCGAAGCGGCTATGGAAGATGGGAACGCTGTGATGGTGTGGAGTACGAATACCGAATCCGGATTCGATTTCATGACGCTGGGCAAAAACAGGCGGATACCGAAGGAAATGGACGGGATCAAACTGGTCTCGTTTCTCCCTGACAATGACGTATCTGCAATGCAAGAAAAGTAACGACACGACAGAGGAGTAGTTTTGCCTACCCATATCAGTTTATACCAGGTGAATGGCTATGCCCAAATATCGCAATAAAATAAGACTCAAGAAATACATAATGAAACACTGGGAATGCGATCCACTCACTGAGTATCTCATCTGCAAAGGATTCAATGATGAGATAGTTGGATCGGATTGGAAATATTTGTTTGCTCATAGGATAAGAAAAATCTCCGTAGATTTTGATCTGAAGAATATCTGACGTTATATCAGATAATTACAGGAAGTGTGTGTTCCCCACATGCGTGGGGATGAACCGTATACAAGAAGGCAGGCGGCGATGAACTGGTTGTGTGTTCCCCACATGCGTGGGGATGAACCGACCATTCCCACGGGCGGTTTTGGAAAAATGATGTGTTCCCCACATGCGTGGGGATGAACCGGATAGATACGTTGCCTATGTGCAGCTTCAGGAGTGTTCCCCACATGCGTGGGGATGAACCGTTCGCTGTCCCTTGCGATTGAGGCTGGAATGTGTGTTCCCCACATGCGTGGGGATGAACCGCTCCAGGAACAGCACAAGCCCATGTTCCCGCTGTGTTCCCCACATGCGTGGGGATGAACCGAGCGCATTTCAGTTTCACTCCCAGCAGATGCCGTGTTCCCCACATGCGTGGGGATGAACCGCGAACCGTCAGACTTGCGAATCTCAAAACCTAGTGTTCCCCACATGCGTGGGGATGAACCGCGCAGGAATGTTTTCATCGAGGTCGTGGGCACGTGTTCCCCACATGCGTGGGGATGAACCGCCCAACATGAACCACGGACGCCTCATAGGGCAGTGTTCCCCACATGCGTGGGGATGAACCGTTGTGGTGAACGGGTCTGTCGGAATAGTACCGGTGTTCCCCACATGCGTGGGGATGAACCGTTCCACCTCATAGACACGCACATCAAGGCAAAGTGTTCCCCACATGCGTGGGGATGAACCGCGCAAGAAGGACGCGCAGGCCATTATTCAGGAGTGTTCCCCACATGCGTGGGGATGAACCGTTCCGCAGTCAGCGGCGTGTCCCGCATGTCACGTGT